>Ga0209825_1000634_pt1 | contig 22898 bp, 23 predicted proteins | sample EN8Hudsemesocosm_FD_184631 | JGI IMG/M metagenome (GOLD analysis project Ga0209825, IMG submission 184631) | Methane-oxidizing microbial communities from mesocosms in the Hudson Canyon - EN8B Hudson Canyon (SPAdes) (version 2) | ecosystem: Environmental > Aquatic > Marine > Cold seeps | place...
GTCTTATGAATCGGTCACAAGCGCGCAGGCAATCGAGAACACTAACAAGATAGCAACCAAGATTACCGGCGTGCTTAACCAGCAGGCTCACGTTAAAGATCATCTGTTAACGGTCAATGGTAGTATTGGAGTCTGTTTTTTTACCGCGACCGATAGTGTTGAAGAGATTGTAAAGCGCGCTGATAACGCGATGTATTTGGCGAAAGGCGATACGACTAGCAATATCGCCTTTTATACCGATGCAGTACATCAACAACTGACGCATCAGATGCAGGTGTTGGAAGGGATAACTGAGGGGCTTGCAACGGATCATTTTTTTATGCACTATCAGCCGCAATTCAATCACCTTCAGGAGTTAATTGGTGTTGAGGCACTGGTCCGTTGGCAGCATCCACAATTAGGGCTGTTAATGCCGGATCAGTTTATTGACTTGGCCGAAAAGTATCAGCGTATTAATGCGGTCGGGGCGTGGGTGATTGAATCGGTATTGAGTCAAGTGGCGCAATGGCGCCAAGCAGGGTATGTTTTACCCAAGGTCGCGATTAATATTAGTCCGATACAATTGTTAGATGAAAATTTCAGTACGATTGTTAACGCCTTAAGGGAGCAATACGGTATTAACCCTGAAGGGATTGTTTTTGAGATTACTGAAAGTGCTGATATTGAGCACTTTAATTTAATTAATACGGTTTTGGAAGCCTTAAAAGCCCAAGGCTACCGGTTTTCATTGGATGACTTTGGCACCGGCTATGCGTCGATGACGCACTTTAAACGACTGCCGTTTAGTCAGGTTAAGATTGATAAGAGTTTTATTGACGATATGGATTCTAATGAGGATAGCTTAGCGATTGTTGAAGTGGTGTTAGCGATGGCCCGATCACTGAAATTAGAGGTGGTTGCTGAAGGTGTGGAAACACAAGCGCAATTAGATATTTTAAATAAACTAGGGTGTACCGGTTATCAGGGTTATTTGTTTGCAAAACCCTTAGGCGTTCAGGCAGTAACGTCTTTGTTAAGGAGTCGTATTGAGTGATGGTTGTTTTATCTTTTATGGCTTATTCCTAATGACTTATGCAGCATTTATTTTCAAAATTTTTTGCAATGCAGTTAAATAAATACGCAATGTATGGCGTTTTGTTTGGCTTCTTGTTTCCATTGGGCGCGATCTGTCTATTGTTATGGTCTAGTGGAGAATGGACCTTTCAGCAAATTGGACTTATTCATGACCAGAATACCTTATTATGGATAATTGATACTGCACCGATATTTCTAGGAATTTTTGCAGCATTCGGAGGCTATCAAAAAGATAAACTAGAGCGAGCCGTTTCTCGTCATGAGGGCTTGTCTTTGCAAAGAGGCAAAGTTTTAGACTCAGCATTTGATGGCGTTATCATGCTTGATAAGTTGGGTTGTGTTATTAATTTTAATAAGACCTGTGAGGCTATTTTTGGCTATTGTAAAGCAGAAATTCTGGGTCATAAAATGGCTGACTTTATTTTTCCTGAAAATTCTCGTGACCAGTATCATCAGGCGTTGACGAACTATGTGGCAACAGGTGAGCAGGTTGTTCTTAATAAACGTATAGAGATAGAAGGACTCCATAAGAACGGCCATGTTTTTCCGATAGAGATAGTTATCAGCCCGATAAAAATAACCAACACGGTCATGTTTAGTGCTTTTATCAGGGATATTACCGAACGTAATAAAGAGAAAGAGCGTTACTATCAAGCTGCATTTATGGATGAATTAACAGGCTTACCTAATCGTCGTTATTTTATCGATTTTTTAAAAAAACGGTTGGCGCTTGAAATATCTGATGATCAAGTCGGTACGTTGTTTTTTATAGACCTTAACCGATTTAAATTGGTGAATGATAGTTTAGGGCATCATATCGGTGACGAGTTGCTACAAGTTATCGCACAGCGGTTATCTTCGAATATCAGAGAGGGTGATTTGGTCTGTCGTTTGGGGGGTGATGAGTTTCTTGTGCTCCTCGCTTCAAGTCGGGTAGATCCAGAAAAAGTCACTAAAGATGCAAAAGCCATCGCTCAGGGTTTAGTTGAAAACCTGAGTAAGTTTATGATGATCGGCAAGCATAAAGTGGCTGTTTTAGCCAGTGTAGGTATCTGCCATTTTCATAGGGACGATTGTGTTGATGATATTCTTATGTGGGCAGATTCAGCGATGTATCAGGCAAAAAAAAATCCACTGAATTCGATTGCTGTTTATACCCAAACGATGCATAAGAGCTTAATGAAGCAAATGAAAATTATAGAGTCACTTGATCAAGCCGTCTTTGATGAACAATTTTTTATGCTTTATCAACTGCAATATAATCAAAACAATGAGCTAGTGGGTGCTGAAGCTCTCATTCGTTGGCAGCACCCGCGCTTAGGTTTGTTGCCTCCCGGTATCTTTATTTCGTTAGCCGAACAACATAGCCGGATTGAAGCGATAGGGAGATGGGTTTTAGAGTCAGTTTTTAAACAAATTACAGCCTGGAAAGCAGAGGATTTAGAACTACCGAAGGTATCGATTAATATCAGTGTTAAGCAACTGATGCAGGATGACTTTATTAATATGCTCAATAGCCTGTCGAACAAGTACAGTGTTTTTCCTAACACTATTATTTTAGAGGTGACCGAAAGTATAAGTCTAGAGGATTTTGATTCTTTGCAAGAAAAGTTCGTGAAGTTAGTCAGCCAGGGTTATCGTTTCTCACTGGATGATTTTGGTACCGGTTATGCGTCAATGACTAATTTTAAGCGAATGCCATTTTCTCAGGTCAAAGTGGACCAAAGTTTTATTACGGATATTGCAACTAATGAAGATAATTTAGCCTTTACTCAGGCAATAATCGCGATGGCTAAAACATTTGGCATGGAAGTGGTCGCTGAAGGGGTAGAGAATGATGGGCAACATTCGATATTGATGGCTTTAGGTTGTGACCAGTTTCAGGGCTATTTGTTTTCAAAACCGGTTCAACCAAAAGAACTTACGAGGTTAATTAAATCTTAGCGATAGCCGCTCAAACAGAGGTAATGAGGCTGCTTTTCTAAGACTTTAACCCAAAGTATTTTGGCTAGCCCTAGGCGTTTCTGAGCGCTTAACAGATTCAGTTAGTTCTTTAAGTTGCAGTAAGGCAAAGAGCGTTTTTAAGTGCGGACACTCAGTGTTTGTGTGCGAAGCCGCTTTGATTGTATTGCCTAAAATAGCATTAATTTCCATGGGACGACCGGCCTGATAGTCTAGTAGCATGCTGGTTTTGTAGGGTGGCATGTGTTGGGTATGGTTAATGTTGGTTTCAATGATATCTTCAGGGAGTTTGTGACCTAAGGCTGTGGCAATGGTAAAAACCTCTTGCATGATGGCGCGTATTAAGGGTTCTTGGGTTTGTAAAATAGTTTGTGTGCTGAGGCCCCCCGAGAGGACCGATAAGGGGTTGAAAGGGGCATTCCAAATACATTTTTGCCACCGTGCGCTGGTAATGGATTCACTTAATTGACACTCTATGCCAGCATCTTTAAAAAATGTTGCTAGACGTCGGGTTTTTTCGCTAAAACCTGACGGTAGGTTTCCGAGCGTTAACCGTCCATAGGCCAAATGTTCAATTTCACCCGGGCTAATGCGATTACTGCAAATAAAAGCGAGCCCGCTGACCACCTCGTTATCTGGAAAAGCGGCGATGATTTCATCTTCAATGGCAATGCCATTTTGAATCAGCACGATCGTGGTTTTTAGGCCTACAGCCGGTTTAATGAGTTTCACTCGATCAAGATTATCGAGAACCTTGGTGCAAACCAACAGGTAGTCAACAGACGTTTTCACAGCGGCTGTTGAATTAAATGTTTGCTCGGGTTGAAAAGACCATTGGCCTAATTCGTGGCTGTTAATTTGAAAGCCGTGTTGTTTGATGTGGCTATAATCAGAGCGGCAAACGACAGAAACCTGAACCCCTTGTCGGGCTAAAAGGCTGCCGTAGAAACCGCCGATAGCGCCAGTGCCAAAGACTAAAGCAGTGGTCATAGATTCAGTGTTTCTTTTAAAAAAGGAACCGTAACCTTACGTTGCGCGGATAAGGTGGCGTGGTCCAGAATATTCAGCAGGGCCCAGAAGTCAGTTAGTTCGCGCGTATAGCGAGACAAAATAAAAGTTGCAGCCTGCGGAGAAATATCAAAACCCATGCGATGCGCTTTATGACTAAGTGCAACCATTAAGTTGGTATCGCTTAGGCGATCTAGTTTTAAGGTAAGTCCCCAGTTGAGTCGAGTTTTAAGGTCTGCTAAGGGGATGTTTAATTGTGTGGGTGAGCAGTTAGCGCTGACAACGAGTTGGTTGCCTTGTTCGGTAATACGGTTAAAAAAATTAAAGTAGTGTTCTTGGTGATGTTGGATCTCATAGAGTAAATGAATATTATCTATACAAACTAGTGCTAAGTTTTCTAGTCCGTCAAGGATGCTGGGGTCTGGGAGTTGGCCGCTTTTTAATTCTAAATAGAAGGTATGGTCTCCTGTTTGCGCAGTTTGTTGGCAGCAGGCTTGTAATAAATGTGTTTTTCCTGTGCCGGCGGGTCCCCAGACAAAGATGAAGGGTTCGCCTTTTTTATCGCTACATTGCTTTAAATGGCTGACAACCTCTTCGTTTTCACCGGAGAAATAGTCGTCAAAACTTTGGTTGCTTCGGTGTATGAAATCAAGGGGTAATTGTTTGCTCATTGCTTAGGCTATTTACCATTTGAGCGAACATAAAATGTAGCGCTTAGGAATAAGGTTAGGGCAAGAATGGCTTCGCCGGTGGCATACCAACGTTCAGCGAGATTAGCCATGGCTTCGACCAGGCCGTGGGTTATATACAATAAACTGACATAGGCCATCCAGGCGGTACTTTTGGAGCGGCCGTTAAGAAAGCCACGTAACGGAAGCAGAAGTGGCGACACGGTAACAATGAGTACTAATGCGGTTGGAAATCGTACTGATGGCATCAGCAGTGTATGCCAGGCCATAAGTAAAGCAAAAAGGCTAAAGTAGGCGCTGAGCGCTAAGGTGTAGTAAGTTTGTTTATTGAGTGTCATAAGGCGTTAAGTCGATGAGCTGTTTGGGCTAATTGTTGACCCATGAGTTGGCATAAAGTTTTTTCTTCGTCGCTTAACGGTTGGCCGTGGCGAGCGAGGTGGCTAGGTCCATAGGGTGTGCCGCCGGTTTGTGTTTCCCGTAAGGCGGGTTCACCGCAAGGTACACTCATAATCATCATGCCTTGGTGCATCAACGGTAACATCATGGATAACAATGTACTTTCGTGGCCACCATGCATACTGCTAGAGGAGGTAAAAACGACGGCGGGTTTTCCAGTCAGTGCGCCAGCAAACCACAGTTCAGTTGTGCTATCAATAAAATGTTTAAGCGGTGCCGCCATATTGCCAAAATGAGTGGGGCTACCCAGTGCTAAACCATGACAGTTTTTTAAATCTTCAAGCGTTGCGTAAGGCGCACCTTGTTCGGGAATGCTATCTTCAGTCGCTTCACAGACCGAGGATAGATTTGGAACGGTACGGATTATTGCAGTGACGTTTTGTGTGGATTCAACGCCGCGGGCAATTTGCTGAGCCATATCAATCGTTGAACCATGTCGGCTGTAATAGAGGATGAGTATCTGTGTATCCATGTGATGTATTTTGGGGTGAGAGGTTGTCTTTTAGGGTTGTTCGAGAGAACTTACAAAATAGTGAGGACGTTTTCTGGAGGGCGGCCAATGGCGGCTTTATTGTTTGCTAAAACAATGGGGCGTTCGATAAGTTTAGGGTGTTCAGCCATGGCTCTAATAAGAGTCTCTGAGTCGAGCGAAGTATCATTCAGACCGGCAGATTTATAATCAGGCTCACCTTTACGTAGTAGTGCCCGGGGTTCAATAGCCAGTTTAGTTAAAATGCTACTGATTTCTTCGGCGCTGAGTGGTGTTTCCAGATATTTTATGATTTCAGGCTCTATGCCTTGGTCTTGTAGGAGTTGTAGTGTTTGGCGTGATTTGCTGCAACGGGGGTTGTGGTAGATAGTGACCTTCATGGAGGTATCCTTAATGCTAAAATGAACATAATAATTCTATCATAGCATTTGAGCGAATAGCCGAGTTAGTGCTGTGTTGTTACTTTGTGTGGGTTAAGCATAGGCTGGTGTTAGGTAGGGTTATTATGGTATTTTGAATTCTTTTTTAGCTGGGATTACAGATAATGCAGTTACCTGGGTTTACTTCTGCGCAAGTTTTAGTGGTCGGTGATTTAATGCTTGATCAATATTGGCATGGCTCAACGTCTCGAGTTTCGCCAGAAGCACCGGTGCCTATTGTCCATGTTAATGATCGTGAATTTCGCCCGGGAGGGGCCGGTAATGTCGCGTTAAATTTAGCCGCGTTAGGTGTGGATGTTACGTTGGTGGGTTATTGCGGTCAGGATGAGTCGGCTGAGACGTTAACGACAATTTTAACGGATGCCGGAGTAAGGTGTTGTTTTATTACCTTAGACGAATACCCTACGATCACAAAGTTGCGGGTTATGAGTCGAAATCAACAACTCATTCGTCTTGATTTTGAGGAAGATTTTCAACAATTTAGCAGTGATCAACTGCTGACTGTTTGCCCTGAGCTAATCGAGCAAGCCGATGCGGTTATTTTCTCAGATTACGGAAAAGGAACTTTGGCACAAGTGGAGCAGTTAATCGCATTGGCCAGACGGTATAACAAGCCTGCATTGGTTGACCCTAAAGGCGTTGATTTTGAACGTTATCGAAAATCAACGATTATGACGCCTAATTTAAGCGAGTTTGAAGGCGTTGTCGGACCTTGTCCTGATCAGGATGTATTGGTCGAAAAAGGCTACCACTTGATGGCAGAATTGGAATTGTCTGGGTTGTTGATTACACGCAGTGAACATGGCATGACCTTGTTGGAGCATGGGCGTGAACCCGTGCACTTGCCAACTCAGGCGCGAGATGTTTTTGATGTGACAGGGGCTGGAGATACGGTCATTTCAGTGTTGGCGGCGAGTCTGGCCGCTAATGAATCATTGGCGAATGCAACATGGTTGGCGAATACGGCAGCGGGCATTGTGGTCGGTAAATCGGGCACGGCAGTAGTGGGTACGGCCGAAATGGCTCAAGCGCTAGAAGGGCGGCGGCTGACTCACGGTGGTGTTGTTTTAGTGGCGGAGTTAGAGTCTGCAATGGATCAGGCGCATAAAAATAATGAAATTGTTGTTGCGACTAACGGGTGTTTTGATATTTTACATCCAGGCCATGTTCGTTATTTACAGCAGGCTCGGGAGTTAGGGGATCGTCTGGTTGTTTTAGTAAACAGTGATGAATCAGTACGGCGTTTAAAAGGTCCAACGAGACCGGTGAATAGCTTAGCGCAACGAATGGAAATGTTGGCGGCCTTAACCTGTGTGGATTGGGTGGTGGCTTTTAGTGAAGATACGCCTCAAGTCATTATCGATAGACTATTGCCAGATATATTGGTTAAAGGCGGTGATTATCAGGATATTACAGAAATTGCGGGCCATGAAAGTGTGCTTGCAAATGGCGGTGAAGTTAAAATATTGTCTTTTATTGAAGGTCATTCAACCACTAATATTATTAATGCCATTAAGGATGGCGAAAAATCTGTCGAGGGGTAGGATTTGTGGTTAGACCCGTTGTAGGATTAACTCCAAGGCCAGTTTGCTGCCAAAATAAGCCAGTGTCAGAAAGATAAAACCAATAATAGTACCGCGGATGGCTTTTTTTCCACGCCACCCATAACGAATACGACCGGATAATAAGATGCCAAAGACAATCCACGCTAGAAGTGACAGGATTGTTTTGTGAGCCAGGTGTTGTGCAAAAAGATCCTCAAGAAAGAAAAAGCCGCTGAGTAGGGAGCCCGATAAAAAGAGCATGCCTGTCCCTATCATTTGAAATAATAAGAGTTCCATCGTTTGCAAGGGGGGCAATGAAAGTACCAGTTTGTGTGGGCGGTGGCTATGAAGTTGGTGGTCTTGTATCGCGAGTAAGACAGCCTGGAAAGCGGCTATATTAAAAAGGCTGAAGGCGATAATAGACGTAAGAATATGAAGATTCATTTGCCAAGCATGATTAGCCAGAATTTGCGGTTTGATTTCAATATGGCTCTGCAGACCTACCATGAGCGCAGCAATTGGAAATATCGCTATGGCTAATTTATCGATGGGAGAGCGTGTTAATGTCGCTAACAGGAATAGCCAGACAAGAATGTTGGAAACCAGTGAGCCTGCGGTAAAGAAATTGAGATTTAAGCCTTCAGGCGTAAATAATTGTTGCGTGACTGTCGTCGTGTGTAACAGCACAGCAATCCAACCGAGTGTGAGTGGATGAAGATGCTGAAATAAACCGGTATGGGGTGTATTTTTGTTCTTGGCAATTAAAAAAGCACTTAATAAATAACTGATAATAGTCAGGTTATTGATTAATGTATGAATCATTAAGGCTGTCCTTATTGGATTAGTCTGTCATAATAGTTGTTTTTACGGTAAAGCTATAATTTACTAAGGGGCAATGTTGCATCCTTAGGGTAACTGAAAATTATAACCTGTTTGGGTTCTATGTGAGTCATAGTTTAAGAGTTGTGAAGGTGTTCGTCTATTATGTTTGAAAATTTAACCGATCGTTTAACGAAAACGCTTAAAGTCGTCCGCGGGCAGGGGCGTCTTACTGAAGATAATATTAAGGATACGTTGCGTGAGATTCGTTTATCCTTGTTAGAAGCCGATGTTGCTTTACCTGTGGTTCAGGCCTTTATTAGTGGCGTGAAAAAGCGGGCATTGGGAACCGAGGTTGAGACCAGTCTTCTGCCCAGCCAAGCCTTATTGAAAATCGTTCAAGACGAACTCATGATTGTGATGGGTGGGGCGAATGAAGGCCTGAATTTTAAAACTAATCCGCCAGCAGTTATTTTAATGGCGGGTTTGCAGGGGGCGGGTAAAACCACGACCGTTGCAAAATTAGGACGTTGGCTGAAGGAAAACCATAAAAAATCAGTGGGTGTTGTGAGTGCCGATGTTTATCGACCTGCGGCAATCAAGCAATTAGAAACATTGGCCAATGATCTGTCATTGGAGTTTATTGAAAGCGATGTTTCGCAAAAACCAATTGATATTGCTAATAATGCTATTGATAAAGCACGACGTAAATTTCTAGACGTACTGATTGTTGATACGGCAGGGCGTTTAGCTATTGACGATGAAATGATGACTGAGATTAAAGGTCTTCATGCGGCGATCAATCCGATTGAAACACTCTTTGTGGTTGATAGTATGACCGGGCAGGATGCGGCTAATACGGCAAAAGCATTTGATGAAGCGCTTCCGTTAACCGGCGTTGTGCTGACTAAGGCCGACGGTGATGCGCGTGGTGGTGCAGCATTATCGATTCGCCATATTACCGGAAAACCCATTAAATTCATCGGTACCGGTGAGAAAACGGACGAAATAGAGTTATTTCACCCGGATCGTTTGGCTTCTCGTATTCTCGGTATGGGCGATATGCTCAGTCTGATCGAAGAAGTTGAGCGCAAGGTTGATCAGAAGAAAGCCGAACGACTTGCGAAGAAAGTTAAAAAAGGTCAGACGTTTACCTTGGAAGACTTTAGAGATCAATTGCAACAAATGCAGAGTATGGGGGGCGTTGGTTCTTTGGTGGAGAAATTACCCGGTATGAGTAATTTATCTGAAAGTGTTAAAGAGAAAGTTAACGATAAAGAGCTTTCTCGGCAAGTTGCAGTAATTAATTCGATGACAAATCAGGAAAGGAAATTCCCTGATATTATTAAAGGTAATCGCAAAAAACGTATTGCGGCGGGTTGTGGGCAAGATGTTCAAGATCTTAATAAGTTATTGAAACAATTCAAAATGATGCAGAAAATGATGAAGCGCTTTAAAAAGGGCAATATGGCCAATATGATGCGTGGATTACAGAGCAATATGGGTGGTATGGGCGGTGGTTTAGGCCGCTAAAATTCATTGGGCTTGGCATTAAGGTGAGTTTTATAGCCTTTGAATGTAATTATTTCTTCACATTCTGCTAAAAGGCCGTACAATGATCCGATTTATTTGATTATAGTTTTGTGAGGAAATTTTAATGGTAACCATTCGTCTTGCAAGAGGTGGTGCGAAGGATAGTCCTTTTTATCATGTCGTTGTAGCAGATAGTAGAAGAAGTCGTGATGGGCGTTATATTGAACGTCTTGGTTTTTTTAACCCATTAGCACGGGGTAATGAAGAAAGATTACGCTTGGACGTTGACCGCGTAACGCATTGGAAGTCACACGGTGCACAAACTTCAGAGCGTGTTGCTAAGTTGGTAAAAGAAGCAAAGAAAGCGGCAGAGTAAAAGATTACCCGTGGCAGAAACACATCTTGTCATAGGTAAAATCACCGGTATTTTTGGTGTTAATGGCTGGGTTAAGGTTTTTTCAGACACCAGTCCGAGAGAAAACATAGTGAGTTATTCGCCCTGGTTATTAGAGAAGGGGCGTGAACAGCGGTTGTTGAAAGTAATCGACGGTCGAATTCAGGGTAAAGGTATTGTTGCTCGTTTGGAAACGATTGAGCAGTGCGAGCAAGCAGAGTCCTTATGTGGTTGGACGATCTCAATAGCACGAAGTCAATTACCTGATCCAGAGCCAGATGAATACTATTGGTCAGATCTTATTGGTTTGGCCGTTGTGACGACGACGGGTGTTTCTTTAGGCGTTGTGGATCATCTTTTAGAAACCGGTGCAAATGATGTGCTCGTGGTTCAAGGGGATAGTGAGCGGCTGATCCCTTTTATTCAAGGGTCGGTTCTTAAAAAGATTGATTTAGTGGCGGGCCGCATTGAAGTTGATTGGGATCCTGACTTTTAGTGGCTAGTATGCGTTTTGATGTTGTAACGTTGTTTCCTGAGATGATTCAGCAGGCTTCTGGTTTTGGCATTGTTGGCAGGGCCATAGATAATCAGTTGGTCGACTTGGTAACCTGGAATCCTAGAGATTTCACTGAAGATCGACACAGAACGGTAGATGCTAGACCTTATGGTGGTGGACCTGGAATGGTGATGATGTATCAACCTTTACAGGACGCTATTATAAATGCCAAAAAGGCGGGTGATAGCAAAGCGAGAAAAGTGGTTTATTTAAGTCCACAGGGAAGACCGCTAACTCAAGATTTATTGGTAAAGACTTGTGAACTAACACAGTTGGTTTTGGTCGCAGGTCGTTATGAAGGCATTGATGAGCGCTTAATAGAAGCTGAAATCGATGAAGAATGGTCACTGGGAGATTATGTAATCAGTGGCGGTGAATTGGCTGCGTTAGTGGTTATAGATGCAGTTACTCGGTTAGTACCGGGTGCGTTGGGTGCTCAGGAATCGGCTCAGCAAGATTCATATATGAATGGTTTGTTGGACTGCCCGCATTATACTCGGCCAGAGTTGATAGACGGTAAGTCGGTTCCGAGTGTGCTGTTGAGTGGTAATCATGCGGAAATTGCCCGTTGGCGACTGCAACAGTCCTGGAAAAATACGCGGTCTAAAAGGCCGGATTTATTAAATGAGATGGCGTTGTCTGATGAGCAGGCAGCATTATTGAAAGAGATTAAAACTAAGAGTTAAGGGTGTGTCATGAGTAATATTATTGAGCAACTGGAACAAGAACAATTAAAGACTAACATTCCGGATTTTAACCCCGGTGATACTGTTGTTGTTCAGGTTAAAGTAACAGAGGGAAGTCGTGAAAGATTACAGGCTTTTGAAGGCGTTGTGATTGCTAAACGGAATCGTGGTGCTAATTCAGCGTTTACAGTACGTAAGATTTCTCATGGTGAAGGTGTTGAGCGTGTTTTTCAAACACACAGTCACATAGTGGGTGATATTACAGTTCTGCGCCGTGGTGATGTGCGTCGGGCTAAATTGTATTACTTGCGTAACTTAACCGGTAAACGTGCACGTATTAAGGAAAAACTTAAGTAAGCAATCGTTGAGTTTTCAGGAAAAAAACAGCCTTAGGGCTGTTTTTTTTTGAGTATGACTTTAGTGAGCTAAGTTTTAGAAACACCTTTTTGATATAACCGTATTGAATTCAGTATACTGCTGTAGGTTTTGTGCTAACGGTTAGTTATTTTAAATGATAAAGGCTAAAGCTTTAATTGATCTATTTTTAGATGCGAGTTGGTCTGAACAAGGATTGAGTGAGAATACGCTGAGTGCTTATGGCAGTGACTTACTGATTTTTGCCGAATTTTTAGCGGCTAAAAGTATGCTTGATGTGCAGAGCAGTGATATTTCACAATTTATGGCCGTGCGCTTTGAACACGGGCTAAGTCGCCGTTCAGCAGCACGCATGTTGTCAGCATTACGTCAGTTTTATCGTTATTTAGTGCGCGAAGGGCAACTCAAAGTAGATCCGACGACGCATATTGAGCCGCCACAGTTAGGTCGGCCGTTACCGGTGAGTTTATCCGAAGATGATGTTGAGAAGTTACTGGCAGCACCGGATGAGACATTGGCCTTAGGGTGTCGTGATCGAACCATGTTGGAGTTGCTATACGCGACCGGACTTCGGGTTTCAGAATTAATCTCACTTCGGTTTGAACAAATTAGTTTACGCCAAGGCGCGGTACGTATAGTGGGGAAGGGAAATAAAGAGCGACTCGTTCCGGTGGGCGAACAAGCATTGAGTTGGTTGGAACACTATATTAGTACGGCGCGAGAAGCTATTTTAGCCGGTCGGCAAAGTGATTTTTTGTTTATAACGCATCGTGGTTCAGCGATGTCTCGTCAGGCTTTTTGGTATTTGATTAAGCGTTATGCCCGTGTCGCCGGTATTACTAAATCACTGTCACCGCACACATTACGACACGCTTTTGCGACACATTTGTTAAATCATGGTGCTGACTTAAGAGTGGTACAATTATTACTCGGGCACAGTGATTTATCGACAACACAGATTTATACACATATTGCGCAAGAACGATTAAAAGAATTACATCAGCAGTTTCATCCAAGAGGTTAATTAACATGACAAATCAAATTCACCCTACAGCGTGTATTGCCGACAATGTAAAACTGGGTGATGCCGTTATAGTTGGTCCCTATGTGGTGATAGAACCGGATGTGGTTATCGGTGAGGGTTGTGAGATTCAGGCGCATGCGGTGATAAAACGTTTTACGCAAATGGGTTCTGGCAACCAGGTTCATTCACATGTGGTGCTGGGTGATTTACCGCAAGATATCGCATTTAAAGCCGCAACAGTGAGTTATTTAACTATCGGTGATAACAATGTTTTTCGAGAAGGATTTACCGCCCATCGAGCAACGGTTGTTGAGGGGGCGACGAGTATTGGCTCACAGTGTTTTTTTATGAATCATAGTCATGTTGCGCATGATTGTATGATTGGAGATCAGACTATTTTTGCGAATAATGTGGCCATTGGTGGTTTTGTTGAGGTGGGTAATAATGTGTTTATGGGTGGTGCTGTGGTTGCACATCAATTTTGCCGCGTAGGGCCTTTTGCGATTGTTAGAGGAACCTCAGGGTTAAGCATGGATGTTTTACCCTTTACGACAGCAGGCGGTGCACCGGCTAAGCATTATCGACTTAACTCCATTGGGTTGCGACGAGCGGGTATTAGTGGTGAACGTTATAAAATATTAACGACGGCTTTTAGGCGCCTTAAAGCACAAGAATCTATTGAAGATTTAGCGGACACACCGGAAATGTTGATTTTGAAAGCATGGCTAGCGGTTAAGTCAAAGCGGGGTGTGCATGGGTTTAAGTAACGATTTATATTAAAATTATTTTTTCTAAGTAAAGATATCAGCGATGAAAAAAATTAAGAGTGCAGTGATCGGTGCCGGTTATTTAGGTAAGTTTCATGCAGAAAAATATGCCAGTTTGCCCGATTCGGAATTGATTGCGGTTGTTGATGTCAATCAACAGGCGGCCGAAGAGATCGCACAAAAACATCAAACGAAAGCGCTGACAGATTACCGTCAGTTATTGGGTCAGGTCGATGCGGTCAGTATTGTGGTACCGACAACTTTACATCACCAAGTCGCTTTGGATTTTATTAATCACGGCACCCATGTGTTGGTGGAAAAGCCTATTACGGTGACTGTTGAAGAAGCCGATGAATTAATAGCCGCGGCAAAGGCTAATAATGTTTTGTTACAAGTCGGTCATTTAGAACGCTTTAACCCCGCCGTCATGGGATTAGATCATTTGCCGGATAAGCCGCTGTTTATTGAATCGCATCGGTTATCGCCTTTTAATCCGCGGGCTAATGATGTCAGTGTAGTTTTGGATTTAATGATTCATGATATCGATATTATTTTAGCATTGGTTGATTCGGAAATAGAGCGCTTGGATGCAAGTGGTACCCCGGTTTTAACAAAAGGAACCGACATTGCTAATGCACGTATTGTGTTTAAGAATGGTTGTGTTGCCAATGTGACCGCCAGTCGGGTGAGCATGAAAATGGAACGCAAAATGCGTATGTTCCGACCCAGTTGTTATGTGTCGGTTGATTTCCAAAATCGTGTTCTGACGCAGCATCAAATCGGCGATAAAGAAATGTTTCCAGGGATCCCAGACATTAAAACAAACAAGTCTACTTTTGAAAATGGTGACGCTTTATTGGAAGAGATTAAGTCATTTTTACAATGCATTAAAATGGGTGAGGCGCCGTTAGTCAGTGGTGAATCCGGAAAAAGAGCGCTTCAAGTCGCCATACAAATTAGTCAGCTCATTGGTGAGTCAGAATAAGTGCCTGAAGGCGACGCATTAAAATAAGTTATCAATGTTAAAAGATAAGGATAGTGATTATGATTCCAATGGTAAATCTGAAAGCAGAATACAACGAAATTAAAGCTGAGATCCAACAAGGCATCAATGGGGTTTTAGACAGTTGTGCTTTTATATTAGGGCCGAATGTACAGGCATTTGAGCAAGAAGCGGCCGATTTTTTAGGGGTTAAACATGCGATTGGTGTGGCCTCTGGAACGGATGCGCTACATTTGGCATTAATAGCAGCCGGTATTGGTGAAGGGGATGAAGTGATTACTTCGGCCTTTACTTTTATTGCCACAGCGGAAGCGATTCGTTACGTTGGAGCGACGCCGGTGTTTGTAGATATCGATGCCAAGACGCTTAATATTACCGCAGCAACAATCGCTGCTGCGATTACCGCTAAAACCCGCGCGATTATGCCGGTTCATCTCTTTGGTCAGCCCGCTGATATGAGTGCTATTAAGGCTTTGTGTGAGCGTCACAGTCTTAAATTGATTGAAGATTGTGCGCAATCTTTTGGCGCATCGATTGACGGCCAACAAACCGGTAGTTTTGGTGATGCGGCAGGGTTTAGTTTTTTTCCCAGTAAGAATTTAGGGGCTTATGGTGATGGAGGGTTAGTGACAACGTCCTCTGATGCGGTCGCTTCGATGATAAAAAAATTACGTAATCACGGTTCTGACGTGCGTTATTACCATGATGTGATTGGTTATAACAGCCGGTTAGATGAAATGCAGGCGGTTATTTTGCGGGCTAAACTGAAGCGTATTGAAAACAGTAATCAACGCCGGCGTGCGGTGGCGCATTTGTATTCCGAGTTACTTCAAGGCTTGCCGTTAGAAACACCGTTTGAAGACGGTCTCGGTGTGCATGTTTATCATCAGTACACGCTGTTATCAGATCATCGAGAAAAGGTTTTAGCCGCCCTACAGGCACAGCAGATTGCTTGTGCGGTTTACTACCCTGTACCGTTGCATCAACAAGCGGTCTTTTTAGACAGTTGCGCGGGGTTATCTTTACCGGTTACGGAATCGGTTGCAGCACGTTGTCTTTCACTCCCTATTTGTCCGAGTCTGAGTGATAGTCAAGTCAGAGAGATTGCGGCTGTTATTAGCGCTACCTTGTCTTAGGGTGTTGAGCGGTTAAGGGGAGAGCGGGTCGTTGACAGAGCAGCATAAAAAAAATCCGAGCGTGATGATCGTGGCGGGTGAAGCCTCGGGTGATCGTCACGGTGCAGAATTGTTTTTGGCGCTTAAAGCCATGTCTCCTACAGTAACAGGCATCGGTATGGGAAGCACCTGTATGCGTGAGGCGGGCATCGAGTTGTGTTTTGATGCCTCGAATATTGGTGTGATTGGCATTGTGGAAGTACTGCGCCATTACCGTGAAATTAAGCGAGCTTTAGAGCAGGTTAAAAAAACCTTGCGTGAACAACAACCCGATCTCTTAATTTGTGTTGATTATAAAGAGTTTAATTATAAATTAGCCAGGTATGCGAAACAGTGTGGGGTTAAGGTGCTTTTTTATGTCAGCCCGCAAGTGTGGGCCTGGCGTCCGGGGCGGGTTAAAAAATATGGCCGCGTCATTGATATGATGGCCGTTATCTTTCCTTTTGAAGTCCCTTATTATGAACGCGAAAAAGTACCGGTTCGTTATGTGGGGCACCCGTCGGTAGATGCCGTGAAGCCTAAATATACCAAGCCGACGGTGCGAGGCCATTTTGAGATCAATGTGGACACACCGGTTATTGGTTTGTTACCCGGTAGTCGGCACAATGAAATTAAACGGTTGTTACCGGAAATGTTGCTGGCAGCCGAGCAGATAGCCGGTCAACTGCCGGGGTGTCAGTTTATGTTGCCGCAGGCCAATTCTGTCAGCGATGAATTGATAGCATCTTATCTGGCAACGGCGACAGTTAACGTGCGCGTGGTCAAACAAGAATTTTATGATGTGGTTCAATGTTGCGATGCGGTGTTAACCACCTCAGGTACCGCCACATTAGAAATTGCTCTGTTAGAAGTCCCGATGGTCATCGTCTATAAATTGTCTGCCTTAACCTATGTGCTGGGTCGATTATTGGTCAATATTGATTTTATTGGTTTACCGAATATTATTGCCAATCAGGGTATTGTTAAAGAACTGATTCAACATGAGGCTAACGCTGAAAATATGGCCCGTGAAGTCTTAGCTATTTGTCACGATCAGCACTACCGAGCAGATATGTGTAAAAACCTCTCAGCAGTCAAGCAACAATTAGGTGAAGGCGGTGGCTCTGCCACTATGGCTAAATTGGCCTTGGAAATGCTGACGCCCTAGTTTCTAGCCATTTAGCGGAGAAAAACGCTCGGATGAGTTGTTTTTTATAAAATAAAAATAAGTGTCATGATCTTGTCATATTCCCCCCTTATTCTTGCCCTACGAATTTTTTTTTCTATTATTTAATTTGAAATAATTTTTTATTGATTCATAGGGGCATCGTATGTCAAAGAAAGTAACACGCGCAGTCAGTCTGGCGACACTTGGCGTTGTGGCTGTTTTAGGAAGCACACAGGTCATAGCGGCTGATCGTGAATTGCTTGAAATGCTACGCCAAAACGGCGCGATTACTCAAAAACAATTTGAGTTGCTCACTGAAAAGAAAGTGGCATCTGATGCTTCTGTCATCAGTGCCGTGAAAGACACCCAGTATAAGATCTCAACGGGTAAGAAAGGCTTGAGTATTGAATCAACCGATGGCGCCTATGCCTTTGGTGTCGGTGGCCGTGTGCAAACCGATGTAAATTTCTTTTTTCCCAACAGTGAAGCGGGCAACGGTATGGAAGCGCGCCGGGTTCGTTTAAAAGGCTACGGTAAATTGGCCCATGACTGGAAATACAAGGCTGAAATTGATTTTTCTGAATATGAAAAAATTGATTTAACCGACGGCTGGTTGGCTTATACCGGTTTTGATGATGTAACGATTAAAGTGGGTCATCAGAAAGTACCGTTTAGTTTTCAATCTGAAAACAGTTCGAATTGGCAAACCTTTCAAGAACGGGCGCAAACCGATGCCTTTATTGACACGCCTTATTTAGGTCGTCGTAGAATGGGCCTGACGGTAGCCTATGATGATGATCTTTTTTACGGGCGAGTCGGTGCTTTTGCGGCAGGCATTAATGAAGACGGTGAATTCAACCAAAGTTTCGGTACAGCAGCAAGAGGGTTGGTGTCTTTTGTGAATGACAAAGATCAACATTTTCATGTGGGCGGGTCGGTGCATTACCGTGATACTACAGCTGATGATAGTGTAGCGTTAAGGTTTAAATATCATCCTGAAGCGCATATTGGCGGTACCTGGATTGACAGTGGTTCGAATCTTTCCGAAGACAGTATTCTCGCGGCCAATGCTGAGGTGGCAGGTTTTTTGGGACCACTCCATGGGCAAGCAGAATTTACCACGATGAATGTGGAACGGACCGGTGGATTGACCGATTTGAATTTTTATAGTTACTATGCTGAAGTGGGTTATTTCTTAACCGGTGAGCAGATGAACTGGAAACAATCTGTCGGGCAATGGAAACGAGTCAAAGTCGGTCATGAAGTCGGTAACGGCGGTATCGGGGCTTGGGAAGTAGCCGCGCGTTACAGTCATCTTGATTTATCTGATGGGAATATTAGCACGGCGGGTCGAGCGAATAACTGGACCGCCGCTCTCAACTGGTGGGCAACCAATAATGTTGGACTGCGTTTGAATTATGTTTTCTCTGATCGTGATTTAGTTACTGATACAGCGAAAGATGATTTTGTTCATGCCTTAACAGCCCGTGCTCAGGTAGTCTTCTAAAGTTATTGCCAGTATTAAGGACGGTACGGTAACGTTCTAAAAAAGTCGGAAAGCCCTGTCGAGTGATCGATAGGGCTTTTTCTTATTAGCGTCTGTCGTTTACAGCCAGCCTGTTTTTATTTGGGGGCTTAGAGTAAGTGATTAATATCAGGGTACTGGGATAACAGTTGATTTTTGAATTGTTCTATTTGGTTTTCATTAAAACGCTGGGCTCTTGGAACCGTAATTTTGACATCACGAACGATAGTCATTGGCGAGCTGGATAAGAAAATTAGCCGGTCTGCCAAGGTAATGGCTTCTCTTAAATCATGGGTGACAAATAAGACCGTGTGTTGCTGTTGGTCCCACAATGTGATCAGTTGTTTTCGAATCTTACGTGCGGTGGGCGCGTCTAAAGAGACAAACGGTTCATCCATTAAGAGAATGTCCGGATTGATAGCAAAAGCCCTTACCAAGGCGACACGTCGGCTCATACCCAAAGATAAGCGCTGAGGGTAAGTGTCTTGAACCGTTGTGAGTTTCATTGAGGCCAATAAGTCATCAACGGTATGGTCAGGGGTGTCATGGGGGAGAACCAGTTCAATATTTTCTCGTACCGTTCGCCACGGGAGTAATCGAGGATTTTGAAAAACATAGCCGATACGGCAGTCGTTGCGGGGGGCGCCAAAGGCAATCGTTCCTTGGTAGTTTTCATCCAGTCCGGCAACCAAATTAAGTAGAGTGGTCTTGCCGCAGCCTGAGGGTCCAATGAGGCAGACAAACTCACCGGAATGAATGTTGAGATTTAAATCAGCAATAATATTTTCTGCTTGAGGTTGGCTTGATTTAGGGAATTTCTTTTGTTCAATAGATAGGTTAATTTCAGTCATCGTTGCCACCGTCTACCATAGTGGTCTAGGGGTTTTAATACGCTAATTTCGATAACCTGTATGACAGTAATAAAGGCAATGGTATAGGCTAAGATACTGGCAACATCAAACAGTTGAAAAAATAAATGTAATTGAAAGCCCATGCCATCACTGCGGCCGAGTAATTCAACGACTAGGACGATTTTCCAGATCAGGGCAATACCAGAACGCGCTGCAGCCATAAAGTAGGGATGGAGTTGTGGCCAGATCACCTGCGTTAATATTTTTTTTCGACTTAACCGATAACTTTGCGCCATTTCTAACAGGTCTTTATCGAGTGATTTAGCGCCTTCTCTAAGGGTCACAATAACATTGGGCAGTTTGTTAACGACCACGGCGAGAATAGCGGCGACCTCGCTAAGACCAAACCAGACGTAACACAAAATAATGGTGACCAGTGCCGGGATATTGAGAAAAATAATAAGCCAGTTATCAAAGAAATGGTCAATGGTCGGGGTTCTGCCTAATAAAATACCTAACGCTGAACCCAGTATCATCGCAATGATAAAGCTGAGGGTTAAGCGAAATAAAGTCATGCCTAAATGATGTAATAGGTCGCCATTATGGATTTCAGACCATAAAACTTCAGCGACTTTAATAGGCTCAGGCAGTACCGGTGTTGCCAGCCAACTGGCGATGCCGTGCCATAATAAAATAAAAACAAACAGCGACAGCCCGGCTAAATAATGGGCGCGCTGAGGAGAGGCGGTCGATATCATGGTGCTGAAGGCATCCAGAAGGTTCCGGGGTTAATCTGTTCAGACTGGCCGGTTAAACGATTGTTACTGAGCGCTTTTAACAACGTGTAAATTTTTTCAGCACCCTCGTGTTCCGCAGGTCCCCATTGTTTAATACGGCCGTCACAGTAACGTTGGCGTAAGAGTTGGGCTGTTTTTTGATCGTTCGCTTTGGTTAACGGAACAATTTTTTGCCAACTGGCATCGTTAAGACATAGCTGTGCTTTGGCTAAATCAAGTTTGTTGAAAAAATGTCTGAGTACTTTGGGGTGTTGATGGGCAAAGTCTTGTTGAAAAACATAACCGAGCATCGGTATTTTTTGTTCAATACCCAGTCCTGAAATAATATCACTGCCGCTGAGCAGTGAACGAAAGCCCTTGGCTTCGAGTTTAGCGCCGTAGTGCCAGTAGGTCATTATCGCATCGAGATGGCCTTGTTCCAGTTGGTGGCTCAGGAGCGGGGGAGCGCCAAAGACCGGTTCAAGGTTTTCTTTTAGGGTTAAGCCCGAGCGTTGGCTGAGTGTTTGTAACAATAGCCAGTTTTTATCTAAAGCACCGCCAGCAATCCCTAACTTTTTACCGATGAGGTCGTTAACAGAATGGATGGCACTCTTGGGGGATACCATGAGTCTACCGGAGGCGGTTGAATACGGGTAAAAGCTAAAGTTAAAATTATTTTCACGTTGTCTTGAAACCCAAACCCAGTCGGCAACAATCATATCAACAGCACCGGATTGCAGTGCGATTTTTCCGGCTTGTGGACTGGTTAACCGGCGAATATCCAGATTAAACGAGGGTGTTTTGATTTCATTTTTAAGGGCAGTCAATTCCCAGTTGACAGTACCAAAGGCTAAGACACCCAATCGAATCGTAGGCTTTTCTTCAGCCTGCAAGGGGGTGGTGATCAAAAGTCCGACAAGGAAACCAATAATGATTTTTTTCATGGGGCGGGGAGAATAAAATAATAAACCGCTATTCTAACGCGGCGAGGGTTTTGAAGCGAGAATGATGGCAACATAAGTGTTATTATGGGCGACTATACGGGTTAACGGATCTTTATCGGGTGTTAACAAAATTATATCGTTATGAATTTTTCACAGGTTATTGTTAGTTATACATTATGCAGGCACAGCCAAAATTAATTGATGCTTTTGGACGGACGGTAAATTACTTACGGTTGTCAGTCACTGACCGTTGTGATTTTCGCTGTGTTTACTGTATGGCCGAAGAAATGACTTTTATGCCTCGGGCACAAATTTTAACGCTGGAAGAGATCTACCAGATTGCCAAGGCTTTTTCCGAACTGGGTGTGACCAAATTAAGGGTGACCGGTGGGGAACCCTTGATTCGTAAAAATATTCTTGAATTGATGGATAAGTTAGGCGATCTTCAAGGTGTCGATGAGCTCTTGATGACGACCAATGGTTCTCATCTGGATCAAATGGCGTCAGGTTTACATCAAGCACACGTTAAGCGACTGAATATTAGTTTGGATACCTTAAATTCTGAGCGCTTTAAGCGGTTAACCCGAACCGGTGATTTACAACAGGTTTTACGTGGCATCATGGCGGCTAAGGAACAGGGCTTTGAACGAATTAAGTTGAATGCGGTTATTTTGAAAAACCGGAACCATGACGAAGTTGTTGATTTAGTGCGTTATGCAGTCGAGCACGGTTTTGATATTAGTTTTATTGAAGAAATGCCCTTAGGGCAGGTGAGTGAGCACAGTCGTGCTGAGGCTTATTACCCCAGTTATCAAATTCGGGAAGATCTTGAACGTCATTTTAGGTTGTCATCGGTGTCTGATAAAACCGGTGGACCCTCTAATTATTTTAAAGTGGATGGCAGCGTCAGTCGGGTCGGATTTATTTCACCGCACAGCGAGAATTTTTGCAGTCAATGTAATCGGGTTCGGTTAACGGCGGAAGGGCGTCTGTTGTTGTGTCTTGGTAATGAGCATTCAGTCGATCTGAAAAAAATAGTACGTTCAAGTCCAGGAGACCGGGAATTGTTAAAACAAACCATCGTTGAAGCAATGAAGATTAAACCCGAAAAGCATGAGTTTAATCTTCAGGAAAAACCGGTTATCTTTCGTCATATGAGTGTGACCGGCGGTTAATCGCTAACGAGCAAATGCGTTAGGATCTTTTCATAAATAGTTGAAAGTGTTTCTAAGTCTTCAACGCGAACATGTTCATTTATTTTGTGAATACTTTCATTAATAGGCCCCAGTTCTATGACTTGGGCACCGGTCGGTGCGATAAAGCGTCCATCTGAGGTGCCGCCACCGGTATCGTCTACGGGCTCATAGCCAGTGACCCCTTCAATCGCTTGATGGCATGCGGTGATCAGTTCGCCTTTGTCGGTTAAAAATGGATTGCCAGATAAACGCCAGTCTAAGGTGTAATTGAAATGATATTTATCCAAGATGGCATGGGTTCGCTCTTTAATGATTTGTTCATTTAAAGCCGTAGAAAAACGCAGGTTAAATAATATTTCAGCATGGCCCGGGATAATATTTTCAGCACCGGTACCGGCATTAATATTGGAAATTTGCAAACTGGTTGCGGGGAAGAATTGGTTGCCACGATCCCAAATTTCTTG
>Ga0209825_1000637_pt1 | contig 22809 bp, 29 predicted proteins | sample EN8Hudsemesocosm_FD_184631 | JGI IMG/M metagenome (GOLD analysis project Ga0209825, IMG submission 184631) | Methane-oxidizing microbial communities from mesocosms in the Hudson Canyon - EN8B Hudson Canyon (SPAdes) (version 2) | ecosystem: Environmental > Aquatic > Marine > Cold seeps | place...
TTATGGGTCGCTTGTGTCATCTTTTATGCTCAATGCAAGAAAGCCACGCTTATCGTCATTTTTGCTGTGGGGTATGCTATTAATGGTTGTGCCCTTTATTTTAGTGATTATACTATTTTCATCTTGGTTCTATGATTGGGGATGAGTTGGGTGTGTTAAGATTATTGAACTAGGTTTTATGAACAAATGGGGAATTTAAATGAGTAATTTATCTGCAAAAGAATGTGTCGCGTGTAGCGGTTGGGTGCCGAGGCTTGTTGGTGAGGCGCTTGTCAATCTGCACACCGAGCTTGGCAGTGACTGGGATGTGGTTGATGAGCATCATCTTGAGAAAACATATAAATTTATCAACTTTAGAAAAGCACTTGATTTTACAAATGCGGTCGGCGAACTGGCCGAAGAGCAGAATCACCACCCCGATATTTTTCTTGCTTGGGGCAAAGTCAAAGTGACTATTTGGACGCACAAAATTGATGGTCTAACCGAGAGTGATTTTGTATTCGCCGCCAAGGCCGACGATGCCCTAGAAGGTTAATGAGACAAAAACCAAAACTTTCCAATATTCATACGGTTACGAAGAGTAATATTTTTCGTGTGGAGTCGATGGATGTTGAGTTTTCGAATGGCGCAACACGCACTTACGAGCGCTTAAACCCTAAAGGTAAGGGTGCGGTTTTGGTGATTCCTATGCTTGATGACGATACCGTGATAATGATTTATGAATATGCAGGCGGTACAGAGCGCTATGAGTTGGGCCTAACTAAAGGCAAGATTGACGTCGGTGAAACACCAATTGAGGCTGCTGGTCGTGAGCTTAAAGAAGAGATTGGCTATGGCGCCAATAAGCTAACTTTCTTAAAGACCATAACCTTAGCGCCGGGTTATCAATCCAGCACAACGCACATTGTGTTGGCCGAAGATTTGTACGAGCAGTGGGAAGAGGGTGATGAGCCAGAGCCGCTCGAAATCGTAAAACACAAACTCTCAGACCTCGAGCAACTGACTTATAACGAGGATTTGACCGAGGCACGGAGCATCTTGGCGCTGTACATGGTTAGAGATATAATCCAGAGTCGTTAGCCGTGTTACAAATACCGAGCGAATTTTGGCTTGACCAGTCAAGCACACCTTTCCCAAATGTAGATCTTGCTTTAAAAGAGCCCAACGGTTTGATTGCTATTGGTGGCGAACTTTCAACTGAGCGATTACTGAGCGCTTATAGCCAAGGTATTTTCCCTTGGTATGCCAACGGCGAGCCGATTCTTTGGTATTCGCCAGATCCAAGAATGGTGATAAAGCCTGAGTGTTTTCATTTATCCAAAAACCTATTCAAAGTGATTCGCTCGGCTCGCTTTGAAGTTAGAGAAAATACAAATTTTGAAAAAGTCATCAACCTCTGTCGACATGTACCAAGAATTGGTCAAGACGATACCTGGATCGATAATGATATGGTTGCGGCTTATTGCAAATTGCACAGAGAAGGTTATGCGCACTCTTATGAGGTGTATGAGAAAGATTCATTGGTGGGTGGACTCTACGGTGTTGCCCTAGGCGAGGTTTTTTTTGGTGAGTCGATGTTCTCACTGGTGAGTAACACCTCAAAAGTTGCTTTCGCCAGTTTGCTTCAGAGCGATGCTTACAAGTTGGTTGATTGCCAAGTTGAAAATGAGCATCTGAAAAGCTTAGGTGCAACCAATATTTCAAGGGATTTGTTTATCCAACAGCTGAAAGCCTTTGTGTAAAATAGCGCTATTAAAGCAAAGCCTTGGAGCAACATGAAAAAACTACTAAAAGTGACAATGATGGTATCATTTGTAATCGCTCTGAGCGCTTGTGGCAGAATGGGTGACTTGACGCCAGCAACAGCTAATCAAAGCGATTCGGCGACAACATCTAGTGCTGCATAAGCTGAAACTCATTGAACACATTTTCTTTTCAAAACGACATTTTGCATGCTGAGTCTGTTGCAATAACAGACCTGATGGCAGCGTACGGCTCGCCACTCTACGTATATTCCAAAACCGAAATAGAAGCTAACTGGCGTGAATTCGACCAAGCTTTTGGTGGCCATCCGCATTTAATCTGCTATGCAGTCAAAGCCAACTCTAATTTGGCGGTTCTTAACATCATGGCAAAGTTGGGCTCCGGCTTTGATATTGTTTCCATCGGTGAGCTTCAGCGTGTGATTGCTGCTGGCGGCGACCCTGCAAAATGCGTATTTTCAGGCGTAGCAAAAACACGTGCTGAAATTCAGCAAGCTCTGGAAATTGAGATTTATTGTTTCAACGTTGAATCTGCTGGTGAAATGGATAGAATTGAATCAGTCGCTAGCGAATTGGGCGTGAAGGCGCCTATCTCGATTCGTGTGAACCCAGACGTTGACGCCAAAACTCATCCGTATATCTCTACCGGCCTTAAGGAAAATAAATTTGGTGTTGATATTGAAGCTGCAAAGGCTTTGTATCTCAAAGCTCAGCAGTCTGACTCGCTTGATGTTTGCGGCATGGATTGCCATATTGGTTCACAAATTACTGAGGTGTCCCCATTTATTGACGCCCTTGATAAGGTCTTGGATTTGATCGCACAGTTGAGCGAAGATGGTATTGGCATTAAGCATCTGGATTTAGGTGGTGGTGTTGGCATCACTTATGACGATGAGCAAACGATTGATATTGAGGCTTATATTCAGGCGGCATCGGCAAAAGTGGGCGACTTAGAGATTTTGCTAGAGCCAGGACGGGCAATCGTTGGCAATGCCGGCATTTTTGTCACGAAGGTTGAGTACTTGAAGCAAAGCAATGAAAAGTCATTCGCCATTATTGATGGCGCAATGAATGATTTGCTGCGCCCTTCACTATATAGTGCCTATCATAAAGCAGTTGTTGTAGAACAAAATCCAAATGGCATTTCAGATACTTGGGATTTGGTGGGGCCAGTCTGTGAAACAGGTGACTTCTTGGCCAAGAGCCGAACACTGACTGTGGCGCAAGGGGATTATGTTGCTTTGATGTCGGCTGGTGCGTACGGCTTTAGCATGAGTTCAAATTACAATACGCGCCCAAGAGTTGCCGAAGTGATGGTTTCTGGTGAAATGCACACTTTGGTTAGGCAGCGAGAGACCATTGAGTCTTTATTTGAAAACGAATCCACATTGGAAGAATAATAATGAAACTAACAAACAATCAAAAGAAATATTTGCGCAGTCTTGCACATGACTTAAAGCCCGTGGTGATGATTGGTCAGCATGGCTTGAGTGATTCCGTGCTTGCAGAGATTCAGTCTAGCATGGAAATTCACGAGTTATTAAAGATTAAAGTGCGCGCCGAAAACCGCGAAGAAAAACAGCAAATTATTGAAAAAATTGTTGCTTTTTCAGAAGCAGACATCGTCCAGGTGATTGGCGGTGTATTGGTCATCTATAAACCTTTCGATGAAGATCCGGTTATTGCATTACCGAGAAAATGAAAATCGCGATTAGTGCAGCAGAGACTTCAGGCGACTTAGTTGCCTCTGCACTTATCAAATCCTTGCTTGAATTAAATCCTGAGTGCACTATTGAAGGTATGGCGGGTGACAAAATGACTGCTGCTGGCTGTCAGGGACTTTGGCATCTTAATCAAGTGGATGTGATGGGTTTTAGCGAGGTGCTGAAAAAACTGCCTTCACTATTACGCCTTAGAAAAGCCATGGTTGCTCATTTTTCTGAGAAAGCACCCGCTGTCTTTATTGGTGTTGATGCGCCTGATTTTAATTTCAAAATTGAACGACAGCTAAAAGCTTGCGGCACCAAAACGGTTCATTTTGTCAGTCCTTCAGTATGGGCATGGCGCTCAGGTCGAATCAAAAAAATCAAAGAATCAACAGACTTAATGCTGTGCATGTTCCCTTTCGAGGTGGATTTTTATAGAAAGCATGGACAAAAAGCGTTATTTGTTGGTCACCCATTGGCAGAAACACTACAGCCAAGAACAAATCACCAGCAGGGTAAAAAAGTCCTGTTGATGCCCGGTTCTCGAGAAGCAGAGATTAGGTCTTTGTTGCCTGAGATGTTGGGTGCTTTAAAGCTGATGAAAAAGCAAGACGAAGAGATCAGTTTTTCATTGGCGTTGGCGAATACTAATTTGCAATCATGGGTAGAGGCGCAACTTGTGGGTTTGGATGTTGAGGTTAGTATTGGTGACGCTCATCAGAAAATCAAACAAACGGATTTAGTTATTGTTGCCTCGGGTACAGCAACGCTGGAGATTGCGATGATGGGTGTACCGATGGTTGTTGTTTACAAACTCTCCGCGATTAGTTATCAAATTGCCAAGCGCCTCTTGAAAACGGACTATGTTTCGTTGCCGAATGTCATGCTAGGCAAGGAGATAGTGCCAGAGTTGCTTCAAGATAAAGCAAATGCCGTTAATATTTCTAATTCTGCTTTACAGATACTGGCTGCTGATAATACTCAATTGGTAGCTGAGTTAAGTTCTATTCATACACAGCTTAATCAAGGCTCAGCTGAGAAATCAGCCAAAGCTATTTTAGAGTTTATCGATGCCTAAATTGATGCGCCAAATTGTCCTTAGCGCCTTATCTGAGGATATTGGCACTGGGGACATTTCATCGAGCTTGCTTGAAGATAAGCTTACGTCTGCCAAAATTATTTGTCGACAGGGTGCGGTAATATCAGGCATTGAGTATGCGGCGCTGTGCTTCACTGAGCTTGACCCTAATATTGCAATTGAGTGGCAAATTGAAGAAGGAGGGGTAAGTGAGCCAGGGCAAGTGCTTTGTTTGCTTAAGGGCCGCTCTAGGGCGATGATTAGCGCCGAACGAGCGGCGCTTAATTTCCTCCAAACATTGAGTGCTACAGCTACGCAAACTAGACACCTGTCAGATTTAATTTCCCATACCAAAACCAAACTTCTAGACACTAGGAAGACGCTACCCAATCTTCGTCATGCACAAAAACAAGCGGTTAAAAGCGGTGGCGGTATTAACCATCGGATGGGTTTATATGACTGTGTGATGCTCAAAGAAAATCATATTGCGGCGATTGGCTCTCTTGAGGGGGCGATCGGCAGGGCGCTAGAGTCATTCCCAGATAAGCCGTTGATTGTTGAAGTGGAGACATTAGACCAATTAGACCAAGCGCTTGCAGTTGGTGGCGTGACGCGAATATTGTGTGATAATTTTGACCCTAGAGTATTGGCAGACGCCGTTAGCAAAGCGAATGGAAAGTGTCCGCTAGAAGCTTCGGGTAATATTGACGAGACTAATATTCAAGAATACGCTGAAACAGGGGTTGATTACATTTCCATTGGTGCCATTACCAAGCACATACGAGCAATCGACTTATCTTTGCAATTTGATTAGAGCTTAGGCGCTAGCCAAAAAGGCAGGACTTATGCTATCTTCCCTTGTGTTGTAGCGAAGAGGTTCGCCATCAAGGCCTTTCACGCTACCACCAGCTCCTTCGAGAATACACACACCAGCTGCTGTATCCCATTCTGAACATGGGCCGAATTTAGGATAATAATGGTGTTTTCCTTCGGCAATAGCGCAGAATTTAAGCGCACTTCCTAGAAGGAAAAGCTCAAAGTTAGTTTTGGCGTTAAGGTGTTTTTGTAGGTGTTTGTTTTTTGCGGAATAGTGTCCAATGACAACATTTTTCCAGCGCTTTGGTGCCGAAGTTTGGAGCGAGTAGCAAACATTGTCAAGTTGTTTTACGCTGGTCTTGTCGGGCAGCCTGTAATAATGAGCCTTGCTGAAAGGTGCGTAGATGAGGCCGAAAATTGGGTAGTTATTTTTGACATAAGCAATGTTGATGCAAAAATCATAGTTGCCATCTAGAAAATCACGAGTGCCATCTAGCGGGTCAATCAGCCAATACTCGGCCCAATCCTTGCGAATTGAGAAAGGGACTTCGTGCGATTCTTCTGAAAGAATTGGTACGCCTGGTGTGAGTCGCTCTAGTTCTACACTAATCAACTGGTGAGCTGTTTCATCGGCAACTGTTAACGGCGTGTTGTCTGACTTAACAGTGATATCTAGCTTTTTTCTGTGAAGTGACATAATGCACTCGCCAACCTCTGAAGTGAGCTCGATGAGTTGGGGCAATAGTGCGGCAAACATGGGTTTAATCATACCCCTTGCCGCGTCGCGACCAAAGAAAAATGGTGGGCCTACTTGGACTTGAACCAAGGACCAATCGATTATGAGTCGACTGCTCTAACCAACTGAGCTATAGGCCCCAAAAAATAACCAACCTAACTCCCTGTCAATTTTGACAGAACACTGGTTGGTTTTGGATTATGTTATTCTAAGAAGCTTTGTAATTTATGTGCTCTTGATGGGTGTCTAAGTTTGCGTAGAGCCTTGGCTTCGATTTGACGGATTCTCTCGCGAGTCACATCAAATTGGCGACCAACCTCTTCTAAAGTGTGGTCGGTACTCATATCGATGCCAAAACGCATCTTCAGAACTTTGGCCTCTCTAGGAGATAAATTTGCCAAGAGTTCGCCAGTAGTTTCTTTAAGGCTTTCTTTGGTTGTAATTTCAACAGGCGAAGACAGTTTCTCATCTTCAATAAAGTCACCGATAGTAGAGTCTTCGTCATCACCCACTGGGTTTTCCATTGATAAAGGCTCTTTAGCAATCTTCAGAATCTTGTTAATTTTGTATTCTGGCAACTCCATCTCAAATGCTAATTCTTCAGGCGTTGCTTCACGACCAAAGCGTTGCAGTAGTTGCCTTCTGACACGATTGAGCTTGTTGATAGTCTCAATCATATGCACTGGAATACGGATCGTACGCGCTTGGTCAGCAATAGAACGAGTGATTGCTTGGCGAATCCACCAAGTGGCATAAGTTGAAAATTTGTAACCACGACGGTATTCAAACTTATCAACTGCTTTCATCAAGCCTACATTGCCTTCTTGAATAAGGTCTAAGAATTGCAAGCCACGGTTAGCGTATTTTTTCGCAATAGAAATAACCAAACGTAAGTTCGCCTCAATCATTTGTGATTTGGCTTTTTTAGCTCTGCGATCACCGGCGCGCAATCTTTTGTTAATCTCTTTTAACTCAGTAACGGTGATTTGCATAGCTTCTTGGTTTTCCAAAAGATTTTTCTGTGCATAGTAGATTTCTTCTTCGCAAGCTGTAAGACCCTCTTTGGCTTTGCCATCAACTTTAATTGACTTTGTCCATTCAAAGTTGGTTTCGTTGCTAGAGAATGTATCGTAAAAAACAGCCTTATCAACACCGGCATAATTAAGCGCTTCGCGAATAATTTTTTCTTGTTTTTGTACTTCAGTAACTCGATCAGCAACCAATTCTGTCATTGTACCGACCAATTTTGGCGCTAGTCTTAAGTCAGAAATACAAGCTGAGAATTTATGTCTTGCTTTAACAGTTTTAGCGTCTTGATAGCCGTGTTTTTCATTGGCATTTGTATAGCTTTTGAAGGATTTTTGGATTTTCTCAAAGCGATCGTACACTTTTTCTTCGTTTGGACCTGTGTACTCCAGTTCATCAAACTCGTCTTCGTCAAGCTCGTCTTCGTCAAGCTCACTATCTTCGCCTAGAGCCTCAGCTGCGGCTGCCGCTTCGGCGAGCTCTGCTTCGCGCTCGGCAATTAGTATTTGCTTTTCTTCAAATTCTTCTGCGTCGCCTTGATAGCCAATAACAACGTCGGTCATCTTACATTTACCCTCTTCAAGGCGCGTATAAGCTTTGAAGAAGTAATCCGAGATTGCAGGGTAAAGCGTGATTGCTTGTAAGATTTCAAAAACACCCGCTTCAATTTCTTTGGCGATACGAACTTCATCTTCTTGCTCTAATAACTCTACAACACCCATTTCACGCATGTACATGCGTACTGGGTCTGTTGTTCTGCCAAATTCTGAGTCAAGTGCGGCGAGTGCGGCAACAGCCGCTTCAGCAGAAGTTGATTGCGCTTTAGCGCCTGATTCAATAACCAGTGTATCTGCATCTGGTGCTTCGTCAGCAACGCTAATGTCCAATTCTTCAAGAATAGTAACAATCGGCTCAATTTGTTCAGGCGTAAGCAAATCCTCAGGCAGCATGTCGTTAATTTCAGAGTAGGTTAAGTAGCCACGCTCCTTACCTTTCATGATTAAATTTTGCAGTGCTTGCTTGTGTTCTTTAGTGGTGGTTTTCATAATAAATATTTTGAGCGAACAGAGAGGGGATTATACATAAATTTTTGCCCTGAATTCAGCGCCTTGGCGGGGCTGAGCTTACTTGGTGTCAGTAAATATCGAGCTGATTGACTGCTCTTTGCTAATTCGTCGTATAACGTTTGCAAGAGAAGGCGCAATCGATAACTGCCTGATTTTTTCACAGGCTTGCGCATCATCACTTAAAGGAATGGTGTTGGTAATCACTAATTCATCTAATGTTGAGTTGTTAATGTTGTGAATAGCGTTGCCTGATAGAACCGCGTGTGTTGCATAAGCCACAACTTTGATAGCGCCTTTTTCTTTAAGAATATCAGCAGCTTGGCAAAGTGTGCCAGCAGTATCTACCATGTCGTCAATCATCACACATGTGCGGCCTTCGATGTCACCGATAACATTCATTACTTTCACCATATTTGGCGCAGGACGTCTTTTATCGATGATAGCTAGATCTGCGTCATTGATTTTTTTCGCAGCGGCTCTTGCTCTCACTACGCCACCAACATCTGGTGATACAACAACAACATCGTCGTAATTTTGGGCAAGAATGTCGTTGACTAATACTGGTTGGGCATAGATATTATCAATTGGAATATCAAAGAAGCCCTGAATTTGGTCGGCGTGCAAATCCATAGTTAGGATTCTATTAACGCCGGCCGCTTCAATCATTTTTGCGACTAATTTGGCGGTAATTGGCACACGAGTTAAGCGTGAACGGCGGTCTTGTCTAGAATATCCGAAATATGGAACAACTGCAGTAATGCGCCCGGCTGAAGATCGATGCAGCGCATCCACTATCACCAATAACTCCATTAGGGTCTCAGCAGGAGAGGGTCCGCAAGTTGGTTGAATGACAAACACATCGCAACCGCGAACGTTGTCAAGTATTTCAACCTGTGCTTCACCATCGCTGAATTTTCCAACAAATGCTTTGCTTTGGTTAATTTCTAGGTTGTCGATAATCTCAGAAGAGAGATTTGGGTTAGCGTTGCCGCTAAAGATTTTGATAGTGTCTAATGACATCGCTAGTAATGTGTTTTTTAAGTGTGTAAATTATACGCCATAAATTGTCAAAATTAATTTCACAAATAGATCTTTGAGGGTATTTTTCTATTATTTTTTTAATTCCCTATCTTGTGGATCGTTGGACAAGTTTTGACACTTTTCCCGTTACAATCATTAACAATATTGTTCCGAACCCAAACACATAAAAGCCGCTATGCACTTGGATGCTAGCTATAGCGCCCAGTTTAACTGTTACTACTAAAAGAGCGACAATCATGACGTCCAACATTGCCCAACGCCCATACTCGTGCATGGCGTGTAATATTTTATTGTGCTTATCACGACTTGTTTTTTTCGATAACAGTAAATAGAGGGTTGATATTTTCAGCACTGGTAGGACGACACTAAAACTCGCAACTAGAAGAAAAATAATAATTTGACCGCCCTCGAGGAGGTCGAATAATCCCGTTAATATTGAAAAAGAATCTCTAATAATAATGAACTTTGATATAGTTAGCATGGGCAGGGAAATGCCGAGAGAAAACAACAGCGCCCCCAAAGTTAATGCCCACCAAAGGATAACTGGCCTGTCAAATAGCGTCGAAAATGTATAAAAGATCTTTTTCATATATTGCTATGTGACTGAGATTTTTTAGGGTTTGATGAAGTTGGAGGAGAAAAAATGCGGTAAAAAATGGCTGGGCTGGCAGGATTTGAACCTGCGCATGACGGGATCAAAACCCGTTGCCTTACCGCTTGGCGACAGCCCAATTATAGCTAGGTGAGGTATTAATCGCTCGCGCGACAAAACCAAACCAACGATCTGGCAGCTGTTTCATGGCTACCAAAGCATCTTCCTCATTTTCAAAGGCCACAAAAACACAGCAGCCCGTACCTGTCATTCTAGCATTATCTAGATGATTTGCAGTTGAATCTAGATGCTTAAGTGCTTGTTTTATCTCGCTTTCTAGCTCAATAGCAGCATCTAAACAGTCATTATGCAGATTAGACAGTCTCGAAAAGTCCGGTATTTTCCTTTGTACCGGCGTCATTGTCAATGCTTTGTGCGAGAATATTTCTGCGGTAGATATATGCTTATTAATTGAAACCACCAAATAATGATATTCTGGCAATTCCATTGCCTCTAAAATTTCACCAATACCTTCTGCCCAAGCGCTCTTGCCTTTGACAAAAACGGGCACATCAGCCCCCAGTGTTTGGCCGATTTCGAGCAATATTTTTTCGTCTAGGTTCAATTGCCAAAGCTCATTTAGTGCTAGCAAAACGGTTGCTGCATTAGAGCTTCCACCACCAAGACCACCCCCGGCTGGGATTTTTTTATCAATTGAGATATCTACGCCCAGTGAGCAATCGGCATATATTTTTAATGCTCGAGCACTCTTAATGAGAAGATCGTCTTTTGCCGGAATATCTTCATTGCCGCTGGTGCGATTGATTTGTCCGTCCTGACGAACGCTTAACTTGATTTCATCGCAAAAATCTAGCAATTGAAAGATAGTTTGTAGGTTGTGATAACCATCCGCTCTTTTCGAGGTGATATGCAAAAAAAGATTAATTTTTGCTGGTGAGAGATAGCTAGTTTTAGCCATCAATAAAGTGCTCTCGATAATGCTTTAATTCGTTGATTGAGTCGTAGACATCCGATAATGCGAGATGTGCCGATTGTTTGTTTGTTGAAGCTGCCGCCTTTGGCTTCCAGCGCGATACCAACTCTTTTAAGGTTGAAACATCGATATGGCGATAGTGGAAGAATTTTTCCAATTCCGGCATATAGTTGTACAAAAAACGACGATCTTGGCAAATGGAATTGCCACACATCGGCGATGCGCCTGCATCGACAAATTCCTTTAAAAAATCCAGCGTTTGTTTTTCGGCGTCTACAGAGGACAACTTAGAATTTTTTACACGTTCAACTAGCCCAGATTTACCATGCTGATTGGTGTTCCATTCGTCCATGCCATTGAGGCGCTCATCACTTTGATGGACTGCAAGGGACGGCCCTTCAGCAATTACATTGAGGTCGGCATCGGTGACAACGGTGGCAATCTCAATAATGACGTCGCTCTCAGGCACAAGACCTGTCATTTCAAGGTCGATCCAAATAAGGTTGGTTTTTTTATTCATCAGTGGTTTATTTGTTGCTCGCAGTTGCGTATTCTTCGAGTTTGTTTAGCGCGCCACCGTTCTTAAGAATGTTATTGGCTTTTTCAACACCAGATTTCAGGCTGTCTGCAAGTCCGCTGACATAAATGGCCGCACCCGCATTTAGAGCAACAATATCTTTGGCCGCACCTTCTTTGCCGGCAAAGGCGTCTTTAATCATTGCTAGGGAGTCCTCAGCACCATCGGCTGCAATATCGTCAAGATTGCCAACGCTTAGACCAACATCCGCTGGGTTAACTGTATAAGTTGAAACTACACCATTTTTTAGCTCGGCAACATAAGTATCATCCGCAATTGATAATTCATCGAGGCCATCTTTTGAGTGAACAACCATAACGTGGCGCGAGCCAAGCCCTTTCAAAACGTTTGCTATTGGCTCCACTAAATCTTTATCGTAAACTCCCATCACTTGATTTGGTGCTTTGGCAGGGTTGGTCAGAGGCCCAAGCACATTAAAAATAGTACGAACGGCCAACTCTTTACGCGGCCCAATGGCATGCTTCATAGCACTATGGTGGGCGGGTGCAAACATAAAACCAACGCCAATTTCGTCAATACAACGGCCAATGACTTCAGGGCTGACTGCTAGGTTAACACCAGCAGATTCGAGTACATCGGCGCTGCCAGATTTGGATGAAATGGATCGATTACCGTGTTTGGCGACTTGACCACCTGCGGCAGCGACAACAAAGGCCGAAGCTGTTGAAATATTAAACAAGCCCAGACCATCACCACCAGTGCCGCAAGTGTCCACTAAATGATTGGTTGGTGAGATCTCAACCGCTGTAGCGAGAGAGCGCATGACTTTAGCGCTGGCTGTAATTTCATCAATACTTTCACCTTTCATTGAAAGGCCGATTAAGAATGCACCGATTTGTGCATCGGTTGTTTTGCCAGTCATGATGTCGCTCATGACACCGTGCATTTGTTCCTCGCTTAAATCTTGTTTGGCGATTACCGCTTTAATGGCTTGTTGTATATTCATTGTGTTCTCTATTTCCTATTCATTAAGCGCTCAATATCGTCAATCTCTTTAACAAGAGATTGTGTCAGCACTGTATTACCTGATTCAGTGATTAGAACATCGTCTTCAATTCTGATGCCGATATTCCAATATTTTCGATCAATTTTATCATTCTTGCGAATGTAGATTCCCGGTTCAACCGTCATTACCATGCCGGCTTCAAAATGGCGGTATGCATCGTTCAGTTTGTATTGGCCGCAGTCATGAACATCGAGTCCCAGCCAGTGCCCTGTATTGTGCATATAAAACTCATTTAGTGGCAGATCATCACTGATTATGCCGAGCTCAATGAGGCCATTTGAGATAATACTGCAGGCTATATCGTGAGCCTTGTTGACTGGCTCGCCAGGTTTGAGGCGGTTAATCGCGCCTTTTTGCGCATCAAGAACAATACTATAAATTTGTTTTTGTGCCTCACTGAAGCGGCCACCCACTGGAAAAGTTCGAGTAATATCAGAGGCGTAACCTTCGGTTTCGCAGCCTGCATCAATTAATAATAAGTCGCCATCTTTTAATACTTCATTGTTTTCAATATAGTGCAATACACAGGCGTTGACACCACCTGCAACGATCGGTGTATAAGCATGTGTGGAGTTATTTTTTTTGAACTCAGCGTCAAATAGCGCGGCAATTTCATATTCAAACATCCCTGGCTTGACGTTAGTCATCGCTTGAGCGTGAGCGTTGGCGGCCAAGTCAGCTGAAACCTGCATATTCTCAATTTCTGCGTCGTCTTTAATCAAGCGCATTTCTGAGAGGTATGGCAAAAGGGGATGAATGTCTTCACTCGAGGCAATGTCTTCACTCAGAATGTTGGTGCTGGTATTGTCGTAATAAAGCACGCTGTCGTCATCGATGAGCATGTCTAATTGTTCAGCAAACAGCTCGATTGAATATGCATTATCTGCAAGCAGCACTTCGGGTGCAGCCTCAGCGCCCAATCTTTTGCCATTCCAAATTTCTTTGGTTTTGTCTTTCGGTCTGAGGAAAATCGAATAATTCTTTTTCGAAAAAACAGCAATTGCGTCGGGTTCGGTAAAACCTGTTAAATACCAAAAACTAGAATTTGGACGAAAAGGAAAATTACAGTCGGCATTGCGTTGCAGCTCTGAATTGGTGCAGACGATGACGAGTGCATTGTCGTCTAGTCGGCTTAATAACTCTTTTCGTCTTTTTTGATGTATCATTTTTGCTTATTGAAGTCTAAGTTGACCAATTCCAAAACGATACCATGAAAAGCGTAAGACTTTATCAAAATACCACTCTCAAAGTTGGCGCACAAATTGATTTAGATAAGTTTGCGACGCACCATTTACTGAAGGTGTTGCGCTTCCCTGAAGGGCAAAATATCACTCTTTTTAATGGCGATGGTTTTGACTACCAAGTCAAGGTTGTTAGTGCGAAAAAAGCTTGCTCAGTTGAAGTGCTTTCTTGTGAAAAAAATAACAGAGAATCGTCACTCAATTTAACTCTTGCCCAAGGCATTGCCAAAGGTGAGAAGATGGATTTTCTTATTCAAAAGGCGATTGAATTGGGCGTTAATCGAATTATTCCTGTGCAAACCGAGCGTTGCGTGGTACGCCTCAATGGTGCAAAATTGATTAAACGCACAGAGCATTGGCAAAAAATTGCCAGTCATGCCTGTGAGCAATCGGGGCGTTCGGTAGTTGTCGAGGTGGCACCAGCAAAGACATTATCAGAGGTATTGGCTGAGACCGTGGGTAGTGGATATGTACTACATCATCGTGCTGAAGAAGGCTTGCTTGCGATGAAAAAAACCTCAAAGGTGACAATTCTCATCGGCCCAGAGGGTGGACTCAGCGATGTTGAGATAGATGAGGCGATTGCCTCTGACTTTCAGCCACTTCTGCTTGGCAATAGAATTCTCAGAACAGAAACTGCATCGCTCGCAGCGATTGCCAATATGCAGCTGCTTTGGGGTAGTTAGCTCACATTAATAAATCGATTGAGAAAGGACAAGTTGTTTTCTCTAACGCTGTCTTTAAAAATTGGCACATAAGTTTTACCAAAGCGAATAATGACTAGTGAGCGTGACTGATAGCTTACAGAGCGCTCGCCCTGTAAATGCGTTTCACCATTTCTTGTGCCAAAGCTGGCATTGCCTTCTTTGAGTGTTACCGAAGTAACAGATGTACCCTTTGACAGCAGCACGTATTTTGGAAAAAAAGTAATCGCCGAAAAAGCAATGAACAGCGTTATCGTAATATTGGCCCACAAGTTGTCAAGCCGCCACCACGGCAATATCAGGCACAATCCATAAACCAGTGCTGAAACTATTAGGTAATATTTTGAGGGTTGGAGCTTAAGATTGAGCTGATTACTCAACATTACCCAGTTGTGTGCTTAATTCGTGAGCTCGGTCAAACGCCGCTCTTGTTGCGTTGGCAACAATGCCTTCAAAATTCTGATCTTGAAACGACTCAATCGCCGCTTGCGTTGTGCCATTTGGCGAGGTGACATTGGCACGAAGTTGTTTTGGATCGTCAGCACTATTGGCGGCCATAACACTGGCGCCAAGCGCTGTTTTCACGCTCAGAGCGCTGGCTGTTTCTTCATCGAGACCGAGCGCCATGCCAGCTTGTGTCATTGACTGCATCATTAAAAAGAAATAAGCGGGTCCACTACCAGAAATGGCCGTTATTGCATCAATCAGTTTTTCTTCGGTTACCCAAAAACAATCACCGATTGCCGATAGCACAGAGGTAACGATCGTTTTGTGATCTTCTGCAACAAGATCGTTAGCAAATAGACCTGTTGCGCCCTGTTGTACTAGCGCTGGCGTATTTGGCATGGTGCGCACCAAAGCGTAGTCACCACCCAGCCAACGGCAAATATCACTTGCTCTAATGCCTGCAGCGATTGAAACAAATAAATGGCTAGATTTAATTGAGCCCTTCAGTCCCTTGCAAACACTACTCATCACCTGAGGTTTGACAGCAAGTACTACAACATCACATGCACCAGCAAGATCGACATTATCTGTATAAGTATCGATTCCAAGTTCGCTATTTCTGCTGTTTAACAGCGCTTCATCTAAATCGCTGACTTTGATATTTTCAGCGCCATAACCGTTATTAATAAGACCTTTAATGAGCGCGTAAGCCATATTGCCCGCCCCAATAAAACCTATGACCGTTTTGTTTTGCATATAAAATATCTCAGTTGAAAATTGATAAGTTAATTCTACCAAAATCGGTATAAATAAGGCGTAATAATGAAGTCATTTAACCCAAAATTAATTATGATTGATGTTGATGGCACTCTGGTTGATAGCGTGCCAGATTTAACTTATTGCGTCGATGAAATGATGAAGGCGCTTGGCAAAGAGCCATGTGGTGAGGCGAAAGTGCGTCAGTGGGTGGGTAACGGTGTGCCAAAATTAGTTGAACGTGCTCTGACCGGAGAGCTGGAAGTGAGAGCAAATCCTGCTGATTATAACAAAGCGTATCCAATTTTCCTTGACCTATATGCTGACAACACAGCTAAAAGATCTTGTCTTTATGATGGCGTTAGAGAGGGTTTGGATTACATAAAGTCTCGTGGTTATCTTCTGGGTTGTGTAACTAATAAGGCCGAGCAATTCACGCTGCCATTACTTAAGGCACTAGGTATTTTTGACGACTTCTCAATTATCATTTCTGGCGATACTCTTGCTAAGAAAAAGCCGGATCCATTGCCGTTATTGCACAGCGCTGAGCATTTTAGTATTAAGCCCCAAGATTGCTTGATGCTGGGTGACTCTGTTAGCGATGTAAAGGCCTCAAGAGCTGCGGGTTTTGCTATTATTTGTATGTCATACGGCTACAACCACGGCAATGATATTGCCAATGAAAACCCCGATTTAGTGATAGACTCTATGTGTGAACTCCGTGATTGCCTCTGATCAAAATAACGTTTGGCATCCTTATGCCAAAATACCGAGCGCTGTGCCGACACATTTGGTCGAATCAGCAGAATCTGTTTATCTAAATCTTAAAGGCGGGCGACGTGTTATTGACGGCATGAGCTCGTGGTGGTCAGTCATCCATGGCTACAGCAATCCAATGCTCAATCAGGCAATGAAAGAGCAAATCGACTGTGTTTCACACGTGATGTTTGGTGGATTGACCCATCAAGGGGCGATTGACCTAACTCAAAAACTGATTAACATCTCTCCGGCCGGACTTGAGAAGGTCTTTCTTGCAGATTCGGGTTCCGTATCAGTTGAAGTGTCGCTGAAAATGGCGCTGCAGTATTGGTATAACAAAGACCAGAAAGAAAAAACGCATTTTGTCACTCCTCGCGGTGGCTACCACGGCGATACCTTTGGGGCGATGAGTGTTTGTGATCCTGAAAATGGTATGCACCATTTGTTTCAAGGGGTTTTGCCACAGCACTTTTTTGTCATCAAGCCAACGATTGGCAATACAGATGAAGCGCTAGCTGATCTTAAAACAACACTTCAAGACAATCACCAAACAATCGCAGCATTAATACTTGAGCCCATTGTACAAGGCGCTGGAGGTATGAATATTTATGAAAGTGAATATCTATCAGGTGCGAGAATGCTTTGTGACGAGTACAACGTGTTGATGATTGTGGATGAGATTGCCACAGGCTTTGGCCGCACTGGCAAATTATTTGCCTGTGAGCACGCTAATATCTCTCCAGACATTCTCTGCCTGGGTAAGGCTATGACTGGAGGCTATATGACGATGGCTGCAGCACTGACTACTGAGAAGGTAGCGGGCACGGTAGGCGTGTTAATGCATGGTCCAACCTTTATGGGTAACCCACTGTCTTGCGCTGTTGCTAATGCAAGTATTGACCTGCTTTTGAGTGAAGACTGGCAGGGGAAAATTGAGAAGATTGAGGCCATCCTAAAATCAGAATTATTACCTTTACTGGATGAGTCTTCGGTTGCCGATGTTCGCATTCTTGGCGCTATTGGTGTGCTTGAATTTAACGAGCCATTGGATATGCAAAGTGTCCAAGATAAGCTTATTGCTGCCGGTGTTTGGCTTCGTCCCTACGGCAAATTACTCTACACCATGCCGCCGTTTATTATTACTGAGGCAGAACTAACGACGATAACGCAGGCAATGCGTTCAATTGCTGAAGCGTAGAATAAAGGGACTTATTTCGGCAGCATATAACTTTTGAAATTACTTAGCGGAATCGTTCCAATACTGCGCAAACCAGTTTCTATGTTTGTTTGCCTCTGTAATTAGCCAATCCTTTAATAATCGTATAGGCTCTGTAGAAAATCCTTCATTTCGAGGGGCAAGGATATAGTATGAATCTGGCGAAGGCAGTCGCACTGCAAAAGGAATGATTAGACTGCCATCCTCTAGAAATTGCCGTGCAGTCACCTCGGCACCAGTGGTCATGCCACCCCCTCGGGCAGCTGCAGCTAGGCAAAGGGATGTTTGATTGAAAATCTGTCCTTTTTTCGCGTAAATCGTATTTTGACCCAGTAGATTGACAAACATAGTCCACCAGTGCCTGCTCCTATTGTGAATCAGGTTAACCTCGTGAAAGCGACCGGCTTCTAGCTTTTCTTGTGAAAAGTATCCTGGTGCACATACGGGAAATACAACATTCGTAAAAAGCGGTTCAAACGAAAACCTATCCCAATCACCCCTACCCCAGACAACTGCTAGGTCGAATGTATCACCCTTGTTGATAACGGATAAATCACTTACCGAGTTGATTGAAATTTCAATATTTGGGTATCTTTTCTCAAACTCAGGCAATCTGGAAAACAACCAGAGCTGGGTAAAGTCTGCATCGGCAAGAATTGTGATCTTTTGCCTATCGCTATCAGCTGGCTCCAGCAACTTATTAGCCAGTGAGTCAAAGCAAGCTGAAATTGCCTGAGAGTAAAACCGACCTTCATCAGTAATTTCTAATGATCGTTGCTTGCGAATGAATAATTGTTTACCTAAATAATCCTCCAATATCGAGACCTGCTTGCTGACTGCAGACTGTGTAACACCCAACTCTTCGGCAGCCTTAGTGAGACTTTCGTATCTCGCGGCGGCTTCAAATGAGCGCATAGCGGTTAATGGTGGTAGTCTTCTCTTCATTGCATTCCTAAAAGTTGCCCAAAGGTAGAATATTTAGAATTTGACATAGTTTAAATTATGCCATAATTTTCCACATTTGCACATGCATGCAGGACGTAAAGATGCGTTTATTTTTTCCATTCAAAATCAAAGAGAAGCGTAACACCAAAACAGACGCTACCCAGTCGTACATTTCTATCGAAAACCGAAGTCGAGAAACTGTAAGGCTACTCAGGGCTGCAATGGATACACAAACAGCCAATACTATTTAGTAGGTTAAACCAAATACAGGAGAAAGTTGTGGCAAGAAGATCAAGAAGGCGAGGCGGCGAAGGCGGTGTTGGTGAGACATCCAACAAGATTCACCAACTGCCGAAACAACAGCTCAAGAATCCGTATCGGCCGACTGAAGTTCTCTCAGAGGATCAGCTAGAAACCATTCACAACGCCTCTCTTAAAATACTTAAAGAGATTGGTATTGACATACTTCTGCCACAAGCCAGAGAGTACTTTAAAAAAGCAGGTGCGGATGTTGATCCAAACAGCTATCGGGTGCGCTTTGATTCTGCTATGGTTGAGAGCTTGATTGGCTTAGCACCGTCAAAAGTAACTCTTTTGGCAAGAAACCCAGAAAACAACATGATCATTGGTGAAAACTATGTTCATTTCGACACCGTCAGCTCGGCACCAAACGTATCGGATATTGACGGTGGACGCCGACCAGGTAATAAAAAAGATTTTCAAAACCTAGTGAAGTTGTCACAGCATTTTAACGTTATTAGCTGCATTGGCGGCTATCCAGTCGAGCCTTTAGATTACCACCCTTCAACTAGACATTTAGAGGCAACTCGGGATATTATTCAATTATCTGACAAATCCATTCGAGGCTATTCCTTGGGTTTAACTCGCTTGCAAGACGCATTAACAATGTCAAAAATATCTCGCGGCCTGGGCGAATATTCTGAGATAAATGACACCATCCTAATGACCACTATCAATGTCAACTCACCGCTAGTGTTGGATGATGCTATGCTGGAGGGAATAATTGAGATGGCGAAGACCAATCAGTTGAGCATCTTAACGCCGTTTACCTTGGCCGGTGCGATGGCACCGGTAACGCTAGCAGGGGCAATTGCCCAGCAAAATGCCGAATGTTTAGCGGCCTATATGCTGTCTCAAATTGTTGTGCCAGGTGCACCAATTATGTACGGCGGGTTTATCTCCAACGTTGATATGAAATCAGGCTCCCCAGCCTTTGGTACACCGGAATATATCAAAACAGCAATGGCGGGCGGTCAGTTGGCGCGCAGATACGGCCTGCCTTATCGCTCCTCCAATGTTAATGCATCTAATGCGGTGGATGCGCAAGCTGCTTATGAGTCTGTTTTTTCCTTATGGGGGGCAATTATGGGTGGCGCTAACTTGATCAAACACGGTGCAGGTTGGCTTGAGGGTGGTCTGGTGGCCTCTTTTGAAAAATACATTCTTGATGTTGATCTGCTGCAAATGTTTACTGAGTTTTTGCAACCTATCAAGGTGACGGATGCAGAGCTTGGCTTTGATGCCATTGCTGATGTTGGTCCTGGGGGTCACTTCTTTGCCACCGAACACACCCAAGAACGCTATAAAACAGCTTTTTACCCGCCCATCTTATCTGATTGGCGTAATTTTGAATCCTGGCATGAAGCGGGAGAGCCCAAAACGCATGAAAAGGCAAATGCTGTATATAAACAAGCTTTAGATGAATACCAACAACCACATCTTGACGAATCAATCAATGAGGAGCTGATTGCTTTTGTTGACAGGCGTATCGCGGAGGGCGGTATCGCAACAGATTTTTAAACCATCACAAAGTCTAGCGGATTTTATTCAGCCAGTTATGCAGTTCGGTTCGCAGTATGCTGGGCACCAAGTCATCCTCTCTTGCTCCTAAACGGCTTGCTGCCTCACCTATTGGGGTGCTGCTGACCTTTCGGAGATCGCCCGCCAAAGACGCCCCATTGGAGAAAAAGCCACCGGGGGAGTCAACAATATCAGCAAAATGGCTTGGTGTGCCTTCGGGGTGATATTGCATACCCCATATACTTTGACCGCTCTGTTCGTACACCATAGCTTGAACCTCAGAGTGCTGATTAGTCGCTGTCAGTTCAGCTCCTGATGGCAGCTCAGCTACCTCGTCGCGGTGAATGCAAAGACAGGAAAAAATCTTGCGACGGCCCTCGTGTAAAGCATGCTGAGAGCCATGTTCGGTTAATTGGATATCTCTAGCAATCCCCAGTTCCATGCCGTTTGGGGATTTGTGTATGCGCCCACCTAGAACAACACAAGCGAGCTGCATGCCGTTGCACGAGCCTAATATCGGCTTTTGGACTGTCAGAACTTTTTCCATGCTTTGACGTAATGGTTTAGCTTTTTTATCACTTACAGACCACTCGACACACGAACCTGTAAAGACAACGCCATCAATGTCTTCAAGCTGTAAGCTATCAATCGTAAAATCTGGCGAATAAGGCGCGGCAATTTGGATATTAAGACCTGCCTGGCAAGCAATTAAAGCATCGCCATAACTCTCAGCATTGCCTCGCGTTCCTAGACGGGCATTATTTTTTATTAATTCGGGCGAGTTACTCTCGATAATGAGTATTTTTGTCATCGTTATTTCCTTTTAAGGTGCTGATATCCACAATATTGTTTTATTCCAAAGCTGACCTGCCACTGAGTAGCGACTCCAATTCAAGGCTTATTAAATAGCCCTCTGCAAAGACACCTAGAAGGGTATCAGGCAAAGAAATAATAGCGAGTAATTCCATAATCATAAAGCAATGTGAATAGGATGTTGATATATTTCAGCTGGCGTTCAGCGTGCAACCAAGCGCAGCATGTCCAAACAATACAAAATTGTAGACTTACAAACATTGTCAGTGGATGCCAGTCTTGAATAATGGCCATGGTGCTGAAAATGCCTAGCACTAAGGCAAGCCATTTGAGCTCTTGTTCGTATTTTTCGAGTTTGATTAATAGAGCCATAATAATGTTAGACTGCTCTTGAAATGTTCATATATTATTTGTAAAATTCAAGCTTGGGCGAAATCATTTAGCCAATAAATACACGGTAATTTTTTATGAATGAGTACATTCTCTCGGCCTTGATATTTGGCTTAACAGCTGGCTTGCAGCCAGGCCCCTTATCTATTTTGGTTGTTCAGCAAACACTCGAACGCGGGCTATTCAGTGGCATCAAGGTAAGTTTTGCACCTGTTATTACCGATGGCCCGATTATTTTTGCAGCAGCAGTCGTTTTAACGCAATTTAAAGATATTTCGTTATTTATTGGCATATTAAGCCTAGTGGGTGGGCTGTATTTGGGTCTGCTTTGCATCAAAACATTGCAAGTAAAAGAAGTAAGCTTTTCCGGCTCATCGGATACAAGTAGTTCTTTGCTGACAGCAATCAAGGTTAATTTTCTCAGTCCTAATCCATATTTATTTTGGTTTACAGTGGGTGGCACTTATTTTGCACTCGGTGCAACAAATGAGGCGATTGTCTTTGTACTGGTTTTTCTAAGCAGCTTGGTGTTGTCAAAAATAGCCATTGCCCTGGTGGCATCCAAGTTTCGTGAGTCTCTGGAAAGTCGAGCTTATTTGTGGATTATGCGAGTCTTAGGCTTGGCTCTTGGTGTGTTTGCCATTTCGTTTTTGGTGAAAAGTTACAAGTTGCTATTCTAATAAAAACCCCCGTGAAAGCGGGGTTTTTATTAGAAAAAAAGTATATTTGGATTAATCAGGTGTTGTGAAATCGGCGCTCCATTTTGCAACCCACTGATTACCATCTGCAGTGACATTTCCAACAAATGTACATGTACTTGATAGGGTTGTCCCAGCATATTTACCCCAGCCAGCTACAGACTTGACTTGGCACCCGCTCCAATCAGGATTAGTATCACCACCAGCAAATATATAACCGTCGCCATCAATATCTGTCACAACACAAGAAATTGTAAAGCCCAGGTTCGCATATTCGGGAGAGCTTAGGCCCATATATTGACAACTTCCTGAATTCATGCTCGGAAAGCCCTCAGGCAACCCTTCAACAATCATAATCACTTGTGTGTGCTGCTTCACCAAAGTGTTGCCACTTGGCAGCACTGTCGCATCAGTAGTAAGCGTCGTGCCATAATCAAACCCGGTAATTTTTACCGTGCCAGCCAATGCCGAATTACTCACAGCAAAAACAGAGATTGCTGCCAAAATTAATGTATTAAACATTTTCATATATTTTTCCTATTTGATTAAATTTTGTGCGCCTCCGTAGTGCTATAGCGCACACTTCATAGTGTCAT
>Ga0209825_1000639_pt1 | contig 22788 bp, 23 predicted proteins | sample EN8Hudsemesocosm_FD_184631 | JGI IMG/M metagenome (GOLD analysis project Ga0209825, IMG submission 184631) | Methane-oxidizing microbial communities from mesocosms in the Hudson Canyon - EN8B Hudson Canyon (SPAdes) (version 2) | ecosystem: Environmental > Aquatic > Marine > Cold seeps | place...
TAACTTTTGATAAAGCTGCTCTAGCAAGGCTGTCATATCACCCTGTTCAGCCGAGGCTTTTGCTTGCTTTATTTCTTGGTCATCAAAACGCATTGCACTTGCTTGGCTTACGTCATCATAAGCACCTAACTTAAAGTAACTACCATAACTAAGCGCGATAATTAAAACAGCACTTAAGCCGATAATGGTCAAATTTTTAAAGCCTAACGTTGCAACACTTGCCGATGAGCCCTTTTGTTGTTTTTTAGCGCTCTCAGAGCCCTTGGTATTTTCAGTTTGTTCGGCATCAATTAACAGCCCCGCTTCTAACTCAGATTTCAATTGAACAAACGTTTCTTCCTTATGTTTTCCTTGTGCGTATTCCGCCTCAAGTTCCGCTAATCGTTCTTTAAAGATCAGTACATTTTGTCGTTGGCGATCATGCTCAAGCGTATCAGCCAACTCATTTGATTGATTCGCCGCATTAATGCGAACAAGAGTGCCTTCTTTTTTTACATACCTAAACACTGGTACAAAAATGAATGATAATGCGAGTACTAATAAAGCAAGTGATAGAAGCCAAAAGTCGGTCATTCAGTAATCTCTTTTCTTAATAATTTAAATCATGAAGCTAGAGCAGCTCTTGCTCTAATCATCTTTGAAACGTGAAAGTAATTGCTCTACTTGCTCATGTTGATCTAACGGAGCACTTTGCTTGTCTTTATCTTTAATGTCTTGGGTGTTTTTCCCTTTAACTTCTTGGGCGACTTTCTCTGACGTCTTTTGATTTGACGCACGGCGACTAGCCATCACTATGATGATCAGAACCCCAAAAACGAGTAATGCCCAAGGCCCATACCACAACAAATAAGTAGCAGGCTTAACTTGTGGTTTATAAGATACAAACTCACCAAATCGATCAACCATAAAACTAACAATAGAACGATTGTCTTGCCCTTCTTCTAGTAGTCGATGAACTTCTCTACGCATGTCCGACGCAATCGGTGCATTCGAGTCGGCAATATCTTGATTTTGGCACTTTGGGCAACGAAGCTCTTTTGTAAGCTCCTTATAACGAAGCTGGTTTTCCTCAGTCGAAAACTCATACAAATCGATACTGGCTAAAAGAGATGAGCTTGTAAACGCAAGCGCAATCAAAAAGAAAAGCATTCCACCATTTTTTTGAATTTTCATACCGACCCTCTCTTTCATTGCGGTTTTGATTTCATTTATATTTTTGATTGTAGTTTCGGTTGTACTTTAGATGTAAGCGTGCTGTATTTTTCTACAATTGGCTTTAACGTTTCATTCCAAACACGCTCATCAACCACACCCACATGCCGGTACCTGACAACCCCATACTGATCCACCACATATGTTTCTGGCGCACCATAAACACCAAGATCAAAACCCAACTTTCCATGCGGGTCATAAATTGTAAACTCATAAGGGTTACCTAGCCTTTCTAACCAAGTTAGCGCTGCTAACCGCTCATCCTTATAGTTCAAGCCAATAATACGAACACCTTGATTAGCCAAAGCGTTCAAATAGCCATGTTCAACCCGACATGATGGACACCAAGTCGCCCATACATTTAACAGGCTTACACTTCCAATAAGATCTTTTTCACTAAACTTTTTTGATTTATCTGCCAAGCTTTTTAAATTAAATGAAGGAATCGGATCATTCAAACGCGCTGTTTCAAGTTTGGTAGGGTCTTTCCCTATTGCTGTAAACAGAATTAAGCCTAAACCTAAAGCAATTGCTAAAGGGGTTAAAAATACTAGTCTTTTATTCATTTTATGATTCAACACTCACTGCTTCGGATGTATTTTTACGCAAGGTAATACGGTATCGACGATCTGACACTGCAAGTAAACCACCTGCAGCCATCACTAAAGCCCCCAACCAAATCCACCGTACAAAAGGCTTTATTTGAATTCTTACAGCCCAGGAATCGCCTTCTAAGGGCTCACCTAATGCGACATAAAGATCCCGAAAAAGACCGGCATCAATTCCTGCTTCTGTCATCGGCGACCCTTGCGAAAAATAAATACGTTTCTCAGGATATAGCGTCGTGACGTAGCTACCTGACTCCGTCACTATTACTTCTGCTCGGTCAGCATTAAAGTTAGGTCCTCGGTAAGGCGCAATAGACTTAAACTCAAATTCATACGCTGCCACAGGCACTTTATCACCTGGAGACATCCGTAAATCTCGCTCGACAGACTCTAAAGAAACAAACGTGACACCAATAATCGTAAACGCAAACCCTAAGTGACCAAATACCATCCCCATATAAGAACGGTTTATTTTCAGTAACCCTACCAGTTGCCCGGCTTTATTTGACGTTTTTTGCCATAAGTCTTTCAAGGTGACAAAAATAATCCAAGAAGCGAATAACGTTCCAAGAAACACGCCAATATGAAACTCACCCACCAACATAAAGGGCACGATTAAGGCGACTAATACACTCCCTAAAGCAGCCCAACGTAGTTGCTGCACAAAAAGCGATACCTCAGTATTTTTCCAGCGACTCACCATACCAAAACCCATGACCACCGCGAGTACTGACATTAGCGGGGCAAATACGGCATTAAAATATGGAGGCCCAATTGAGAGCTTACCCGCCCCCATAAAGTCTAAGACTAAAGGATATAAAGTTCCTAGCATTACCGTAATCCAGGCAACAACAAGAAATAGGTTATTGATTAGAAGAAAGGTTTCTCTTGATAAAAAGCCAAATTGAACCCTACTTCTCACTTCAGGTACTTTCATCGCATAGAGCACTAATGAGCCAACCATCGTAATACCAAGCAAAGCTAGTACAAATTGCCCTCGCGCAGGATCAGAGGCAAAAGCATGCACAGAAGTTAGTACGCCCGAACGCACTAAGAATGTGCCTAATAGACTTAATGAGAATGCAATAATTGCTAGCAATACCGTCCAGCTTTTAAAAGCACCCCGTTTTTCTGTGACCGCTAACGAGTGTATAAGCGCTGTTCCAACCAACCAAGGCATAAACGAAGCATTTTCTACGGGGTCCCAAAACCACCAGCCGCCCCAGCCTAGCTCGTAATAAGCCCACCAACTACCCAGACCAATACCTAAGGTTAAGAATGCCCATGCAACCGTCGTCCAAGGTCGTGACCATCGCGCCCATGCTGCGTCTAAACGCCCAGTAAGCAAAGCTGCAATCGCAAAAGCAAAAGCAACTGAAAAACCAACATAACCCATATATAGCATCGGTGGATGAATAATGAGGCCAAAATCTTGCAACAAGGGATTTAAATCTGCCCCATCTTGAGGAAAGTTAGGTAAGTAACGGTCAAAGGGATTTGAGGTCATAACAATAAATAGCAAAAACCCGATACTAATCATCCCCATGATGGACAACACTCGCGCCAGCATTTCTCTTGGTAGCTGCTTACTAAACATTACGACGGATACCGTCCAGCCTGCAAGAATTAGTGCCCATAATAAAAGAGAGCCTTCGTGCCCACCCCAAATCGCACTAATTTTATATTGAATAGGCAACAAACTATTTGAATGATTGGCGACATACTGAACACTAAAATCATCTTGAACAAATGCATAACCAAGACACAAAAAGCTAATCAGTATAAAAACAAACTGCCCGCTCGCTAGTGGGCGTGCCATATTGATCAACAAACCATTCTTACTCGCCACCCCCCACATTGGTAAAACTGCTTGCAATACTGAGAATGAAAGCCCTAATAAGAGCGCATATTGACCTATTTCAGGAGTAATCAATTGTCTGCCCCTTTTTCTACATCAACCTTGCCTGCATCCGCCTTTTTAGCCGCATTTTCTAATGCGTAGGCAACTTCAGGCGGCATGTAATTTTCGTCATGTTTTGCAAGTACTTCATCTGCAACCAACACGCCTTTATTATTTAGTCGCCCTAAAGCAACAATGCCTTGCCCTTCTCGAAAAAGGTCAGGTAATATCCCGGTAAATTCAACATTCACTTTTGCTTCATAATCAGTCAATTGAAAATAAATCGCCAAGCTCTTTGAATCACGCGTCACACTGTCTTCAACGACCATTCCACCCGCTCTTATTCTCGCCCCTTCAGGCGCTTCGCCCGCTGCAATTTGAGTTGGGGTATAAAAAAGGTTGATATTCTTTGTTAGCGTAAACATCGCTAAACCGATTATTACACTAAATCCTACCACTAAAAAAATGACTAAAATCAGCCGTTGTTTACGCTTTGGGTTCATTCATTTCCACCTGTTATTTCTTGAGCATTCACTTCGTTCGATGCTTTGTTCTGAGCTTCTCTTCGCTGCCGTTGCGACAACTCCTGAATAATTGATCGGCGAGCCAATATGGGCTGAATATAGACGAGTACAATAATAAAAAGTCCTACCCCATACGAAAGCCATACATATAAGCCATGACCGCCCATTAATAAAAATTCAGTAAAACTTTCAAAGTTCAATGTTTACCTTCCTCTGCAATAATCACTTGCACCCATTTTGTACGACGCTCGCGCAGTAGAATCTCATTTTTAATACGCATTAAAGCGACAGCGGAAAAAAAGCAATACATACCAACCACCATAATGAGTAAAGGCACCCACATCTCGGGAGGCATTGCGGGTTTTTCGGTTAATGTAAACGTGGCAGGTTGATGCAGGGTATTCCACCACTCAACAGAGTATTTTATGATAGGGATATTCACGACTCCGACTAAAACAAGAATGGCACTTGCTCGTGAGGCAAGGTCAATATTTTCAAGCGCCGACCTCAATGCAATAACACCAAAATAAAGAAATAACAGTACTAGCATTGCTGTTAATCTAGCGTCCCATACCCACCAAGTACCCCAAGTAGGTTTTCCCCAAACCGCGCCAGTAAACAAAGCTAAAAAAGTGAATGCTGCACCAATGGGTGCGGCTGAAGCAATAAACATGTCGGCTAGTTTCATCTTCCAAACCAAGCTAATAATTGCAGCTACCGCCATCATCATATAGCAAGACTGGGCAAGTATCGCGCTCGGAACATGTAAATAAATAATTCGGAAGCTATTTCCTTGCTGGTAGTCTTCAGGCGCAAAAACCAAGCCCCAAACGGTACCGACAATGAGCATTAACAAACCCGCCCATAAAAACCAGGGTAATAGCTTGTTAGCCGTTTCGTAAAACCACTTAGGCGAACCTAACTTGTAAAACCATGTCCAATTCATTGAATTTTTCTTTCACTCAGTTTTATTAGTAACATGCTAATCCGAGACGCTTATTTTTAACGCGGCAGCGATTGCAAAAGGTGATAACGTTAAAGCTAAAGCAAGCATCATTCCCATGATGGAAAGATGTCCCGCAACCGAAAGCCCGTCGATACTACTTTGCACGGTACCCGTACCAAAAATTAAAACAGGTATCGTTAATGGCAACACCAATAATGAAATCAAAATACCACCAGAACGCAAGCTTACCGTCAATGCTGCCCCTATTCCACCAATTAGACTAATTACCGGTGTACCCATAAGCAATGTCAGCATTAATATAGGAATGTGCTGGGCGTCCAGGTGTAGCATCGTTGCCAAGAATGGCGACAGCAAGATTAATGGCAGCCCCGTCAACGACCAATGGATTAAGCTTTTTATCAATACAATTAAATATAAGGGCTGAGCACAAAGCACTATTTGCTCAAGCGAGCCATCGTCGTAATCTGATTGAAAAAGTCTGTCTAAAGAAAGCATAGTAGCTAAAAGAGCAGCCACCCACACCAAGCCAGCCGCTGCACTTCTTAAAAAATCAGGTTCAGGGCTCACACCTAATGGAAACAAGACGATCACAATAACAAAAAATACTAGCGGATTCGCAAGCTCTTGACGTGATCGGAAAGCACTTAAGAACTCTCGCTTCAACACTACACTTAATACGGAAAGTAAACCGTGCTCTGAATGACTCGGCCCTGATTGATAATCCCGACTCATTCACTCACCCGCCCTAAACGTAACAGTTTAACATCTGGCATCGAAAGCTCATGATGAGTCGTGAGCACTATCGCAACACCGCTCTGTGCTTTTTCAGCAAGTAAAGCCTCAAGCTGAGCGACCCCTTTTTTATCTATCGCTGTAAATATTTCATCCAACACCCACAGCTTGGCGCTTGATAAATATAGTCGCGCTAGGGCTACACGTCTTTTTTGCCCCGCCGAAAGGTTTCGACATAGAACATGTTCATATCCGGCCAAACCAACTCTCTCTAGCGCTTTCCATAGCTCATCGTCTTCTATTGACTCTTGCAACCCCATTAAAAAGCGTAGATTTTCGAGCGGAGTAAGCGTTGATTTAATCGATGATTTATGACCAATAAAGAGTAAGTCTTGTTGAAATTCTGAATAACATTGACGTACATTTTGGCCATTCCAACTAACACAGCCTTCAAATGTTGAAAACAGACCACTTAAAATACGCAGCAAGGTTGTTTTTCCGGCCCCGTTTGGCCCTTCAAGCCGCAAAACTTCACCAGCAAATAGTTCAAATGACAAACCGGAAAAAAGTAGACGATCGTCTCTTTCACAGACTATTTTATCAGCTTTGAGTAAAGCAGTACCCATATAACAGCTCGGCTAAGTGACCATCGAAAAAGAAAAGTACGTAAAGCATAAATTTCATAGCGCGCTATTATAACGATAATCTTAAAAACTGTAATCGATATATTGCGGCTTTACCTTACAGTTCCATCATCTTTTGGAAAGATAAGACCACCAATATGATGAGTTTTTACGTGAGCAGTGATCGTATGAAATACTCAGTATAATTATTTTATGCCGTTACCATAGATTTTAAATATTATACCGACACTACATTACAACTTATGATGCTCGCTTACTTTGAAATAAATCATCACCTAAAGAGACTCTAACTTGTGAACAAAATTTTATTCAGGCTTTCCTACAGCTTAATTTTTTTAAGCTTGGTGTTTACAGCCCTATACCTATATAAAGACCAGGAATCTTTGGCCTTAAACGAGCAAACCAGAGAAGGACTTGGCCATTCATACATTAAGTTAGACGAAGGCACCGTACATTATCAATTTAACAATAAAGCACTTGATACCAACCCTAATGCCAAGACAATCGTTTTGGTTCACGGATTCTCAGTTCCTTCGTACCTCTTCGACCCGACCTTTGATCACCTTACAACTCAGGGATTCCAAGTACTTAGATTTGATTTATTTGGACGCGGTTTTTCAGACCGGCCCGAGTCAGATTATTCAATTAGTTTATACGTAAAACAATTACACGATCTATTAGCTGCCCTAAAAATAGAAAACAAAGTAAATTTAGTTGGTTTATCCATGGGTGGTGCTGTCGTCACACACTTTAGTAACCGCTATCCCGACCGAGTCAATAAAATTAGTTTAATCGCCCCTTTAATCCACACACCAGATCGACCTGAAATGGCAGCCATTCAAATACCGCTACTAGGCGAGTTTTTAGCCAAAGTAGTGATTGTGCCCAAACTTTTAAACGGCCTATCGACGACAGTATTCAACCCAAACTCATTTCCTAACTGGAAAGAAAAATTTGAACCACAAACACAATACAAGGGTTATAGCCAAGCGATCCTGAACACAGCACGACACCTTGCAGGGAAAAATTTTATAAACGAATATGAAAAGCTCGGAGATTCAAATAAAACAATCCAATTAATTTGGGGCAAACAAGACCAGGTAATTCCCTTTGAAAATAGTAAAATATTAACCCACACAATCCCAAGTATTGAGTTTCATGAAATTGACCATGCAGGTCACCTACCTCATTACGAACACCCCAGCACAGTAAATGAACTTTTATCCACTTTTTTGAAATAATGACTAGCGCTTTCTTTCCCGACCATCAGTCAGAAAGCGCTTAGTTTTACGCACAAACGTCAAACAAAGTCACAGAACCATCAAAAACTATGCCTAAGCATAAAGACCATGTAAAATACTCAAGTATTTTTTCACATTGGACTTTTCATGCAGATCGACACCCCTCTTTTCTCCTACCCAAAATATTGGGCAGAATGTTATGGCATCGCACCCTTTTTACCCATGTCACGAGAGGAAATGGATCAACTTGGCTGGGATAGCTGCGACATTATCATCGTTTGTGGCGATGCTTATGTCGATCACCCCAGTTTTGGTATGGCGGTTATTGGTCGTTTATTGGAGTCTCAAGGTTTTCGTGTGGGTATCATCGCGCAACCTGACTGGACTTCCAAAGATGCCTTTCAAAAATTAGGTAAACCTAATTTATTCTTTGCTGTATCGGCAGGCAACATGGATTCCATGATTAACCGCTATACTGCCGACCTTAAAATTCGTCATGACGATGCTTATACACCTAACAATGAAGGTGGCAAACGTCCTGATCGTGCTGTTACTGTTTATAGCCAACGCTGCCGCGAGGCATTTAAAGATGTGCCAATTGTTATCGGCGGCATTGAAGCAAGTTTACGACGCATTGCCCAATACGATTACTGGTCTAATAAAGTTAAACGCTCTGTAATAATGGACTCTAAAGCAGATATTCTGCTATATGGCAATGCTGAGCGTGCGATTGCAGAGATTGCTTTGCGCGCCTCAAGGGGCGAACACCCCAAAGATATGACCAATATTCGCGGCACCGCCTGTGTAATTAAGTCATTACCCGAAAACTGGGGCCAAAAGGACTCATCTCGCATAGACAAACCCGGAAAAATAGAACCACATATCAACCCCTATATTGATACCAGCGAAGCATCACAGAACAACCAGTGTGATTCAAAAAAAGTTGAAGACATCGAAGAAGTTGAAACCGAAGTTATTCGTTTTCTACCGATCAAAGGCAACGCAACACAATTCATCTTGCTTCCCTCTTTTGAGAAAGTCACAAAAGATGCCGTGCTTTATGCCCATACTTCACGCGTTTTACACTTAGAAACCAACCCTGCCAATGCGCTTACCATTGTACAACCGCACGGCGATCGCTTTGTATGGGTTAACCCACCACCTATACCACTTACAACAAGTGAGTTAGATGGCGTTTTCGAGCAAAATTTTCAACGTGTTCCACACCCTTCATATGGTGACGCAAAGATCCCAGCTTATGACATGATCCGCTTTTCAGTGAACATTATGCGCGGCTGTTTTGGGGGCTGCTCTTTTTGTTCAATTACAGAACACGAAGGTCGTGTCATCCAAAGCCGCTCTGAAGACTCAATCATTAGAGAAATAGAGAAAATTCGTGACACTACACCAGGCTTTACAGGAACGATTTCCGACCTCGGCGGCCCGACCGCTAATATGTATGAACTCAACTGTAAATCAGAAGAAATTCACGCCAATTGCCGTCGCCTATCTTGCGTATACCCTAGTATTTGTAAGAACCTGATTACAGACCATGCTCCAACGACTCAGCTTTATCGCCGAGCAAGAGCATTACCCGGCATTAAACGAATATTTGTCGCATCTGGCTTACGTTATGATTTAGCAGTGCAAGACCCCGAATACGTTAAAGAATTGGTCACACATCATGTTGGCGGTTATTTAAAAATAGCCCCAGAACATACCGAAAGCGGACCGCTTTCTAAAATGATGAAGCCCGGTATGGAAACGTACCACCGTTTTAAAGAAATGTTTGAAAAATATACAGCAGAAGCAGGAAAGAAACAGTTCCTCATTCCTTACTTTATTGCAGCCCACCCCGGCACACGCGATGAAGATATGATGAACCTAGCTCTTTGGCTGAAAGAGAACGGTTTCCGCGCTGACCAGGTACAAAATTTTTATCCGTCACCCATGGCGAGTGCTACCGCAATGTATTACTCCGAGCGCGACCCTTTACGGCGTGTAGGTTACAAAACAGAGACGGTGAGCATTCCAAAAGGCATTAAACAGCGTCGTTTACATAAAGCATTTTTACGCTATCACGACCCTGACAACTGGCCTTTATTAAGAGACGCATTGAAGTCTATGGGTAAAGCCCACTTAATTGGTTACGGAAAGAAGCACTTAATTCCTCCAACACAACCCGTTAGGCCTTCTCGTAACGTGAGAAAATCTAGCGCAACGGCTAAAATGCGCAAAGGTGCGATCAAAACACAACATACGGGCTTACCTCCAAGAAAAGGCGCCTAGAAGATAATTTAGAATAAGTAGTAAGCAACAAGCCCTACGACGAGACTTACTTAGTGTGATTTTATAGGGTGCGCTGGCGCACTAATGGAACTTTACATCGAATTTTCGGTGCGCAAGCACACCCTATAAACTGTGTTAGAGGCTAAAATTTCTACCGCGCAAAGTTCTCAATTTGTATTCAAAGTAGACAATCCCTATAATGCCGCCCCCATCAAATTTACAAGACGCCTATCTATACGTGAGTATAGGATTTAATAGTTGCTGTTAACGAGGTCAATATGTTCGAACCCCACGCTAGTAAACACCTAAGCATCAAAAACGATGTTCTCTCAGGGCTAACGGTCGCTTTAGCGTTAGTTCCAGAGGCTGTTGCATTTGCTTTCGTTGCAGGCGTTGAACCTCTTGTGGGCTTATATGCAGCTTTTATGGTCGGTTTAATTACGGCTTGCATTGGTGGTCGCCCAGGAATGATTTCAGGAGCAACCGGTGCACTAGCGGTTGTCATGGTTGCACTCGTTGCACAACACGGGGTTCAGTATTTATTTGCGACCGTTGTTTTGATGGGTATTATACAAATTACCGCAGGTATGCTGAAACTCGGTAAATTTATTCGAATGGTCCCTCATCCCGTCATGCTCGGGTTCGTTAATGGTCTTGCCATTGTTATTTTCCTTGCTCAATTAAGTCAATTTGGCGACAGCACCCAAGCGAGCGGCTGGCTAGAAGGCACAAGCCTTGAAGGGTCTATCATCGATATTGCCTGGTTAGAACAAAACGTCTTAATAACAATGTTTGCACTTATTGCTGCAACGATGGTAATCATCCACTTTTTACCTAAATTAACCAAAGCGATTCCCTCTTCACTTGCCGCTATTGTGGCTGTCTCGTTAGCCGTTATATTTCTGGATTTAGATACAAAGTTGGTCGGGGACGTAGCCTCTATTGCAGGCACGCTACCGACCTTTAGCATTCCCGAAGTACCGTTTACTTGGGAAACCTTCATGATCATTTTGCCTTACTCTATCGTTCTTGCAGCGATTGGCTTAATCGAATCATTACTTACCTTGACCCTTATTGATGAATTAACACAAACTCACGGCAAAGGTAATCGTGAGTGTATTGGTCAAGGCGTTGCAAATACGGTAACAGGTTTCTTTGGCGGCATGGGCGGGTGCGCAATGATTGGCCAAAGCATGATTAATATAAATTCTGGTGGTCGTGGGCGACTATCTGGCATATCTGCGGCTTTGTTTTTACTAGTCTTTATCTTATTCGCATCAGACTTGATCGAAATGATCCCTGTCGCAGTACTCATTGGCGTGATGTTTATCGTTGTCATCGGTACATTTGAATGGTCTAGCTTAAGAATATTAGGCAGAGTTCCAAAGGCTGATGCATTTGTCATCATTCTTGTATCTGCGGTTACTGTTGCAACAGATTTAGCCATTGCGGTTATTGTTGGCGTAATTGTTTCTGCTTTAGTTTTTGCTTGGGAACACGCGAAACATATTTATGTCACCAAACATGACACTGAAGACGGTTCGACAGTTTATGAGCTGGAAGGGCCTCTTTTCTTTGGCTCAACTTCAAATTTCATTGAACAGTTTAATATCCAAGAAGACCAAAGTGACGTTATTATTGACTTCAAACGCTCACGTGTTTGCGACCATTCTGGCATCGAAGTAATTGATACACTTGCTGAACGCTACCTTAACGCGAATAAAACGCTACACCTACGTCACCTGAGCACTGAGTGCAAAATGCTACTTAAAAAGGCGGGAGATATGATTGAAGTCAATGTCATTGAAGATCCGTCCTACCATATTGCGTCAGATAAGCTAGACTAAAAAACGCCTATATACTTTAAGTCTAATTTCGGAGAGCCTGAAAATGAGCAAAAAAGAAAAACTTGGTTTAGATAAAGTTGTAAACCTAATCAATAAAGAATTTGAAAAAACATCCAGTCAATTTGACCGCTTGATTAGCGACGCATTCAAACAGCTTGATTCATTACAGGCTCAAGTCCATGAACCGATAAAAAAAGTTATCGATGATATGGAAAAAATACGTGAACGTGAGGTTAAACGCTTTCAGTCTGAATTTGATAAACGTATTAACGAGTTTAATGACTTACAATCTCAACTTTTAGAAAAAATAGGCATCGAAAGCAAAAAGCCAACACCTAAGAAACCAGCAGCCAAGAAAGCTACTGCTAAGACCACTCCCAAAAAGCAAGCTATTCCCAAAGCTCCTGCAAAAAAAGCGGCGGCTAAAAAAACTACAGCCAAAGCAGTAGCGAAACCTGCGGCTAAAAAGCCTGCAGCTAAAAAGCCTGCAGCTAAAAAACCTGCCGCAAAAGCAGCACCAAAGCCTGCAGCTAAAAAGCCTGCGGCTAAAAAATCTACAACTAAAGCCGCACCTAAACCTGCTGCTAAAAAGGCTGCAACCAAAACTGCATCAAAGCCTGCAGCTAAAAAACCTGCGGCCAAAGCAGCTTCCAAACCTACGGCTAAAAAGCCTGATGTAAAAGCAACACCTAAAACAAACAAGTAATAAACTCAATTAGGTAGGGAGCTCCGCCCTACCTAACTTTCCTTTCCTTTCCTTTCCTTTCCTTTCCTTAAACAAATCACCAACAATTTAGCTTTGTAAACTTTTATTTCACACTTCATGCAAATTGAGTAACTTGAAAGGTCGCTTTTGTTACAGAACACACCAGATCTTTACAATTATATAACCAAGTTCCCTTTTTAACTTAGAAATCATTAACCTACACTTCACTTATAACATTCACTTATAACAACTTAACTTTAAGGAATTAGTTTGCTGAAAAATATGCCTCAGTTTTATATTTTTTTGACAGTCATGCTTTGGCTTTTGGGCATTAACACCGTGAGCGCTGAAACATTAGTCATTACTGACTACGACTCCCTCACAATTGTAAAACTTATTGCAAGCGCTACCTTCATGACTGCATTTGCAGCGCTGTATTTTTCATGGGTTAAACTCAATAAAAAATTAAAACAAAACACTCGAAGTCATGAAGCAACTGAAGTCATGATGTCAAAACTTAATAGCGCTGTTACCAACAGTGGCGCGAGCATTGTTATTACCAATAAAGATGGCGCGATAGAGTACGTTAACCAGAAATTTTGTCGTATGACAGGCTATCTACACCACGAAGTTATTGACCAATCTATCAACTTTCTAAGCTCAAATTCAAACCAAGAAAATGATGAGACCTGCTTATTACTAGATACAACTTGCCTGCAAGAAAATTGGGAAGGCGATGTTTTATGCATAAAGAAAGATCGTAGTGAATTCTGGAATGCGATTACAGTCTCTGCTGTTTATGACAAACACAAAAACATTACTAATTATGTACTTTCAGCTGTCGATATCACAGATTTGAAAGAAGCAAACCGTAAAATGCAACACCTTGCCCTGTTTGATTCTTTAACAGGCTTAGCAAATAGACGATTATTTATTGACCGTTTGCACCAGTCGATACTAAACGCACGACGCCACAACACCATCACCGCCCTATTCTTTTTAGACTTAGACCAATTTAAACGTATTAATGACACATTGGGTCATCACGCAGGTGACCAATTACTATTAATTATCGCTGAGCGCCTTACCACCTGCGTTCGTAACCAAGACACTGTGGCACGTTTAGGTGGTGATGAATTCACCATTCTTCTTAATGATGTTACCGATACTGATAAAATTGCCAACATTGCCAAAAATATCTTAGCGATCCTCAAAGAACCCATACGTCTGGGTAAACATGAAGTAATTGTTTCAACCAGTATCGGAATCACCCTAGCACCAACAGATAGCTACTGTAGCGAAACTTTAATGAAGAATGCTGATCTTGCCTTATATATGGCAAAAGACAATGGGAGAGATGGCTATTACTTCTTTACAGAAGACCTTAACATTCGAGCAAATAAATTACTTGAAACCGAAAACGAATTACGAGACGCCATTAGAAATGAAGAGTTCCATTTACATTACCAGCCACAAATTAACCTTAAAACAGGTGAAATTACGAGTGTTGAAGCACTGATTCGTTGGGCACACCCAGTAAAAGGCGACATACCACCCTCAGAATTCATTTCAATTGCTGAAGAAACAGGTCTAATCGTACAAATTGGTGAATGGGTACTAAGAAATGCTTGCCTTGAAATTCACAAACTTAAAGAAATAACAGGAAAAGAATTACGTGTTGCGGTAAACCTTTCACCCCGACAGTTTGATGACCCTAATTTAATTGCCATTGTTTCGAACGCATTAGAAAACTCAGGGCTTAGCCCTAAAAATCTTGAAATTGAAGTCACCGAAGGTATGTTAATGAACGATATTAATGTCGTCATTGATCAGTTAACAAATATCAAATCAACTGGTTCGACTATTACAATTGATGATTTTGGCTCTGGTTACTCTTCCTTTAGTTATTTAAAGAGCTTACCTGTCGACATTCTAAAAATAGACCAATCATTTGTTTATGACATTCCAGATGATCTTAACGCTATGGAAATTGCTTCTGCTGTCATTGCAGTAGCTCATAAGCTCAACTTAAAAGTGGTTGCAGAAGGTGTTGAGAATATTGATCAACGGGATTTTCTTGTCATTAACAAATGTGACTTTGCCCAAGGCTATTTTTTCAGTAAACCGATCTCAGCAATACAGCTACAAGATTTTTTCATCAACGGTATGCTTGAGTCAGCATAAATACCATCATACTACTTTTCCCTTATTTACAGCCCGCATTGTAAAATATTGTAAGATCCAGCCTTTCTGCGAAGTATACCGTTCAATTTCTGAACACATTACACGATACATAAATTTACTTACTGTATAATTCCTTTACATCTTCATTAAAGGTATTTCAAAATGCTCGCGTTTTTCATTTCTATCTTAGAAATAACGTTATTCAGTTCAATCGCATTAGTTTGGTATCGCATACATTACCTATATAACCGTCGCGAACTAAATGATCATGAAAAAATAGAAAATACCATCAACATACTTTTAAAAGGTGATGTAACTGAAGATTTTAGCTATGAAATAAAGATGGATAGCCTAAAGAAAGCCCAAATTTTTTCAGGGATTCAGCTGCTTGAAATAAAAAGAAATTATAATAATTTACACCAAGAAAACTTAAAATGGCTTCGTGAAGCAATTAGCCTTTACTTAATTGGTGCAATAGACTTTATCGGAAAACAAGCTAAATGTGATACAAAGAGCAGAAAAGAGCTAATTACACTCGTATTAAAATCCAATCTAAATTTATCAAAAGAAAACACTGAAGAATACTTTCAAGAGGCTTTATATCGTAAATTAAGTAGTGATAATGATTTAATGGTAAGAGCCGGTGCAAAAGCTGCGAAACACTGGCTTGCTGAAAATATAGTACCTAAGCCTGCATCATTAAAAGCACAACTTAATGACTGGGGAGTCTTTGCTTAACTGCAAAGTAACTAAGAAAATTAAGCACCAACAATAGTGTACTTAAGGCACTTAAATATTTACTTAATTACCCTACATATAATTCCCAGTTTTGACCGAGCTCAATCGACTCTCCCTGAAGCGAGTTATGGTTTTCATCAAGCCGTACAGCAGAAACACCTGGACGACTCCACTCACCTTGCTCACCTCGATCCATTGAATCAAGGTCTACAGAACGAACTTGATAGACCACTTGGTCATAGATTACTTTAGACCGATGAGACAAGCCGTAAACAAAGCGACAATAGTCTAGCTTTAAGCCGTACAGACTTTTTTCTGTTTTATTGATTTTTTGGATAAGAACACTTTTAAGTCCGTCGGAATAGTTCATCTATTAATACCTTGATATTATTTTTATTATATTACGCTTTGAATCAATAGCGCGCCCATTTCCATATGGCTGTAGTATAAAAACTCCCAGCATGGCATTCAAGAGACACGGACAGCATATTTAATAATTAAGTCAATAAATCGCTTATATTTGTAAATATTTATACTGGTTATTAGGAATAACTAGATTTGGTAATGGATTTTAATGAAGACCTGAAGGTATTTCAAACGTTAGCAAAGTAACTTTGTTTTGGTACTCAAACTGGACATTTAACTTCCAAACCATCATTGGATCCATTGGGCATAATGGTATTAAGCCTTTCGCCAACAACATATTAGTATTTTTTGAGGGAATTAACGCTAAAGAATGATGCCCCATCTCCATATCTCTACCTTCAAACGAAGCTTCAAACTGTGCAACTTGTTGAAAATTAATTTGATTAGACTTTAGCTGAAGCATTAATGGCTTTAGAGCAGGAAGGCCATTAGGGCTTAAGCTTATTTCGAGTTTAACCCCTTCACCTAAATTTATAAGACAGGGTTGTGACTGAAGGGGACAATGTACGCGAACCACCTCATCAACCTTTAACACTGCTTTATCATCACCGCTCTTTAAGTACAGAAACAAAGCAAGTGACGTTAAAAAAAATAGACCGACAACTATCCGCACAATATTTTTATGCACCCGTTTCCACATTATTTTTCTCTATTAATCGGGATGCTTCAAACTGTAGCAATGCACTCTCAATCAGCATGAGGTTTTCATCTAAAGCTAGCTTTTCAGTTTTAGAAACAAACGCAAATTCAACACCATAATTAAAACGACTATGATGCTTTTCTTTATAGCGAACATGCCCCTTTAAAATAGGAATCGTTACCTTTTTACCTTCTTGAGTAAGCTCAAGCGATAAACAAACATCATCCCCTAAACGGTAGACTTCGTCTGTCTGTATTCCCATACCATAATGACTGAAGTCAAATGGCACTACCGGCACCCACTCCTTTTTGAAAATAGAGCGTTTTATACAAACTTTCGAATCAAGCCTCAACCAATTATGCCGCTCTGTTCGTCGGCGCTCATCGCTCATCGTTCTTTCTCTGTCTTATATTTAAATCGTTTGATAAGGTATATTTACAGTATAAGTACTACTCGTTAGTCAGCTGAATTCGGTACGTCACTCGCCGCCCTTCAACTTTTCCACCCACTGAATAACTGTTTACAACCGGCGCATCTACAGCTAGGTTTCCCATGCTAGCAACTGAAACTTGAGTCACATCTGTTTCTAAAAAAACTGTTTTTTCATCTTTTGATATCACATCAAAGAACTTATAACCTTTCTTCTTCGTGATTTCCGCACAACGCTTTAGAGTAAACTGATGAATTTGCTCCCAAGATGTTCGTGCACCTTCTGTATATTCGACGTAATATACATTTTTTTCTACTTGCAGGTCTCGAAAGCCTGAAATCCCATCTTCGGCTGCATGATACTTTACAGCACAAGCACTTAATAAGACGGTTAGAAACATGTAAGAAATAATTTGTATGGTTGATCTCATAAAACTGGGCCGCTTTTCATCATATTTATTTGTTAACTTTGCATAAAGTACTTTTTTATCAGTATACAAGAACTATCCATTGAGCCCAAATAACTAACTAGAGCTTAATAAAATGAACCTTCACCAGGTTTTCGTGTTTTAAATCTTTTATGTAGCCATAAATATTGGCTTGGGTATCGGCGAATTGCAGCTTCAAGTGCAACATTCCAGTCAGCGGCATCCTTCTCAGGATCTTTACCAAACCCTTCAAATATAGGTGAAAATGAAATTTCATATTGCCCGTTAGGATGTCGATACTGACTCACCTGAATAACCGAAGCACCCGACTCACGCGCAATCCAGCTCGGCGCAGTAATACACCCAGTATTAACACCAAAAAATGGTACAAATACCTCACACTTCCGGCCAAAGTCTTGATCTGGAGCATACCAGACCTCTCCTCCATCTTTCATAAACTGAATCATATCTTTTAGCTGACGCTTATCGAAGCTCTGGATATCGGTATAACGCTGCCTCCCCTGTTCAATCATCCGGTCTACAACAGGGTTATTATTTGGGCGGAACATATAGCCGGGTTTTTTCAGCTGTGAGGCGACGAAAGGTAATGCTATATCAAAAATACTAAAATGCCCACCAAGCAGTAAAATCCCTTTATTTCGTTTTTGAGCTTCCTCTAAATGCTCCCTTCCATTAACAATAAGGTTATCAATGTAGGGCTGAGTATCATTCCACCATACATGTACCGTTTCCATGAACCCTTTGGAACAGTCGACAAACGTATCTTCAACAAGTTTACTTTTTTCAGCATCGTTTAATTCAGGAAAACAACCATCAATATTCTGTCGACATACTTTCACGCGGCCTTTTAATTTTCGATGTAATAATCGTCCAAGTTTCTCACCCCAAATTTGCTTCTTTGGCATTGGTAATTTTGAAAGACAATACAATACAAATACAACCAGCCAAGTTGGAATTAGAGCTGGATGAAAAATAGAACGATGGCGATTATTAGCCATAAGGCAACTTCCTAAAAAAATTAAGACGTGATCATAGTTTGATTCATAACTCGTTTTCAATTATTAATAACATTTAAATTCATACACACCCTATATAAGTGATATTTATGCTGACAAACAGGCCTAGTTTTTTTGAACAATTACTCTCTAGTTCAATAAATAGACACCATTACAAGTCAATGATTGAATGGCACCAGAATTTTCTTAACGCTACCGAACAATTACCCTCAACACTTGAGCAAGCTGCTCTAGGAGGACGCATTAGCGACAATATTAGTTATGCTTTCTCTGCCGGATACCAGTCAGCTATCCAATCACTATTCAAGCCTGACACACGTTCACTTGCTTCGGTCTGCATTACAGAGAAAGAAGGCAATCACCCTAAAAATATTAACAGTACACTCAGCAAACACCAACAGATCTGGCAGCTAGATGGCTCAAAATCCTTTATTACTGGCGCAAATGATGCAAAGCATCTTTATATCGCTGTGGCTGAGAACTTAGCCTCTGGAAAACCTAAAAATGAAAACACGAACGAACAGACAATAGAAGACAGACCCAAGATAAAAATGCTTTCAGTACCGGCAGATCAACTAGGTATACAAATAACAGGAATGCCTCCTTTACCCTTTGTACCTGAGATTAGTCATGGCACAGCTGTATTTGAACAGGTCACTATTCAGGCGTCACAGATTTTAAAAGGTGATGGTTATTCTCAATACATTAAACCTTTTCGTACACACGAAGACATTCATGTATTAGCGGCTATTATAGGATTTCGTGTTGGTGAAGCGATAGAGTCAAACTGGTCAAAAAGCAGTATTGAAGCACACCTAATGTTACTTTCAAGCTTACTTTCACTCAGAACGGAGAATTTTTCTACCCCCGCATTACATATCATTTTTTCTGGGTGCAGGGCTCAATTTAAAGCGTTAGTTCAACAAACAGATGATGAGTTTAAGCAGAAGAACAAGGAAGGATTTAACAATTGGAAAAGAGATAAAGCCTTACTAGACATTGCTAGCAAGGCTCATACATTACGCACTCATCGTGCCTGGGATGATGTTCTAAAAAGGCATTCCAGTGATTAAAAAGTGTGTATAAATAGAGGCGATGTAGCCTAATGCAATCGCCCAAGTCCATTTAAGGTGGCTAAAGAAGGTATACACACCACGCGCCTGCCCCATTAGAGCAACACCTGCTGCAGAACCGACTGACAACAATGAACCACCCACACCGGCAGTCAAGGTGACCAATAACCACTGATTCAAACTCATTTCAGGGCTCATCGTTAATACGGCAAACATAACAGGAATATTGTCAACGATGGCTGACAAAAGGCCCACAATAATATTCGCCCAACTTGCACCTAGCTGATCGTACATAAGGTGAGAGGTAAGATTCAAATAACCTAATGCACCCAAACCACCCACACAAAGTACCACACCATAGAAAAACATTAGCGTGTCCCACTCGGCTCGTTGTAACTGCTGGAATATATCAAAATTCGCGGTGCCATCATCTTCTTTTGGCATACTTGAATGCGTTGCGCCTGCTTCAAAGGCAGTAATTTCTTTTTGGCCGCGGGTTTTTAAAAAGTAACCATACACTTTTAAAACACCCAGCCCCGTCATCATGCCTACCATTGAAGGCAAATGAAGCACGACATGGAAAAGCACGGCCATACAGATTGTCATCAAGAATAAGAAAATAATTACAATTCCACCAGTCTTAATCACTACAGCCTCTTCTGCTTTATCAGGCGTTCCGCTTGGCAAGAAAAAAGACATAATAATCGCCGGCACTAACCAGTTAACAACCGAAGGTATAAATAACGCAAAGAACTCTGTGAATTCAACTAAACCTTTCTGCCACACCATTAAGGTTGTAATGTCACCAAACGGACTAAATGCACCACCGGCATTCGCAGCGACAACAATGTTAATACAGCCTAACCCAACAAAAGCGGCATTATCTTTTGCAACGGCCATAACCACCGCAGCCATTACTAAGGCCGTTGTTAAGTTGTCAGCGATTGGAGAGATAAAGAAGGCTAATAAACCGGTAATCCAAAAAATAGCTTTTAGCGAGAAGCCTTTTGAAACCAGTACCCCACGTAAAGCAGCGAACACATTACGCTCCTCTAGCGTGTTTACATAGGTCATCGCGGCTAATAAGAATAATAGTAGCTCAGCATATTCTAAAATATTATGTTGAATCATATCGTGTGCAGTAGTGGTATCCCCTTGTCCATTATAGGACAACGCAACGAGAATCCAGATCACACCAGCGGCGATCATCACCGGCTTAGATTTACGTAAGTGCAAAAACTCTTCGCCAATCACCAGTACATAAGCAAAGGTAAAGATGATCACTGCCGCGATCCCCATTCCTGTGCTAGTAAAATCCATAATAGGCGCTCCGCCCCCACTACTCGCCCAAGCATTCATACCTAAGCATAAAAATACAAAACCAAATAAAACCGCCAATAATTTATTCATTCCGATACCTTAAAATACACACATTCAACATTACTTTTTATATAGATTAGCAGAAAAGCAAAATAAGTAATAAAAATAAGCACTAAATAGCACTTATTAATGTATTAGTAGAGCATTGCTGCTTAATCAATTTACAATAACCTTAATGTCATCACTAACTTTGGTGCCATCACTATCGGTATAAAATATACTAATAACAGACGTCCCTCTTTCTGTAAAAAAGACCTTACCTTCATTACCTAACAGTAGCGTTGCAGTCCCATCCGTAACCTCCCAAGTAGAGTCTTCATCATCGGTTACATCTTTCGGGTTTGATCCGTCACTATAGACAAGATTGGCTCGTAGCTGCACGCTTAATTCCGACAAATCAACCTCTTCAAACTCTTCACCATCATTTATCGCTATGTCTTCTAAGATAACAGGAGTTTCAACTGAAACACTGACTGCCGGAGATATCACAGTAGGATCAATCGGAGGAGTTGTTGTCAAATCACCGGCACAACTCGCAGTTACATCACTATTACCTTCACTAATACCTTCTGCTAAACCTTTTGTGGATACTTCCAAATGCTCGTCAGAGCTTGCCCAATCAACGGTATCAGTGATATCTATAGTTTCACCGGGTAAATCACTATAGGTTCCCAGTGCTTTAAACTGCTGACTAGCGCCAATAAAAACAACGACATCCGTATCTGGAGTCACAACAATACTTGTCAATAAATCTCTATCCACCGTTAAGTTAGTTGACCCTGTTACAGGAACTCCCTCTGCATCACGTGACGCAGTAAATATAACGGAACCGCCTTTTAAAGTAGCAACCTCACCCTCATCAGTTACAGTCGCCACCTCTGGCTCATCAGAGGTCCAGTCTACAATATTGGTAATATTTCTCGGGGTGGCTTCATCCTCATAATTACCATTCGCTATCATCTGATAACCATTCGTACATTCACCAACCGTAGCAGGCATATCGTCTCTAGTGATAGAGATACTTTCAAGCAAAGCAGGAGATGCATTTAGATCTTTCGAGCTATTCAAATCTGCTATTTCGGCACGAATTTCTACTACACCTTCTGATAAAGTTGTCGCCACACCCGATGAATTTATACTCACGACTGTGTCGTTAGAACTACTCCAACGCACGAGACTCGTAACATCATTTTCCGTGCTAGTCCCGGCATTCGATATTGCTTGATAAACTTCTGTCACACCTATTTCAACAATACTGTTATCAGAAATCACCTCAATCGACGTAATATTTAAATAATTCACTTTGACCGCTTCTTTAAATTCATCATCGCCATCGCTGCCGCCACAAGCACTCAAGCTTATAATAGACACGAGCAATGCAAATAATACGGTACTACGTGTTTTGAGCCTTTGTTTAAATGACTCGATATATTCCAACATTATATTTATCCTTTAGTATTTTCTGAGTTCACTTAGTGCAGTTCAAAACCGAAAACGTAAACCAAGACTGGCCCCGTCTATTTGAATGTCATCTTGAGCGTAATATCGAATGGCTTGTAAATTTATAAATAATTTATCTGACCCACCTAAACGAAACTCAACACCACCACCGTAACTAAAGTCATGAAAAGTAGCATCACCAGGCTCTCCAGAACCACTTCGGTCCATATCTAGCTCGGTGATTCCATAGCCCAGCAAGAAATATATTTTTCCACCTTCCGACTCTGGAGTTTCAAAACGAGCTGCTAGGCCAAGCATATAATTTATGCTCAAATCAATATCG
>Ga0209825_1000646_pt1 | contig 22598 bp, 23 predicted proteins | sample EN8Hudsemesocosm_FD_184631 | JGI IMG/M metagenome (GOLD analysis project Ga0209825, IMG submission 184631) | Methane-oxidizing microbial communities from mesocosms in the Hudson Canyon - EN8B Hudson Canyon (SPAdes) (version 2) | ecosystem: Environmental > Aquatic > Marine > Cold seeps | place...
ACTATTTTCTCTGTCATTCCATATGCACAGGCTTTGTAGTTATAATCGAGCATAAATGTTTTAGTTTTACACTCTGAATTACGACAATAGTAACGTTGTTTTCCGTAACCATTCGTCCCAGATTTTGTGATTTTTATACTGTTGCACTTTGGGCAACTTACTTCTTGATAACAGGTCATAAAACCAAATTATACAGGGCACCTACAAATTCGACCCATTACCCTTTAATTATCAGTAATGAAATATTAAGTGAATATACGGAGATTATAGGGCGTAAAACAAATATGATGATTGCAAACAATATCAGTGAAATGTTATTGAGCTTACCAAACGTCTATAAACAAGAGGTTTATTATAGATGGAAATTAATCGAAGAAGATAAAGATGACAACAAATTTGTTGATTGTGCAATTGCTGGTAATGTAGATTATTTAGTCAGTAATGATAAACACTTTAATTGCCTGAAAAAAATTGATTTTCCTAAACTGAATTTATTAAGCATTGATGAATTTATGGACTTGCTTATCAAGTAGACGCCGATACACCACCAAGAAGCTGATTATATTAAAATTGCCTTGGGGAATATAAGTGAGGGATTTATCAGGCTCAGCATAAGCACAAACCCCACTCTATAGAGACAGATGATTTTGACGATATAATTGAACACTGTAAGAAATTATAATTAATTTAACTCAAGAATTAAGGCTAAAGCTCCTCTTGTCTATTTCATCTTCATAAGTAACTCTCTATGACGAATAAAAACAATTAACATTGATAAACTCCGTGCCAACATAAATAAAGTCATTGTTAACCATAACCCTATATTTCCAAGATGTTGAGAGTAATACCAAGCAGGAAAAAACACGCAGAACAATGAAAAAATCATGGTATTTCGCATTTGTGCTGTTAGCATCGCGCCAATAAATATTCCATCAAACAAATAGCAAAGAAATGAGACTAAAGGCATCAGTATTAACCAGGGTAAGTATTGATAAGCTATTTCCTTAACACTTATTAAATCAGTGAGCTGATCAATAATTTCATATCCAAAATATAAATAAAGCAGCGAAAACAAGATAGCAATTACAAACGACCAAAGCCCTGCTGTTAAGATTACCTGTTTTAACATTACTTTATTCTTTGCCCCAACAGCGTTCCCTACCAATGCTTCAGCAGCATGCGCAAAACCATCTAAAGCATAGGCCATAAAGGTCTGAAAATTAAGCAAGACAGTATTTGCAGCTAAAATAACGCCACCTAATTTTGCCCCTTGTGCTGTAAAAAATGCGAAGGCAAAAATCAAACACCAAGTCCGTATAAAAATATGACTATTAATACGCATCATTGATACGATCTTGTTAAGGCTCATTACATCGCACCAATAGAAAAAACCTTTATGCTTCCTCAGCTTTCTTAATGCAGCAATTAAAGCAATCGCTAATCCAGAATATTCCGCAAAAACAGTTGCTAATGCCACACCTTCAATCTGCATTTTAAAGTGATAAACAAACAGTAAATCAAGACTGATATTGATTATATTTGTTAGCAATAACACAAGAAATGGCACTTTGACATTTTGCTGACCTAAAAACCAGCCCATTAACACGTATAAACATAAAGTAGCAGGAGCACTTAAAATTCTGATTTCAAAATATTGAGCCGATAACAATTTAATATTGTCACTACTTTGCAATAAACTTAAACTCAATGAAGAAATTGTCTGATTTAAAACAAGTAATACAATAGATATAGCAATGGCCAAAACTAAGGCTCTCATTAAGACTGCATTGATCTCGCGTCTATTTCCATCACCAAAGGCATGTGCTGTTAATCCCGTTGTCCCCATTCTTAGGAAACCAAAACCCCAGAAGATAAAGCTAAAAATCAATCCACCTAAGGCAACCGCGGCTAAGTATTGCTCAGAATCTAAATGGCCTAGTACTGCCGTATCAACCAACCCCAGTAACGGCGTGGAAATATTGCTTAAGATCATTGGTAGAGCCAAACTTAAAACTAAACGATGATTTAATTGTTTATTTATCAAGACAACAAGGTGCTTATAAGGGAAAATGGTACTAGTTTAAAATATCCTAAGGATTTTATGTATAAATATGACGGCTTACTTGTTCACCAAACTTTAGATGAACATGGAGCCATAGAAGTTATTGATACCAAGGGTGAAAGAGCCTTGCATTTTGGCTCTCACTCTCGTCAAAGCTCCATGATTATAGATGACCCTAATCACTTAAATTCTTTTTATGCCCAAGCGATGATGGGCTTGCTACTTTTTAATGATTCACCTAAAGACATTCTAATGATTGGCTTAGGTGGCGGTACAATAACTAAATATTTATTACATCAATTCAGCGACTGTAAAATCAAAGTTATTGAATTTCGTAGTAGTGTTTTAAAAGTAGCCCGTAGCCACTTTCAACTTCCACTTGATCCACGTTTAAAGGTAAAAATTGGCTGTGGTGGAGAATATGTTTCCAAACAAAGCTTACAAACAGAAGAACAACATGACTTGATGGTTATTGATGCATTTGATCACCAAGGTATGGCCCTTGAAGTAAGCAGTGAAAAGTTTTTTGATGATTGTAGAATCCTTCTAAAAGATGATGGCATGCTTGCCATTAATTTATGGGGAACAAATAAAGATTTATTTCAAGAGGTAACCTGGAATATGGGGCGCGCATTTGAATGGCGTATCCTGTTTTTACCTGTTCGTAAGCGTGGCAATATTATCGGATTTGCTTTTAAGAAAAATGCCCCCAAATATTCAATGAAAGAGTTAAGAGCTAAAGCTAATCAATTAGAACAGCAGTATCATCTTAATTTCCCACAGTTTGTTAAAGACTTCAAACGTAATAACACCACCGTATTAGATAAAGTAATAAAAAAATGACCCAAACAGCACCCTACCTTTTCGGCTATAAAAAATTCTGGGCACAACGCTTTGGCACGGCTCATGAACTTCCTATGAGCGTGGATGAAATGGATCAACTTGGATGGGATTCTTGCGATGTTATTTTAGTTACAGGTGATGCTTATGTTGACCACCCAAGTTTTGGAATGGCTGTTATTGGCAGAACACTAGAAGCACAAGGCTTTAGAGTGGGAATTATTTCTCAACCTGACTGGAAAAGTGCCGAAGACTTTAAAAAACTAGGTCGTCCAAACTTATTCTTTGGTGTGACTGGCGGTAATATGGATTCCATGGTGAATCGTTATACCTCTGATAAAAAAATACGTTCTAATGATGCTTATACAGCTGACGGCGCAGGTGGTAAACGTCCTGACCGTGCTGTTAATGTTTATTCACACCGTTGTCGTGAAGCATTCAAAAACGTACCTTTGATCATTGGTGGAATTGAAGCCAGTTTACGTCGTATTGCCCATTATGATTACTGGTCTGATAAAGTAAGAAAGTCCGTATTAATGGACTCTAAAGCTGATTTATTAGTTTATGGTAATGCAGAAAGACAAATTGTAGAAATTGCTCACCGCCTTGCTAATGGTGAAGCTGTCACCGATTTAAAAGGGATTCGCGGCACAGTACATTATGTCAAACAAATCCCTGGAACTTGGACAGAAAAAGACTCAACATCTGTCGATAAACCTGGGGTTATTAATCCACCTACTAACCCTTATCAGGAAGAGCCTGATTGTGATAAAAAACCAGACATATCAAGTGATGAAAAAGTAGTTCAATTTACGCGCGTTATTCCAAATAAACAACGATCACAAACAGTTATTCGTTTGCCTGATTATGAAGATGTAAAGGATGATCCCATACTTTATGCTCACGCATCTAGAGTTATGCATGGTGAAACCAACCCAGGTAATGCAAGACCCTTAATTCAACGCCATGGTTCACGCCAAATATGGATGAATCCTCCACCTATTCCATTAACTACTCAGGAAATGGATGGTGTTTTTGACCAGCCTTTTTCACGTTTACCGCATACACAGTATGGTAAAGCTAATATTCCTGCCTTTGAGATGATTCAACATTCAGTGAATATTATGCGTGGCTGTTTTGGCGGTTGTACTTTTTGTTCCATTACGGAGCATGAAGGCCGAATCATTCAAAGCCGTTCCGAAGATTCGATTATTAAAGAGATTGAAGCCATCAGAGATACCTCCCCTGCTTTTACTGGCCATATTTCTGACTTAGGTGGCCCTACTGCTAATATGTATCGCCTAGCCTGCAAAGATAAAGCCATTGAAGAGTCTTGTAGAAAACCATCTTGTGTTTTCCCAGGAATATGTCATAACCTTGATACCAACCATAGTTCTTTAATTAAACTCTATCGTCGCGCAAGAGGCTTACGAGGTATTAAAAAGATTTTTATTGCCTCAGGTTTACGTTATGACCTTGCTGTTGAATCGCCTGAATATGTTAAAGAATTAGTAACTCATCATGTGGGTGGCTATTTAAAAATTGCACCGGAACATACCGAAGATGGGCCTTTATCAAAGATGATGAAACCAGGTATGGGAACTTATGATCGCTTCAAAAAAATGTTTGAGAAGTTCTCAAAAGAAGCAGGTAAAGAACAATATTTAATCCCTTACTTTATTGCAGCACACCCAGGTACTAAAGATGTAGATATGCTTAATTTAGCCATCTGGTTAAAAAGTAACGGTTTTAGAGCAGACCAAGTACAGGCTTATCTGCCCTCCCCTATGTCTATTTCTACTGCAATGTATCACTCGGGAAAAGATACTTTACACAAAGTCAGCCGTAAAGCTGATGATATGCCAATCCCAAAAAGTGTTAAACAGCGTCGTCTACATAAAGCTTTTTTGCGTTATCACGACCCAAAAAACTGGCCTTTATTACGTGAGGCACTTAAAAATATGGGCCGAGCTGATCTAATTGGTAATGGGAAAAAACACTTAATTCCTTCTTTTCAACCTAAAGGTACGTCTGATACTCGGACAGATAAAACTAAAAAGTTTAAAACCAAACATACAATGTTTAATAATAAAAACAATAAAAAACCCAACAAAAAGAGATCACATAGCTAAATTTCAGAAAATTATGTAACACATCATGAAAAATAATCTCACTTTCTTTTGCATTGTTATATTAAGCGGCTGTGTATCCACACAGCCCAATACTTCTCTACAATCTAATACTAATAAAACAGCATTACATTCAATACAAAGTAAACAGCTACGCGTTTTAATGCGAGAACTAAATGATTTAATGTTTGAGCGAATGTTAAATGAAGTACAAATTGATAGGCAACGTCGTTATCGTACAAAAGAAATTGTTGATGTTGCTAACAAGCTACTGCACACCATAAAATATATCCCAAATGCCCTATCAGAACTATCCTTAGATAAAGAAGACCAAAAAATATTTCTAGGCCTAAATAAAAAACTTAAGCATCAAGTACTTTTGCTAAAGCAAGAAGCTGAAAATAATTATGTAGATGTAATTCCTAAAACAACAGACCAAATAATAGAAACTTGTAACGCCTGTCATTATATTTTTAGAGCCAGTAAGCCTCAATAAAACTCACTATAAGCATCTATGTTATACAAAATACCGTTATTTTTTGCCTTAACATCAATAATTGTTACCCCCATTCATGCGGCAGAAGAAGGCTTGCATAAAACTGTTGAAGATCTGCGCTCGCAAGTTGAAATGTTAACAACACGACTTCTTCAATTAGAAAACAAATTAAATAATAAAGAAACTCCATCAAAGCAAGTAGAGCTTAAACCTCAAATTGACAATAAAAAAGTTGCTGTTGGTGATACCAAAGGTTCAATTAAAATACCAGGAACCGATACTTCATTGGCCATTGGCGGCTATGTCAAACTAGATGCTATTTATAACAGTCAAAGTGTTGGTGGAAATGCGGGGTCCAATATAGGTGACCAAATACTACAACCGAGTTCAATTCCTGTTAATAGCGGCGATAAAAACGAAGACCAAATTACCTTCCACGCTCGACAAAGCCGCTTTTGGTTAAAAAGTTTTACACCCACTGACTGGGGCGATTTAAATACCTATTTAGAAATGGATTTTTTTGCCTTTCAATCCCCCGGAAATGAACGCATCAGTAATTCTTATTCCCCAAGGTTACGACATGCCTTTGGGAGTTTAGGCCCCTTTCTTGCCGGTCAAACCTGGACAACCTTTATGAATGTAAAGGCGTTACCTGAATTAAATGACTTTGGTGGCCCCGTCGGACGAATCTTTGCCAGACAACCTCAAATCCGTTGGACTCAACAACTGAATGCAGATTCTGACTTGATGTTTTCAATTGAAAGTCCAGAAACCACGCTGACCAATAATTTAGGTAATAGGGAAACACCAGATGATGACCAATACCCCGATATGATTACCCGATTAAACATTTATCGACCCTGGGGAACGGTATCTTTAGCAGCGATGCTAAGAAATATTCAATCAAATGCACAAATTAATAGTGATGCTTTTGGTGGTGCAGCCAGCCTTGCAGGTAGAATTAAAACCTTTGAACGCGATGATCTACGCTTTATGTTGAATTACGGCAATGTATTAGGACGATACACCTCATCAAATTTATTTAACGATGGCGCAATTACCCCAGAAGGCAAAATTAAACTATTCGACCAATACGGAGGCTTTATTGCATATCGACATTGGTGGCATGATAGTTGGCGTTCAACCTTTGCATATGGATTATCATACGCTGATAATGTTGACTTTGTACCGAGTACAGTTAGCCAATGGGCTCAGTCAGCTCAATTTAATTTACTATGGAGCCCTCTAATACAAACAACATTTGGCTTAGAATATACTTATGCATCAAGAGCATTAGAAAATGATACTAGTGGGCATATACATCGAGTACAATTTTCTTCAGTATTTAACTTTTAGTTTATCTTTAAAAATCAATAAACTACATCGAAATATAGTATTCACATAAAATAATTCATTATAAAAGGTTTACAAAACCTGAAATATTCGTATAATAAACGAATCAACAGCGCTGGTGTAGCTCAGTTGGTAGAGCAGTTGATTTGTAATCAACCGGTCGCGGGTTCGAGTCCCATCACCAGCTCCATATTCTAAAGGCCTGTAGCGTTTTCGTTACGGGCCTTTTTTATGTCTGAAGTAAAATATCCCGAATTGATAGCTGTTATGAAATTCATTAACCCCTTGTAACCCCCCCTGGGATAAGAGGCATAATCCCTAATAATTTTTTGATACCCTTTTAATCTTTAATTTTCTTTTGAATTCTTCCGTAAAAACAATAACCCACTGTATTTTATACATATTATTAATTGGCTTAAAAAACACCAACCGCCTTTAATAAAAATTCACCCTGAAGACTACGCTGCGCGCAAACTACCCCTCATTAACAGCATAGGAAATGTGTCACCAACTTTAGCCCCTCCCCTTCAGTACTATTAAATCAATGTGTAGAGTCATTTGATTTCCATTCCTATGCTAAGATAAATTCAATTTATCAAAAAACCTTTATTTATGTCTAATCTTGATCAAATCCTGCGTCGATATGAGTTAATCCTTACTTCTGCTGGCGAAGGAATATACGGCCTAGACAGTGAAGGTAAAGCAACCTTTGTTAACCCCGCTGCGGTTGCTATGACAGGCTGGACTGAAGATGATGTGCTTGGACAACCAATTCATGCCCAACACCATCACAGCAAGGCCAATGGAGAGCATTATCCGCAACAGCAATGCCCTATTTATGCTGCGCTAAAGGATGGTGAGATTCATCATGTCACTGATGAAGTCTTTTGGCGTAAAGATGGTAGTCACTTCCCTGTTCACTATACCAGCACGCCTATTTGGGAACATGGTGCTATTGTGGGTGCTGTGGTTGTATTTCAGGATGTTAGCAAATTAAAAAAAACCGAATCAGCACTGGCTGAATTGCAGCGACATAACGAACTTGTACTGTCTGCTGCGGGCGAAGGTATTTGTGGTTTTGATTGTGAAGGTTTGGTGACTTTTATCAACCCTGCTGCGGCTGCGATGCTTTCTTGGCCTGACCAAAACTTATCTGATCAAACTATTCATCATATTTTTGGTAAAAACGAACCTAATATTGAAGAGTACTGCCCTATTCATAACATCATGCAGGGCAAAAAACGCTTTCAAGCCAATGACAAGCTCTTTTGGCGTCTAGATGGTTCCAGTTTCCCCGTTGATTTTGTCAGTACACCGATTATGGAAAATGATCAACTGCAAGGCATTGTGGTTATATTCAGCGATATCACTGAGCGTAAGAAAGCATCAGAAAAACTCAAACTTGCCCTGTCTGAAATTGAACAGTTAAAAAACCGTTTACAAGCAGAAAACAGCTATTTACAGGAACAAGTCAATCTAAACCATAGTTTTGAAGATATTTTGGGACAAAGCGGGCCATTAAAAACCGTCTTACATCAAGTTGAACAGGTTGCTCCTACCGAAACAAGTGTGTTAATTCAGGGAGAAACAGGGACAGGGAAAGAATTGATTGCTCGTGCTTTACATAATCTTAGTCAGCGTAACGAACGTACATTAGTTAAAGTCAATTGTGCAGCCCTGCCTGGTAATTTAATTGAGAGTGAATTATTTGGACATGAAAAAGGCAGCTTTACTGGAGCAACGGCTAGGCGCATAGGTCGTTTTGAACTAGCTGATAAAGGCACTATTTTCCTAGATGAGATTGGTGAATTACCCCTGGAACTGCAAGCTAAGTTATTACGGGTGTTACAGGAAGGTGAGATTGAGCGGCTTGGTGATTCAAAAACCATTAAGGTTGATGTCCGAATTATTGCTGCGACGCATAGAGATCTTAAACAAATGGTTGAAAAAGGTGAATTTCGAGAAGATTTATTTTATCGCCTCAGTGTATTTCCCCTAACGATCCCGCCCTTACGCGAACGTAAAAACGACATTTCCTTACTAGCTCAGTATTTTGTTAATAAATATGCTCATAAAATGGGTAAACAGATTAATACTATCTCTGAAACAATCATGGATAATTTACAATGTTATCCTTGGCCTGGCAATGTACGTGAATTAGAAAATGTCATCGAACGTGCTGTTATTTTATCACCTAAGAAAAGTCTCTTTATTCCTGAACTACTGATTCCTACAAACAATCACAAGCCCGCTTCTGAAAACTTGCTACCCCTCACTGAACTAGAAAGAACACATATCATCAAAGTATTAAAAACCACAGACTGGAAAATATCGGGGGAATATGGAGCTGCATCTATTTTAGAAATGCATCCTAACACCTTACGTTCTCGCATGAATAAACTTGGTATTCGTCGATCTAATACCACCTTATAACAATATACCGTTCATTTACGATATTTAGTGACTCAATCATAAAGTTAAGCTTCACCCACCCCTAAAAAACACATTAAACCACTGTTTCTAAGGGGATAAGAAACACATATCAATATTGGCATAGCTCCTGCTATAACTCTTAATAATCACTAGATTAAAGTTATATAGCTTTATCTAGTACAGAGATATTCAGAGGATTAAGCCATGAACTTAAAAAATATCACACATTTACTCACATTACTTGCTTTCATTACATCAGATACAGCAATTGCTAATCAAACGAATATAGTTGAACCAGTATTCCTTAATTTACCTTCATCTCCTATCGTTAATTCGCAAAAAGAACTAATAAATGATGAATTCCTTTCATGTAAGGCTGATTCATTTGTAAATACACAAAAACCTAACAATAAAACTAGCATCCGCGCAGAACAAGAAAACTTATTGCCTGAATCTTTGCAATATCTTAATGAGATTGCACAGGCTAGCTACAATACCATGCGTAATGGAGTAATCCGCTATGTCACCAAAGAAGTTGCATTGTCTTTGTTAAACTTCAGTATTGATGGTTTTGCGGCGGAGAATATTGCTAATTATGTGTCTGAAGGCACCAAGCCCTATCTACCTTTTGAGTTTGCTAATGGGGTGAGGATTACAAAAGTCACTCCTCAGGATGGAACGATCATTTATAGAGCAGAAATGCCAATATCTAAAGATCACAACCTTGCTAAACCGCTGGCTTTAGCAGGTAAAGTCTCTGCCACAAGCACTATTTGTAATGATATGGAAATGGTGGATGATTTACTGGGCCGCCATATTATCATTCAATATGACTATTATGATGCTAATGGCGAGTTATTTAGCTCATTCACTATCAATAGTTAATCTCACTGTAAAATTCCATCTCAGACTATCGAGCAAGATGCTTTTTTCGTTTCTCGGTAAATGACCACCAAGGAACAGGCTCCCCTCCTTCCATAAATATTATGGCAGATAAAAACACATCAATGACACAAGGGTCCAGCCTTTTCCCCAAAGCAACACAAAGTAACTCGTGCAGTTCATAAGCATCTTTCCCGATCAATTGTTGAGGGTGCTCAATACCAATTAATTTCAGATTCTGCGCTATGGCTTTTCCAATATTGGGTAGCTCCTCAAGCTGTGAAACAGAATCTCTATCAGGGTTTTTCATTTAGATTTTTTCAGCCGTAGGAACAAGATCTTTTAGTTCTATTAAATTCATAAAAAATCAGTTTTATTTAAATCAGCTACACCTAAAAAGCATGGATACAATAACATCAACAACCTGGAAGTGAGGCTTTAGCCTCGCTTTGACTTATGCGGGACTAAAGTCCCACTTCCTAGGTACTCAAACTAATTATTGGTTTCATATTCACTCACTTGTAAAAAAACATTAACTTCGATAAATGGTTTCAATTAAATGAAAGCCAAATTTGGTTTTAACAGGTCCATGTACTGTCAATATTGGTTTTTTAAAAACAACGTTATCAAAAGCCTTCAGCATTTTACCGGGGCCAAATTCGCCCAGATCCCCTCCTTTCTTTGCAGAGTTACAGCGTGAATGTTTTTTAGCTAAGCTGGCAAAGTCAGCGCCATTAGCTAACTGTTGCTTTAATACCTCAGCTTCTTGTTTTGTTTTTACTAAAATATGTCTTGCACATGCTATTGCCATTTTAGGAACCTCTGATTAAGTTGGTTAGAATTTAGCACAGAAAAAACTGTCGATATTTTTCACGAAGTGAGAAGTAATAGTTATTCTATTGCACCGATCTTCGTGAAACACGCGGCTGTTTTAGCAAGCTAATAATAACTTGACTTGATCAGACGTTCCTTAAATACCTTCCTCACTTTTTTAACGCATATTATAGATAATTTCAGCCCTAACTTATCACAATATTGAAAAACACCGTTATACCTGGCAAGGCAAAGAATGTGGATACGCCCAGCCACATCCAGATTTCAGCAGACTAGTTGTTTTTTATACTGAGCGTCCTACCTTAGTTATAATTTTCTTCATGCCTGTGAACAAACCACAGGTTTCTCGTTCCCGCCGTATTCGGTGGGAATGCATACTGTGCTGTGACTCTAGGCAGGTATGTATTCCCACGCTGGAGCATGGGAATAAGATGGGCTATTTTTTGCTAACCTGTGTTTTGTTAATAACCATGGTTTTCTTTATAAATCTCACCAATAGATATCATTCAAGCTTTCAATCATCAAGCCTAAGCCAATGAATAACGAAATACCGTATTAACACTATATTTCGTAACCCATGTCAATATTAATTTTCAACTGTTCTTTACGTTACATACATAACTATTTGTTTATATACAGATAATTGACATTAGTTGCTTTTGGCACGCCATCTGCAATAGCTCTTTCCATACTTATCTCAATCAGGAAAGAACAATGACAGAATTTATCGCTCACACATTTGATACAGCACCAGCAGCATCAAAACCTTTAATTAAAAAAGCTGAACAGAAAATGGGGTTTATTCCAAATTTACTGGTGGTGATGGCGGAATCACCCGCAGTACTGGAAAGCTATCTTACTTTAGGCACTTTGTACGATAAAACCAATTTCAGCGTCACCGAGCGCCAACTGATTTTGTTGAGTATTAGTCGTCATCGCAATTGTTGTTATTGTCTGGCTGCACACGGCACTATCGCTAAAATTCAGAAAATTCCTGATGACCTAATCAATGCTGTTTATTACAAGCAACCTTTCAACGATGAAAAACTCGATGCTTTACGTACTTTTACCCTTGCAGTACTTGAACAACAAGGCTGGGTAAAACAACCTGAGTTGAATGCCTTTTATCAAGCAGGCTATAACAAACAACAAGTATTGGAAGTGGTACTTGCAATCAGCTTTAAAACACTGAGTAATTTTATCAATAATATTAATGACACGCCGATTGATCGTGAGTTTTTAGTGGGCATGCCTGGTAACAAAACAAATTCATGCTGTTGTGAAGGTGAAGCATAGAAGATCACTAATAGATCCTCCTCACCCAACCCTCTCCAGCAAGAGAGGGCTATTACATATAGGACATTATCATGGAAAACAGACCTCCCCTTCCTCCTTTTACACAAGAAACGGCGGAACAAAAAGTACAACTAGCAGAGAACGGCTGGAATAGTAAAGACCCTGAAAAAGTGGCGAGTGCTTATACAGTTGATTGCCAATGGCGTAACCGTGCTGAAATATTTTCGGGTCGGGACAAAATCATCGAATTCTTAACTCGTAAATGGGAAAAAGAACTGGATTATCAATTAAAGAAAGAGCTTTGGTGTTATCAGGACAATCGTATAGCCGTGACCTTTCGTTATGAATGGCATGACGGTTCGGGTCAATGGCATCGCTCTTATGGTAATGAGTTATGGGAGTTTGCTGAGAATGGCTTGATGCAACGCCGCATCGCCAGCATTAACGATAAACCTATTAATGAATCTGAACGAGAATTTACTTAAACAGGAGAACAACATGAATACCGTTACCGTTTTAACCAGCCCAAGCTGTAGCTATTGTCATGCCGCTAAGAGCCTATTGCAACAGCAAGGTGTTGAATATCAGGAAGTTGATTTATTGAAAGATGGCAAACATGCCGAAGACCTTTTAATTAAAAGCGGCCAACGCACTGTGCCACAAATTTTTATCAATGAAAAACCGATTGGAGGGTTTACTGAATTATCGCAATTAATCTCAAACAATGAATTTGATTTAACTCAAGCTACAGCTATTTAACTTTAATAAAAGGAAAACTCATGTCACAACTAAAATTATACCGTCACCCATTATCAGGCCATGCTCACAGAGCTGAATTATTTTTATCCTTGCTAGGTCTAGATGCAGAAATCATTGATGTTGATCTTATGACTGGTGAACATAAACAAGCTGCATTTTTGCAGAAGAATATCTTTGGTCAAGTACCTGTATTGGAGGATGGTGAAACGACCATTGCTGATTCCAATGCCATTTTGGTCTATCTTGCCAGTCAATACGATATTGATCACAGCTGGTTACCGATTGATCCTGCTGTAGCAGCAGAAGTTCAGCGTTTCTTATCTGTCGCAGCTGGTCCTGTTGCTCAAGGCCCTGCAACGGCACGGTTAATTAATTTGTTTGCTGCAAAATTAGATCATGTTAAAGCGATTGAAACTGCGCATAATGTTTTAGGTATCTTGGATGAGCACCTTGAAGACCGCGACTGGTTAGCTGCAGATCATATAACTATTGCTGATATTGCTAATTATTCCTACATTGCTCATGCCCCTGAAGGCGATGTGTCTTTACAATCATATCCAAATGTTAAAACCTGGTTACAACGTATTGAAGCTTTGCCAGGTTTTGTTGCGATGCAAGCATCCACCGTGGGTTTAGCAGCTTAATTCACTTATCGTTCCTATGCTCCGAGTCACTGCCATTAAGTTAAGGGATTAAATATTTGGGGGCGCTGGCTTTAAGCCTGCTTTCTTACTAAGTATTGCAGGCTAAAGCACTGCGCCCCAATGACCTAACTTCTTAACTTAAGGGACTGATGCTCCGTGTGGGAATGTGGCAGGTGACGCTCCTACATCACCAAACGCTGGAGCGTTTATGGATGAATTACCATACAAAACATGGGAACTATAGGTACTAAATATGAATAATACAAATGAATCCCCCTTCCATCGCGGTGAACAAAAAATCCAGCAACGTTTAGGTGTCCGCGGCAAAATGGAACGTTTTGGTCGGCAAGTGATTCGTGATCATATGCCGGAACAGCACCGTGATTTTTATGCACAACTGCCCTTTGTGTTTGTGGGTCATACTGATTCTAAAAACTGGCCCTGGGCTTCAATTTTATTTAATCAGCCAGGTTTTATAAGTTCGACTAATAACAAACATTTACACATTAACACACGACCTGTAACAGGTGATCCACTAAACGAGTCTTTAGTTAAAGGAAACCGATTAGGATTATTAGGCATAGAGCTGGAAACGCGACGTAGAAACCGTCTTTCCACCCATATTAATCAAACTTCAACTAAAGGAATTGAGCTAAGCATAGATCAGGCATTTGGAAATTGTCCTCAATATATCCAGCATAGAGAATTACAGACTATTGATCCTGAATCCATGCCAGTTGAAGAGATTAAAATTATCTCTGAATTGGATCAACAGGCCATTGAATTAATCAGTAACAGCGATACATTTTTTGTTGCCAGCTATGTTGCGACAGGCAGCGATGCTGCAAGTGAAGGAGCAGATGTTTCTCACCGAGGGGGTAAGCCTGGATTCATCCGTATTGATAATAACAAAATACTGACCATCCCCGATTATCTGGGTAATAACCATTTTAATACCTTAGGTAATTTTGTTGAGAATGCCAGAGCAGGCTTATTGTTTATTGATTTTAATCAGGGCCATTTACTCACACTGACAGGCACAGTAGAAATTTTATGGGATTCGCCCGATACTGAATTTTTCGCAGGGGCAGAACGATTATGGCAGTTTCATCTTGACCACGGATACTGGTTAAAAAACAGCCTGTCCTTACGCTGGCAACTTAAAGATTATGCCCCCACAACGGAACTGACAGGTAATTGGCAACAAGCAACTGCGGCACAAAAATCTCTAACACTAAAAAACAGTTGGCAGTCTTATCAGATCACTAAAACTGTTAATGAAAGCAGTGTGATTAAATCCTTTTACCTTCGGCCACCCAAAGGACAAAAACCTCAATTCAAAGCGGGACAGTTTTTAACCCTAAAAGCCTGTATTGACGGTAAACAGCAAATCAGAACCTATACTGTTTCCAGTGCGCCTACAGATGAACAATTACGAATCAGCATCAAACATGAACAGGGGGATCAGAATCATGCTGATGGCGTTTTTTCCAGTTATATGCATCAACAAATACAGCCAGGTGATGAGTTAGAAGTTAAAGCCCCAACGGGTGAATTTACCTTTGATACAAACAGCCTGCGCCCAGCTGTATTAATAGCGGCTGGGATTGGAATAACACCGATGGTTGCAATGGCTAGACATGTTTTGCAGGAAGCCGTCAGAACCCGAACTATACAGCCATTAATATTAGTTTGTTCGGCTCGCAACCAGGCTCAACGCGCTTTTTATCAGGAACTTAATCAAATAGCAGCACAATCCTCTGGATATATTCAAGTGTTCTGTGCACTTAGTCAGGCAGAACCTAATTTAAAACAAGGTGTTGATTACCATCATTCGGGTCGCATCAGCAAACAATGGTTAGCCACCTTATTACCTACTGATACTTGTAATATTTATCTTTGCGGCCCCAATAGTTTTATGCAAAGCCAATACGACAGTCTGCTAAAACTCGGTATTAATGATGCAGATATTTATGCAGAAACCTTTGGTCCAGCATCACTCCTCAGACAGAACCATTCTGCTAAGCAACCCCCTGTTGCTGAAGAAGCCATTATTCACTTTACTGAATCACAAATAGAGCAAGCATGGTCTCAACAGGATGGCACCTTACTGGAGTTTGCAGAAGCCCATGGACTCACGCCTGATTATGGGTGCCGTAGTGGTCAATGCGGTGCATGTAAAGTGAAATTAAGCAAAGGCAGGGTGACTTATCCACAGGAAATAAGCGCGCCACTTAATCAAGATGAGGTTTTATTGTGCTGTGCGCTTCCTGCCAAAGAGAACAAGCAGAAAACTGCTCAATTAGAAATTCAAATCTAAACTCATCCAAGGATAATTATCATGTCAAAATTTACAATCCATACCCATAAAACAGCAAAAAATAAATCCATTCCTGCTTTAAAAAAAGCAGAGCAATTATTTGGCTTTGTCCCCAATTTAATTGCCGTATTAGCTGAGTCACCAGTATCCGTGGATGCTTATTTAAATCTGAATAGTCTGTTTGAACAAACATCTTTTTCGTCCGTAGAACAGCAAGTCATCATGCTGACAATTAGCCGCTATGCTGATTGTCAATATTGCCTTGCAGCGCATAGCACTATTTCTAAAATGCTTAAAGTCTCTGATGAAAGAGTTAATGCAATCATTTATGGCCACCCTATTACCGATCCAAAGCTTGAAGCATTACGCATTTTCACTCATCTAATCGGTGAAAAACAAGGTCGCTTGGCCAATTGGGATCTAACTAACTTTTATCAGGCGGGTTATAACAAACAACAGGTTTTAGAAGTCATTCTCGGTGTGGGTTTTATGACACTCAGTAATTACGTCAACCATATTAACGATACTCCCGTTGATATGGTGTTCTCTGGGCATATTCCAGTACATGAACCCACAATGCTTGCTGCCTGATCATGTTTATAGCGGACATTTAATTTAATTTATATGGCTGCATTTATCAACGCGCTGGGCTTTATACCTTGTTTTTGTATTTAAAAAATACAGGTCAGTAAAACTGATTAAATTAACTTTTCAACAATAGGTCTTACAATGAAACCAACTCAAGCTGAACAAAAAATAGCACCCTGTAAACAACAACATTCAGCATTAGCTAAACTAAATGACAACACGGATACTCGATATGAGTATCTACTGTTATTGACTGATGAATGGATATCAACTCAAGACAATTCTAATGACTTTATTCGCTCAGTAAATTAGAATTATGATTAAAACAAAGATGTTAAATCAGATTAAACAGGTACACTTATGAAGGTTTTAAACATAGACCACATAGGCATTCGGGTAACTGATTATCAAAAATCGCTACATTTTTATCAACAGTTTGGCTTTATCAGCATTCGTGAAGATTATGAAGATCATGTTTTCGTTATCCGCCACCCCAGCGGAATCGTTTTAAACCTGCTGGATAATTCAAATAATGATTTTAATCAAAGCAATGTTTTGATGGATACTGACAACCGCTACCCAGGCTATACCCATTACGCGATTGCCATTGATTCAATTAATGACAGCATCCATTTTTTGAATTCAATCAATTGTAAAATTACTGAAGGGCCTGTTACTTTTAGAGGTGGACAAACATCGGTTTTTATCCGAGACCCTGACCGTAATGTAATTGAATTTACTGAGCATGCAAAAAATTAACTTATACACCGTTAGATATAGGAATACTCATGACTTTTTTCTGCTATCAAGCTCAATAAAGTCTTCGTGAATAATAGCTGGCTCAGAATTTAAAAATACATTTTCATTTAATTTATCGACACAAATAGCATTCACCGTCACTTCTTCATACAACCAATAAAATTGGTCAGATTCGAAGACGCTATATCTGCAATTATATTTACATTGAATCCACTGCTTATTAAGAGAACCAAGACGTAAGGGAAGCTGTTGTGATTGAGACCCAACATATTCAATGATGTTATCGCCATCAATTTGAAATCTATCAATCTTTATTTTACCTTCCGCATTCTTAAAACACTTGATGCGATCACCTTTAATATCATCACCATGCTGATCTATAACACAGTGTTGATCAAAGACATAAACCGCAGGCGGGAACATGAGTGGGTATTTATCTGGAATATTAGCCCGCAATTCTTTGTGCTCTGCTGTTCTTTGGCTTTTATCCCATTGTTTAATGATGATTTGTAAAACTAGTACACTCATATTGCGATTTTTTCCTTAGGCAACAATGCACCTCCAGCGTCGGTACATCCTATAAACAAGGTTATCCATATTACCTAGCCAGCGACTTTAGACAATATGATCAAGGGGTTATTGATATTTTTTACTATGTGTTTACACTATTGAAGCTTATTATTTTGCTGTCAGTAGAGGCTTGCCTCAACACTCTTATAATCTTGTTCAATAATTTCCGATAAACTGTTTTTTATAAGACTTACAAGAATAGGCCAGCCTAACTCAAAAAAATCAGCCGCAGAACCTTTTCCACGGCTAAAAGAAGATGATAGTTTAATTATTCAGTTCCACTGACCAATTCAATTTGAACCAGATTATCTGAAAAGGTCGGCGCATGTCCCATATCAACAAATTCTGCGGAGCTAATGCAATTAACCGTGCCTTTATTTAACTGTCGCCAATAACCCAAAGTTGCGACAACAATACCTGCATTGACATCGCTGGTAATTCTGGCATCCCCTTCAAACCCGCCTCGATCATTAAATACACGTACCTTATCGCCCTCTTTAATATTACGAACATTAGCATCTTCACTATTGACTAAAACAAACTGTTCACCCTGCCCTTTTATTTTATGTTCCATATTGGCATAACAGGAATTTAAAAAACCATGACTCTTGGGTGAAATAATATTCAATGGATATTTTGCAGCCAGCTCTGGATTAGTATCAGCTGTTTCCCTGGAAGGGACATAATCAGGCAAACTATCTAGGGTTTCCCCTGATTGAAAACCTTCATACATCTGACGAAATGGCGCAGCGACAAAGTTAGTTGCTCCCTCTACTTTGAATTCACATTTACCTGATGGCGTAGGAAAGTTTCCTTCTTTATGGGGAGCGCGATCATCTCTAGTTCCGACGTTTAATCGGGCAAAGCCATGTTCGCGCAGGGTGCTCAAATCTATCCCCTCACAAGCAGGTGAATCCCAATCTACATAGTTTTCTAAACATTCACTATCTGACCATTTGAAGTTCTCTTCTTCATAGCCCATCCTTTGTGCCAAACGACGGAAAATCTCATTATTAGGAATCGCTTCGCCTGGCGATTCAACACATTTTTCATTGTAGGTTAAATACAGATGTCCCCATGATAAAACCATATCCTCCATCTCAGCGCCCATGGATGCGGGTAATACAATATCGGCATAAGCCGCAGTATCAGAGATGAAATGTTCAGCTGAGACCATAAACAGGTCTTCACGTTTGAGTCCTTCAATAATCTTGTCTGTTTCAGGCGCTTGAGTCACTGGATTAGTATTCCAGCACATCATTGATTTAATTGGTGTTTCTAGCTTTGTTTCACCCGTTAAAACGCGACCTAATTGCAGGTTATTAACAACCGGCGTTCCTTCGGGGATTAAATCAGGCCGACTGATCACATCAAACTTATACGGATGTTCCCATACAGAAAACTGCATTGCACCGCCACCCACATGACGCCAGGCACCAATTAATCCAGGTAGACAGCTCACCGCACGAATAGCTTGTCCACCGCCATAACTTCTTTCTAATGCAACCCCTAATCGAATAGCAGCGGGTGGTGTAGTGGCATATTCTCTGGCAAACTGACGGATATCATCCGCTGAAATACCCGTAATTTCTTCTGCCCATTCAGGGGTTCTATCTTTTGCACGCTTAGCTAAATCATCATAACCAAGGGTATAGTTATCAATATAATCTTGATCCACTAAACCTTCCTCAATAAGGGTATGAATCAAGGCCATCGCTAAAGCACCATCTGTTCCTGGCTTAGGTGCAATATGCCAATCTGCCGCCTTGGCTGTTTTTGAAGCAAAAGAATCAATAACAATGACTTTTGCCCCATTCTTTTGCGCTTGTTTAACGGTATGCCAATGATGAATGTTGGTACTCACCGAATTACAGGCCCAAATCACAATGTATTTAGAGTGAATAAAGCTTTCAGGATCAAGGCCTGCAGTAGGGCCAACCGTTAATAACCAGGCAGTACAAGAGCCTTCACCACAAAAGGTACGCTCAGTCACTGTAGCCCCCATGCGATTAAAAAAAGCATCCCCGCCATTTAATCCATGCACCAAGCCCTGGTTACCCAAATAACTATTAGGCATAATGGCATGCGGCCCATGTTCTGCAATAATCGCTTTCCATTTGGAAGTTATTTCATCCAGCGCCTCATCCCAACTAATTCTCTCAAATTGTTTACTGCCTTTTGGACCTGTACGGCGTAATGGGTATAACAAACGATCGGGATGATAATGCCGCTTCTCGTAGTCTTTCAATTTGACACATAATCCGCCTTGAGTCATTGGGTGATCAGGATTACCTTTAACCCCAAGTAATTTACCATCCCCCACCTCATACACCATTGAGCAAGTATCAGGACAATCATGCGGGCAACCACCATGAGCAGTTTTCTTTACTTCAGCGGACATAGTATCTTCCTCGTGATTAGCAATTATTGTTTTTATTAATTGGAATTTTAAGCCTAACTAGAAAAATATAATAGCACGGATAACCGTGTCAACAGGTCTTGGTTCTATTTGAAATAAACCATATATTTATTAGTTTTTTTTTGATATTTAGACATATCCCTTTTCAATCGAGGGGGGGTATCTTTTGAAATTCTTATTATAAATCACCACCAATATAGGATGATGACGAAGGAAGCGCATCGTTTACGATATAAGTGATACGCTTCGTGCCTCAGCTCATCCTATATAGATCTATTGAGATTTTTTTTCAATATTAGTCATTGCCGAATCTATTTGAAATGTTGCGTGGCATCCCTGGCAACTATTAAGAACATTAGTTAATTGTTGTAAAGTATGTTTCGGGTCTTGAAGAGTCTCTGCATCATCTGCAATTTTATCAAAATCTTGATGCATTGCTTTACCTAACATTTTAAAGGATTTAGGCAGCATAGAATGTAATTCGTCTGGACCCTGCTCCTTTCTTGCTTTAAACCCTAAAGGTCTAGCATATTGAACAACAGCCGGCATATCTTCAGCAACTAATGCTCTCATAATAGACTGCGTCGATGATAATGTATTGCGCATATTTGATAGTAATTGAGCCTTATTTTTCTGATCAAGTTCAATCACTTGACGCGAGTCAAATTCATTAGCTGTGGCAGTAATACTCACTAATGTTAATGCAACGATAGGAAGCTGCTTAAATAATGCAGGTCTTCTAGAGCTAAGCTTAGCAATACATTGTTTTTCAGTTGATGTTTTCATATTCAATCAATAATTAGTGTATTAGAATATAATTATACATGTTATAGGTATTAATAACCTCTTTATTTAGCAAAGAGCTCAGAACTTTACTTGCTGAAGCGTTTGCGGGACGAGATTTTTGGAATCCCATCATAAATCACCACCAAAATAGGATGTGTTGCCGAAGGAAGCGCATCGTTTGCAATATAAGTGATGCGCTTCGTGCCTCAACACATCCTATGGTTTTTAAAGAAAGTCATATGCGGTGTAGATAACTGATTCGAATTGATATGTTTTTCTGTCCTCAGCAATAAAAACAAGAAACCACACATTTAACCCACTACCGATTTCTTACCTTTATGCATAACGCTAGTACATCATTAACGGTTTACCACGCAGCGCGGGAACCAGACAACCAAACTTGCGTTGGCATCAACGTCTTTTTTGTGTTGCAAACAAGCCGAAAAATGCATTGATAAATAACCAGAATGCGGCAGGCAACGGAACTACAGATGAGCTTGCTGCAACCAGCACGCCTTCAAATTCAGGGTCAACCTCAACAGTCAAGGTGCTAAAAGCATCCGCTATTGCACCCTCTCCCCCAGCTGAAGCCAATACTCCGCCCGCCAAATAAAACAAATCACCGTTGGATAAATCAATACTGACTTGTCCTGTTTCACTGACTGCTCCAGCTTGTGTTACATCCAGCTCATAAACTTGAGTTTCAACTAAATTAAAAAAGCTATTAAAAGATAAATTTTCCAAGACCAAATATGGATCAAAGGACAAATCAGCTAAGGAATCAAGCTCGCTAGAAGAAAACAAATACATGCCAACGCCAAAACCCAGTGGCGGTATCTCCATCGGGGTTAGTAATTGATCCATCAAAATTTATATTAAATGAAATAGTGTCAGATACTGATCCGGTATATTCATAACCCTGAATAGCAAAAGCACCTGCACCTATCCAGGAATTTGTCGTAGAACTTGCCTTCGCCTTAAGGATCGGGGTTGCCAATCCACCCGTTATTTCAGCACTTGATTGAGCTGTCCCCTGTGGAATAGAAACAGAACCCGTGGTAGCTGATAACTGATTGAACCCATCTGACGTGAATGGCACTTACTTAAGAGTAAATATCGTTTAATTACAACATCTTACTTTATTTTCTTGTAACTTCTCAATAACCAGGGGGCTGTTTAAAAATATAAATAAAAGTGGCCACCTATATTTCTTACGAAGCCAAATTATTTTCAAAAAGACACATTTATTTCTTGACAGGGTTTTTCGTGAAAAAATGAAAATGTAGCCTTTTTTGAACTATCCCTTTTTCTCTACCCTACAACGCCTTACAAAATTCTCTGTATAAACTTCCTTTACACACAGTGACAAGCCATGGCTGTTTTTTTATTTCGCGTCATAGCCGTTCTCAGCGATCAAAATTAACGCTT
>Ga0209825_1000647_pt1 | contig 22571 bp, 13 predicted proteins | sample EN8Hudsemesocosm_FD_184631 | JGI IMG/M metagenome (GOLD analysis project Ga0209825, IMG submission 184631) | Methane-oxidizing microbial communities from mesocosms in the Hudson Canyon - EN8B Hudson Canyon (SPAdes) (version 2) | ecosystem: Environmental > Aquatic > Marine > Cold seeps | place...
CAAGAGTTAGAAAACGTCTATGCGCGCTGGGATGAATTGGAAGCAATGGCAGAGTAATTCTTAATTGCAAAAAAGTACATCCTGAATTATGATAGTCGGCTGTTTAACGCTCGTTAGACAGTCTATTTGTGGAGAGTTGGCCGAGCGGCCGATGGCGCACGCCTGGAAAGCGTGTATACGGTAACGTATCAAGAGTTCGAATCTCTTACTCTCCGCCATTATTACTTCCAAGTAAGTCCAAAGAAATCCACTTAGATCAGTAATAACAAGGCTCTTGGTGTGTTTCAAGTCCAATAAAGAGCGTTGACATCCACACATAAAAGACGGTAACAGATACTTCATGTAAGAACGCTAAAGCCAACCCTGATAAGGCATATAAACTAACCGATGAGAAGGGGGGGGGTGCTAGTGTTTGAGCCTGTTCAATATCTTCAAATAGATTTAACTCCAGCCATTCTTGCCTAGCCGTGCGATTAAAACGTTCTATATAGATATTTCAAGTTGGCTGACCCCATGATTTCATGATTTTAAAATTGACCCATTAAAATAGGATACTTAAATGAACCCTCATGTTGTTGGCGTTGAAGTAAAACAAGAATACGTATTAAAGCTAGCTTTTGAAAATAAAGAAATTAGACTATTTGATGCCAGTCCTTTTCTGGACAAAGGCATATTCAACGAATTAAAAGATATTAATTATTTTAAACAAGTAAAGGTAGCCTTTGGTGCAATTGAATGGCCTCATGAACAAGATTTTAGTAAAGACACTCTTTATTTATTGAGCATTCCTTTAGAAAGTTAACGCCCACAAATCATTTGATGCTCTATTACCATTTCAAGTTGGCTGACCCCATGATTTCCACTTGAAATTCAAGATTACAAGAACTAGACAGAAGCTTTTAACCAAGATGTCGTAAAGCCCGAATGGAAGGAAAATAAATGGCTCCCTTATCCTTTTTATAAAAGATATGTAAATAGCCTGATAGACTAATATTTTAACGGTGGGAACATAACAAGCTACTGTCTCGATCCAGTTAACTCTACGCCAACCCAGAAAAATAAACAAGAGAAAAGCCGTTAGCCTTGTAATAATAAGCTAGATAACAGGATCTGAACAACATGCAATGCTAGAACTCTCAACAACCTTTGTCTTTGGTTTTAGTCTGTTTTGCAACAGAATCATAATTTTCCATAGTCTACTTTTTAGGTGTTTTTGCCATTTTTAGAACGCGTACTTAGCTAATTCCCTATAGTTACTGCGTAAGCATCTGAAACTAACTCTGGCACATTACTGTCGGTGAGTGCTTGCAGAAATTTGGCTAAATCATTAATCTCTCGTTCAGTTAAATTTAACGGTTTAATGAGCGAGTCTAAATTTTCATTGTCTACACCACCCTGATTATAAAATCGAATCACTTCCTCTAAACTCGATAAAGAACCATTGTGTATATTAAGGTGCGGTTAAAGCGATATTACGTAAACTAGGAGTTTTATACTGGAGGATCTTGAGTAATCTCGTAACGTCCTAAGTCGTTCGCTTTAGTTTCGTTAATAGCCGATAAACCCCTGAGAGAACATGACGCTTTTATCCGTCCGCTTGATTTTTTTGTTACAACTTATTCTTAAAGTGCTGCTATTTGTGACAGCGTTTCAGGGTGACTTTCTACTAATCGTAAAAGTGTAATTGCTTGCCCATTTGGACAGCTTCTACCTTGTTCCCAGTTTTCTAAAGTTCTTGAGGAGGTGTGTAAATACTTTGCAAACACTCCCCGCGACATATTAAATTTCTTACGGATATTTATTATTTCATTCGGCAAAATAATAAAATTATCCGTACTTTCAATTTTAACTGTTTTTAAAGTTAGCTTACCTTCTGAATGCTCTTTTGCCTCAGATAGTGATAAAGATAACTCTGAAAATAAACTACGATTGCTCATTAACCCAATCCTCTACAAATAATTTAAGTTGCTTTTTTTCATGTGAGGTTAAATCTGTGACTTCATTTTTTGCGTAGATTGTTAGTAGGTAAAAACGCTTAAAGTTAGGTAAATAAAAATAAATTACTCTCGCACCTCCTTGTTTACCTTTACTTTTTGAAGCGACTCGAATTTTCCGTAACCCACCAGTAGATTGAATTACATCTCCAAAAAATATACGCAAACAGCGTATACATGTCAAAAATAATTAGTACCAAAGGTAGATAACAAGTTATTGTCCCGATCCAGTTAACTCTACTTTTAGAACTCGTACTTAGCTAATTCCCTATAGGTGCTGCGTAAGCATCTGAAACTAACTCGGGCACATTACTGCCGGTGAGTGCTTGCAAAAATTCGGCTAAATCATTAATCTCTTTTTCAGTTAAATTTAACGGTTTAATGAGCGAGTCTAAATTTTCATTGTCTACACCACCCTGATTATAAAATTGAATTACTTCCTCTAAACTCGATAAAGAACCATTGTGCATATAAGGTGCGGTTAACGCGATATTACGTAAGCTAGGGGTTTTATATTTCCATCTATCGTCTGGGTTTTGAGTTATTGCGTAGCGACCTAAATCATTGGTTTTCGCTGCTGATACGCTAGCAAATTTGTGTGTCTCTACTTCTATAAAAATACCCGGAGCCACTTGTACTTTTTGTGTTTCAGGGGCTGTCTGCATCGATTCACGGTAGCCTATTCCTGTGTTATGTAATTGATGATCAGTGAATAAGGCGACATTTTTATCAATACTATGACAGGCACTACAGCCTGCTTTGCCTGAGAATACTTGATAACCGCGTTTAACGTCATCACTTACTGCATCGGCTTGTTTACCAAAAAACCAGCGATCAAAAGGTGAGTTAGCTGAATTCAAACTGCGTTCATAACTGGCAATGGCTTGACCTACATTCAGCATATCGGGTGCTGTAGTAAAGATTTTCTCAAATAACCCTGCATAATCAGGCAATGATTTTATTTTATCAATCACATAGCCAATAGATGGGTTAGCCATTTCATTATGTGCCAGTAAAGGTGCCCAGACTTGTTGCTCTAAACTGTTTTCTCGGCCATCATGAAACAGCAATTTAGCATATGCCACATTATAAAGTGTTGGACTGTTACGACCGACACTACGGCCTTCTATACCAACAGCAGTCGCCATTTCATGACTGCTAAAACCCTGCTCAGGTATATGACACATGGCGCAGGAAAAGGTGTTATTTAATGATAAGCGTCGATCATAAAATAGCTTTTTACCTAAGGCTATTTTAGCCGCTGTGATGGGATTATTAGTGGGTGCAACCAAAGAGGGCAAGCCTAGAGGGACTTGTTGTGTATTGGCATATAAATCAGCTGGTTTTCCTAGACGCTGATTTAAGGAAACTGATTGTGTTTGGTAATCTTGCTGAGCATAATGCTGTTTATTATCGCCAGCCTGAAATACAGCACTACGTTTATTAACGATTGAAGAGGGCGGTACTGGCACAGTACTTAATAAAGTTTTTACATCATTTATTAGCGTGTCCGCATGTAAAAAATCGACGCTGTAAATATTGCGTATCTGTTTATTAGTATCTATTAAATAAACGCGTAAAATATGTGAAAACGTACCGGTGAATTCGCCTTTTTCATCGTACACTTTCTGAATACTTTGCTGATATTGATCTAATATCGGTTGTAATTGTTGCTCGGATTGCGTGGTTAAAAACTGCCAGTCGACTTTATCGCTGATAAAACTCTGCCCATATTTGCGCATTGCTTCAGGTGTATCTTGCTCAGGGTTAAAACTTAAGGTTAATAAGCGTAACTTTCCTGCTAATTCAGGTTCTTTCATCAAACGCTGTTTGATCTTATGAAATACCATCGTTGCCAGCGGACAGCCATTAACATCACTGCAAGTTGAATAGATAAAACTCAACAGTACAATTTTATCGCCCATTAGATCATACAAATTAACCGGCTGACTGGCCGTATTTAACACGACTCCATCAGTAGCATGGCTAATCACCGGCAATTCATAGCTAGCGACTTCGGGCGCGTTAAAGCCTAGTTTTCTGTAACCGGGTGCTAAGCGGGGGATAGTGGAATCAGCGCTCAAAGTGCCACTATAAAACAGCCCTGACATTAACAGAGTAATCAATATTTGCATCATAAGTATCTACCTAGCTAGCTGATGTTACGCAAGCTTACTTAAATTCTCATTAAGTTAAGCCTATCAAGAGTGGGGCACAGACTTTAGTCTGCTTTACGTGAAGGTAAAGCCTTCGCCCCAAATATTGGAGCGCCGACCTTAGTCCGTCTTTTCAAAAATAGACTAAAGCTCTGAATTTTCAGATAAGAGCCTCTCTATTGCGTAGCTATTTTGCGTAATATCAGTTATGGATTAAACTTAGCTAATAAATTCAACGGTTTTTCAGTTGATTTACCTGCATACAAAGAATAAGCGCCAAAACGCATTTGATGCGCACGACCTAGTTTTTCTTTGATAAAATCAATCGAAAACTGCTCGCTTAGTTTTTTTCCATCCCAATGAAATAGCTTCAAATATTGCTCGTTATCCGCGCCTTTTTTATCCCAATTCGCCAATAATGATGAGCTGTAATATAAGCGCTTACCATCCCAACTCGATGACACCATATTCACTTGCTTACCAATTTTTTGCTCAAATACTTGTTTAGGATTGAATGGGTCGGAAATATCAAAAGCACGCGTTTTTCCATCCATAAAGGTATTAACCCAAAGCATGTTGTCGTCGCTTTGTATGGAAATATCTACCGGTAAAGGGATTTTGCTTGGATCACCAATATCCGCAACTTCTTTAGACTGCCATTGACCTTTATCATCTTCATAAATTAACCAGATTTTTGAAGTTAATGCTGTGGTCGTAAAACAGTAATTGTGATTTGGGTTCCAGGCACAACGAATTTCTAACGGCGCTCCTGGGACATCCAAGATTTTTTTCGGCTGACGCGCATGTAAATCCCATTGCACGACGGTATTACCAAAGCGTTTCATTGCCTCGCCATCACCTAGCATCTTGCCAAAATCCATCATATAGTTTGACCAACCAGTAAACGACGAGCTAAACATGGCATTACGTCGTGGCAATACACGGACATCATAGCCATAACCATCGGCATAGTTACCGGATTTAACCGCACCCCGTAAATCACCATCGGTCGGTGTCCAGTGGGTTGTAATATGCTCGCCTTTATTGCTGTATTCGACCATTGCGGTACGTCCGCCATGATCTTTATTATTGGATAAACCTGTAATCATCATCCTGCCGGGTAGGGCGTAGGTGGTGTGTGGGCCGACAACGCCACCGCTTTTACTAACAAAATCATCAATGACTTTAGTCAATTTCGGTTTAGCGGGGTCGGTATGGACATCAAAGATAAAAATCTTATTGGTATCTAAGCCACCCGCCCATAAATATTTACGATCATCTGTAAAACCGGAATGGTGAGCCTCATTGCGGCCACCTACGGAAAGGCTATTGATGACTTTTCCGTAGCGTTTTGATTTTGGATTCACATCCACAGTCACTAATTTATCCTGTTCATCTCCCAAGCCTTCCATACCTAAAGTCCAAACATAGACAAAGTCTTCTTGTCCGACAATTTTCGCCATATACGGTGATTGGCAAGTTTCATCCGCGTGTACCGGTGCAGATAGCAGTAAACTGCTCACCGTGAAAGCACAGGCTTTTACTAAAGTTTGCCAGCTATTAATCGATTTTGTTAGTTTCATTGCTCTTCCTCGTTTTATTTTATTATTTTTATAAGGTTTTTGTAGCGCAGTTTATTCTCCTGTCGTAGGGTCAATAATAGTTTTAATTTCAGCGACAGAATCAGCAGGAAACTCACCTTTTTTAGCGTGCTCTCTTACTGCCTGCTCATTCGGTGCAATATAAATACAGTACACTTTATCTGCCGTTACGAAACTTTCTAGCCATTGTATTTGTGGCCCCATTTCAGTGAGCACACAACACGATTTTTGTGAAATATTTTGTAAGTCACTGGCTGTTAAATCGCCAGCGCCTGGGATAGTTCTTTCAATTATATATTTAGGCATAATTCCTCTTAATAGACCGGTCGTCTTATTTTGGGTTGTTAAAAATATGGCTACTATAAAAAGACAGCCATATTGAATGAAAAAATGTTTATTTACTTAGGACTTGGTGGTGAAATAATCATCCAGCAAAGTATCATAAAACTCTTGCAAAGGCTGCACAGATTGTTCAATTTTCATGCGTAATAAAGCACCTTGCCAATTATTAACCAGTAAATCTGCCATACTTTCGGCTGAACGGTCTTTACGTACCGTGCCTTGTTGCTGAGCATGTTCTAAGGCCGTTTTTTGTAATTGCTTATAGCGTTCTACTGCAGTTTTTAAAGCTTGATTGCACAGTTCACTGGTATCGCCAATCTCGCCCATCAAATTACCGAGTAAACAACCGCCTTTATAATCACCTTTGTCTACCTCAGCAATCAATTCAGCATAATAGTTCTTTAAAGCACTTAAAGCATCTATTTCTGAGGTTTGTAAATGTTGGGTTAAAAGCACGATAAACGGTTCGATATAATGATTAATCGCTTCAGCAGCAAACTCTTCCTTGCTGGCAAAATAATTGTAAAAAGACCCTTTGGGTACTTGCACGATATCTAAAATTTCCTTGATGCCTGTACCGTGATAGCCTTTGGTCAAAAGCATATGCACGCCCTGATCAAGTAATTTATCGCGTTTAAGTTGTTTGTTTTTAACTAAAGTCATGGACTAATTATGCGACCGGTCGTCTTAATGTGCAAGTTTATTTTGTCGATTAACAATTTCAAATCGCATAAACCAACAACTAACGCTCTAAATATTTATAAAAATAGACGTTAATGGCTACCAATTGAAGTTGCCCCTTGTGTCAGGAAGTCAGTAAGGTAAAAATATTTAACTATGTTTTTCTGCACTTAAAATTATGGATTATAAATTACGCTCTATACACTTTTTTAATAGTTTACCTAGATCGCCAACATTTGAGGGTTCAAAGATAGTATCGTGAAATCCTGGTATTTTATAAATTTCTAGCCCTTTGGTGGCAAGTTCTTCTAATACTGAAGTCTGCTTTGAATGAAGTTCGTCTGACAAAAATAATGTAATATCTTCTGAGTACGGTTGTGGTTGGTATTGTTTCAAAGCATTCTCAAATGCTTTAATTAATAGCTTATGTTGTAATTCTAGAGTTAATAAAGCGCTACCTGTTTTCTGTAGATGCTGTGCTCTCTTTTGGTCTCGCTTTAGAAGTATCTGTTTCCAGTAATACTTAGCTTTTCCTCGTATTTTAAGTAATAGGTAATTAGGCTTTAATTCAGTCAAATTGTCCAAAAAATGAATGAATTTTTTATTTAATTTGACTGGGTCGGTATGCCAAACTACATCGATAAAAGCTAATAAACCGATAAGTTGATTTTGCTTTTGTAACTGTTGTGCCATTTCATAAGCGACTTTCGCATCACCACAATAAGCACATAAATAATAGGGACCCTCTGCTTGTATGCTTTGGATTTCTTGAATGTATTGTTTAGCCATACTTTCAACAGTTAATGCAGTTGTAGCTCCATCTACTGCTTGAAGCCCAAACATGTTTAGTCCATAAATGGGTTGTTGGTTACCTAAAGAGGGAGCTAAAGCATGTCCATTATTAGTTGTACCTATAATAAATAGAGGAGGGCGAGTGCCTTGGGTTTGGATAGCCAATAATGCACGCCAAGTGGTGATATAACCTTTATCGCGTAATATTTTCGCAAATTGTTCGATGGTTGGAGCTTGGAAAATTGTTATAACAGTAAGCCCCTTACCAAAGGTATTTTCAAGTTGCATTAACAAAGTCACTGCTAATAATGAATTTCCACCTAGTTCAAAAAAATTATCATGCCTGCCAATAGAGTGAATATTTAGAACTCGTTCCCAAATAGTTGCTAATTGCTGTTCTAGCTTATCTGCAGGCGCAATAAAAGTGTCTTGATAGGTATATCCTGGTTTAGGTAAAGCGCGACGATCAACTTTTCCATTGGGTGTCAACGGTATCGAATCAAGATAAACAAAGGCTGAAGGTAGCATGTATGCAGGCAATTTTTCCAGCAAAAATTGGCGCAATATTAATGGCATGACTTCTTCTGAATGTGCTAGAAGATAGGCTACCAAGCGTTTATCCCCTGATTCATCCTCTCTGTCTACAACAACTGCGTCACGTACTTCAGGATGTTGCAACAAAGCTGTTTCGATTTCGCCTAATTCAATACGGAAACCGCGTAGTTTGATTTGGTTATCTATTCGTCCATGAAATTGAATGTTGCCATCAGGTAAATAACTGGCTAAGTCACCTGTCTTATACAAGCGGGAATGAGGATCATTACAGAATGGGTTGGGAATGAATTTTTCAGCAGTTAACTCAGAGCGGTTAAGATAGCCTCTAGCAAGTGCATCACCACCGATATGTAATTCGCCTGGAATACCAATCGGTACGGGTTGTATATTTCGATCTAATATATATATTTGAGTGTTGTTAATAGGGCGACCAATGGATACTTTGTTATCTTTAGTCTGACTCGTGTTTTTAGCGCCTATTTGAAAAATACAGCACCAAACAGTGGCTTCGGTTGGGCCATATAAGTTCCAAACTGCTTGGTTCTTATCAAGTAGCTGGCTAGCCAAATTTTGAGGCAATGCTTCTCCGCCAACAAAGACTTTCAGCTGTGGACTTCCTTTCCAGCCGGCAGCTAATAGTAACAGCCAAGTGGCGGGTGTAGCTTGCATGACAGTTATTTCAGTTTGCTGTAGTGTTTCTAGTAATTGTAATCCATCGCTAGCCACATCACGGCTTAACAACACACACTTCGCTCCTACGATGAGAGGTAAGTATAGTTCTAAAGCAGCAATATCAAACGATATGGTAGTGACAGCGAGTAGTGTATCGTGATGACTTAACCCGGGTCTTTGAGATAAACTTATTAAAAAATTATGTAACGAGCCGTGTTGAACTTGCACTCCTTTTGGGGTGCCTGTGGAGCCCGAGGTATAAATGACATAGGCTAAATTATCAGGGCCAATGTTATGGGTAGGGTTGGATTTTCTTTGCTGAGAGATGATTGGCCAATCATTATCTAGGCAAACCACTTGTGCTGATGTGTTGGGTAAATTGCTAACTAGGTCCGACTGAGTAAGAAGAATCGATACTTGTGCATCCGCAAGCATAAAAGCAATACGTTCATTCGGGTAGGCAGGGTCAATAGGTACATAAGCTCCGCCAGCTTTTAGGATACCGAGTAAACCAATGACCATATCTAAAGAGCGTTCAATACTAATACCTACTAAGGTTTCCGTGCTTACCCCTAAACTCATTAGATAATGAGCCAATTGATTAGATTGGATGTTTAACTGTTGATAGCTGAGTGATTGTTGATTAAAAACAAAAGCGGTATGGTGAGGTGACTTTTCAGCTTGAGATTGAAATAAATCTAAAAAGGTTTGTTTTGTTGGGGGTTCAGCTTGGGTTGGGTTCCACTCGACTAGTAGTTGTTGCCGTTCTTGCTCTGTAAGCAGAGGTAGTGAAGAAATAGGTAAGTTTGGCTGAGCAATAATAGCATCTAGTAATACTTGGAAGTGTCCAATCATACGTGAGATTGTTGCCGCTTCAAAAATATCGGTATTGTATTCCAATCGACCGTCTAAGCCTTGTACTGTTTCGGTCACCGACAGTGTTAAGTCAAATTTAGCCGTATCATTTTTAATTTCGAATGGAGAGATGTTTAGGCCGGGTAATTCAAAATCTATTTTTGGTGTATTCTGCAGAATAAACATGATTTGAAACAGAGGATTGTTACTCAGGTTTCGCTCGGGTTGTAGGGCATCAACCAGTTTCTCAAAAGGGATGTCCTGATGATCATAAGCTTCGAGTGCTACCTGCTTGACGCGTGTTAGTAGGCCTTGGAAAGAGGGGTTTCCTGAAATGTCTGAGCGTAGTACTAGCGTGTTAATAAAGCAGCCAATTAAAGGTTCAATTTCGCGATTAGTGCGGTTTGCGATAGGTGAGCCAACCACGACATCATCAGAATTACTGTAACGCCCAAGTAAGGAGACAAAAGCCGTAAGTAAAGTCATAAACAAAGTAGCCCCAGATTGTTGGCTAAGTCTTTGTAATTGATTTGTTTGATCTTTAGAAATTTTAAAATTCTGACTAGTCCCTCTATATGTTTGGATTAGTGGGCGAGGGTGGTCAGTAGGAAAATCAAAAAGTACAGGGACATCCGTTAATTTTTCTTGCCAGTAAATAAGCTGTTTTTGTAGTTTTGTTTTTGTTAAATATTGCCGTTGCCAGCATGAAAAATCGGCATATTGAATAGGTAATTCAGCTAAGTGGGTAGGACTATTTGTGGAAAAAGCATGATAAAGAGCAGTCAATTCGCGAAAAAGTACCCCCATGGACCAACCATCACAGGCAATATGGTGTATGACTAAAATTAAAATATGCTCTGTTGGCTGTTGTAGCAACATTGCCCGTATCATCAAATCAGAGGATAGATCGAAAGGAAGATGAGCCTCTTCATTTAGTAAGTATTGAATATCGGTAGGTTGGTTAGTACCTGAACTAATGACTTTTACTTTGAGTTGTTCGGGGTGACTGTCGGAAATGATCTGCATAGGATTTTCATCGACAGTTTTCAATGTTGTGCGTAATATCTCATGACGGTCCACTATGGCATTAAGTGATTGATTGAGCACCTCCACATTAAGCATACCCGTCACTTTGATAGCGGTTGATATATTATAGAGTGAAGTATTAGGCTCTAATTGATTTAAAAACCATAATCTTTGTTGGGCAAACGATAAAGGAATGTCGCCTTTTTGGTTATTTTTCTGGATACTCGGCAGCATGACTTGCTGGTCATTGCGGACAGCGTCAATTAGTTCGCTGAGTCCTACAATACTAGGTGATTTAAATAAATCTTGAAGTGGCAATTCGACCGAAAAAACATCACGTAATCGGGATATCACTTGTGTAGCGAGTAAAGAATGCCCCCCTAATTCAAAAAAGTTATCATGCACACCGATTTGATTTATGTTCAGTGTATCAGCCCAAATGGTCGTTAATAGCTCTTCTGTGGGTGTCCGTGCTGAGATAAAATCAGATTCAATACTTTCTAACATATCAGGCAAGGGTAAAGCACGACGATCAATTTTTCCATTTGATGTCAAGGGTATGCTGTCAAGATAAACAAAGGCAGAAGGCAGCATATATTCAGGTAATTCCTCCACCAGAAATTGGCGTACTATGCCGGCCATTACTTTTTGTTCTTTTGGTACTATATAGGCTACTAAGCGCTTATCACTAGGATGATCTTCCCTATCTATAACGACTGCCTCACGTATTTCAGGGTGTTGCAACAAAGCTGTTTCGATTTCGCCTAATTCAATACGGAAACCGCGTAGTTTTACTTGATTATCAATTCGACCATGAAATTGAATATTGCCATCGGGTAGGTAACTGGCTAAATCACCGGTCTTATACAAGCGGGCATGAGGATCAGTGCTGAATGGGTTGGAAATGAATTTTTCAGCAGTTAACTCAGGGCGATTAAGATAGCCTCTAGCCAAGCCATCACCACCGATGTGTAATTCACCAGGAATACCGATAGGTACAGGTTGAAGTTGGGTATCCAGAATGTAAACCAGAGTATTGGCAATAGGGCGACCTATAGGAACCGAGATGTCAATCTGACTTTTTGTTATAGGATAACAGCAGGTAAATGTGGTGTTTTCAGTAGGGCCATATCCATTGATTAGCTGACAATCGGGTAGCTCTTCTAATACCTTGTGAACCTGAGGTATAGGGAGCACTTCTCCTCCAGCGAGAAGTTGACGAATGGATCTTAAATCTTGTACCCGTTCATCAACCATCAATCGAAATAAACCGGCTGTTAGCCATAAAATAGTTGCTTGGTGTTGTTTGATGGCTTGTCCCAAGTCTTTTAATGACGGTGTTAAGGGAGGCATCACGATTAATTTTGCACCGTTAAGTAAAGCGCCCCAAATTTCAAAAGTAGAGGCATCAAATGAGATGGAAGCCAGTTGTAGAAAAACGTCGTTATCGGAAAGATTAATATAGTTGGTTTCTTTTACTAAACGGACGACACCTCGATGAATGACGTTAGTGCCTTTTGGGACCCCGGTAGATCCCGATGTATACATGGTATACGCTAGATTTGTTGATTTGACCTCAGTGATAGGGTTGTCGCTACTAAAGTGTGATAAGCCTGCGTCATCCCATGTATCTAGACAAACGGTTTGTGCCTGGTTTTCTGGCAAACTCTCGAGTGATTTTTTGCTGGTTAATATAACAGGGGGGTGAGCATCGCCTAACATAAGTGATAACCGAGCAGTAGGGTAACTAATGTCTAGTGGCAGATAGGCTGCTCCGGCTTTGAGTATGCCAAGTAAGCCAATGATCATTTCACACGAGCGCTCTATACAAATACCAACGATTGTTTCTGGTTTGACACTGAGAGATTGTAAATAATGTGCTAATTGGTTGGCTTTTTGATTTAACTCTATATAGCTTAGTTTCTGGCCTTCAAAAATTAAGGCAACTGCATTCGGTGTTCTTGTGACTTGCTCTTCAAAGCATTGGTGAATACATTGGTGTTTTGGATATTCAGTTTGAGTCTGGTTCCACTCCACTAATAATTGCTGTTGTTCAGCTTTAGTGATTAGGGGTAATTCAGAAATAGAAGTTTCTGGCTGATTAACGATACCTTCAAGTAGGACTTGAAAATGTCCAATTATGCGCGTGATTGTACTGCCCTCAAACAGGTCGGAATTATATTCTAGATGCCCCGTTAGTCCCTGCTCGGTCTCATTGATAATCATAGTTATATCAAATTTCGCAGTGATATCCGATATTTCAAAATTAGAGACTTCTACCCCTGATAGGTTTAGCTCAGATTTGGTCGCATTTTGTAATACAAACATAATCTGAAATAATGGATGATAAGCAAGGTTACGCTCAGGGTGTAGATGCTCTACAAGCTGTTCAAAAGGAACATCTTGATGATCGTAAGCCTCAAGTGCAACCTGTCTGACTTGTATCAGAAGGTCTTGAAAAGTAGGATTACCTGAAAGGTCAGTACGAAGTACCAGCGTGTTAACAAAAAAACCAATCAAGGGTTCAATTTCCCGGTGATTACGATTGGCTATGGGCGACCCAACCACAATGTCATCACTATTAGTGTAACGTGCGAGCAAAGCAATAAAAGCAGTGAAAAGGGTCATAAACAAAGTACCCTTGTTTTGTTGACTAAGCTGCTGTAATTTACTGGTCAGCTGTTTATTAATATAAAATTTTTGCTGGTCACCTTTGAAAGTTTGTACCAGTGGGCGGGAGTGATCCGTTGGTAATTCAATTAGGGCGGGCATACCAGACAATTTTTTCTGCCAGTACTCAAGTTGTACTTGAAGCCTTTCTTCAGTGAACCATTGTCTTTGCCAACATGCAAAATCGGCATATTGAATAGGTAATTCAGCTAAGGGGTTAGAGCTATCGGTAGAAAAAGCGTTATAAAGAGCAATCAATTCCTGAAACAGTTTCTCCATGGACCAACCATCAGAGGCAATATGATGCATAACTAAGATCAATATGTGTTCAGTGGGTTCTATTTCTAACAAAGTAGCACGCAACATCAAATCAGATGCCAAATTGAATGGGCGTTGTGTTTCAGTACTAATAAGGCTCTGGATAGTATCTTGGTCATTGATACTAACCTGTATAACATTAACTCCTACCGAACCAAGTTCGGCAATGAACTGCATAGGGTTTCCATCTACTGTTTTTATAGTTGTGCGCAGTACTTCGTGACGATTAACAACGGTGTCGATGGATTTTTTAAGAGCCCTTACATTGAGTGAGCCACGAATTCTGAGCGCTTTTGGAATATTATAAAGGGAGGTATTCGGTATTAATTGATCTAGAAACCACAACCTTTGCTGAGCGAAGGAAAGAGGTATGGAGTCGTGATTAGCTCTGGAACTTACTATCGACTTTTTAGCTGTTTCTTGCTTTCCTTTTTGCAATAATCTCTGTTCAAGAAGGGCGCGTTTGGCTGGAGAAAGTGCAGCTAACTTGTTAGTGAGAACTTCCTTGGAACTTGGTTCTTTGTTAGAGGAATTATTATTCACTGTTCCTCCTCATTCATTAGCAATTCTAGTACGTCTTCATCAGATAATTCCGCTAATTCGGATAACAATTCATCGATCTCATTGGATTCTATTTTCTCTGCATGACTTTGTGTGATTTTTATTGCTAGTCTTTCTACTGTAGGTGATTCAAAAAATGAATGAAAAGGCAGGTCTACTGAAAAGGTATCACGAATTCGTGAAATCACTTGAGTTGCCAATAAAGAATGCCCACCCAATTCAAAAAAATTGTCATCAATGCTCACATGATCCACCCTTAATATTTCAGCCCATAGGGTCGCTAAAATTTCTTCAGTAGGTGAGCTAGGAGAAACAAAATCTGTTCGGGTATTTTCTGTTATATCAGGAATGGGAAGGGCATAATAATCAGCTTTTCCATTTGGTGTCAACGGTATCACTTCAAGACTGACAAAGGCTGAAGGCAGCATATATTCGGGTAATTTTTTAGACAAAAACTGGCGTAATATCCCTGCCATTACTTTTTGTTTTTTAAATACCAAATAGGCCACTAATCGTTTGTCCCCAGGCTGATCCTCCCTAACTATAACTGCAGTCTCGCGTATTTCAGGGTGTTGCAATATGACTGATTCGATTTCACCTAATTCAATACGAAAACCACGAAGTTTCACCTGATTATCTATACGGTTCAGGTATATTATATTGCCGTCAGGTAGGTAATAGGCTAAGTCTCCCGTTTTATAAAGTCGAGCATCAGGAGCTTTATTAAAAGGGTTAGAAATAAATTTTTCAGCCGTTAATTCGGGGCGGTTGAGATAACCACGAGCCAAACCAAAACCTCCAATATGTAATTCACCAGGGACACCAATAGGAACTGGATTTAGATGTAAATCTAAAATGTAAACTTGGGTATTCGCTATGGGTTTACCAATGGGTATTTGATTAACCAGGCTTTCCCGTTGACACTGCCAGTAAGTCACATCAATAGCTGCTTCGGTAGGCCCGTATAGGTTGTGTAATTGTATATTGTTTAATCTGTTAAATAAGCGTTTCTGAAGGTCAAATGTTAATGCCTCACCGCTACTAAATACCCTTTTTAATGATGCACACTTCTCTTCAATGCCTTGCTCCTCAACAAACACTTGAAGCATTGATGGGACAAAATGCAATGTAGTAATTTTCTGCTCAAAAATGATTTGAGCAAGATAAGCACTGTCTTGGTGACCACCAGGCCTTGCTATAACAAGACTGGCACCATTTAATAGAGTCCAGAAAAATTCCCAGACTGAGACATCAAAGCTAATAGGTGTTTTTTGTAAAACTTTATCATCCACTGTTAACTGATAGGCTTCTTGCTTCCAAAGAAGACGGTTGCAAATACCCCTGTGGGTATTCATTGCCCCTTTAGGTGTACCAGTCGATCCTGATGTGTAAATCACATAGGCTAAATTTTCTCCACTTACTTCACATTTAATATTTTCAGAGCTGAACTGTGACAGTGTTTCTAGTTCATCATCTAAGCAAATTATCTGTGCGCTTATCTCTGGCAGTGTTTGTTTTAAATTAGATTGAGTTAATAGTATGGGGACCTGTGCATCATCCAGCATAAATGATAAGCGATCGGCTGGATTACCTGGATCTAAAGGTAAATAGGCTCCTCCAGCTTTGAGAACCCCAAGTAAACCGATAACAATTTCTAGAGAACGCTCCATACAAATACCAACCAATACTTCAGGTTTAACTCCCATAGATTGTAAATAATTTGCCAATTGATTAGCTTTTTCATTTAAAGCTGAATAACTAAGCTGCTGTTCTTCATATACAACGGCAATGGCATCAGGCGTTTTTTCTACCTGAGCTTCAAATAGTTGATGAATACAAAAATCAAAGTCGTATGATCTATCAGTGTTATTCCACTGTACCAGCTGTTGATATCGTTCGGGCGTGGTTAATAGGGGTAAATCCGATATTTGACATAAAGGGTTGGCAACAATACCTTCCAACAGGTTTTTAAAATGTTTAATCAGCCTAAGTATTGTGGAGGCTTCAAACAGGTCTGTGGAGTATTCAATGCTTCCTTTTAAACCCTCAGAAGATTCTTGGACAGAAAGGGATAAATCAAACTTAGCGGTTGTATTCGTTAGACTAACATCGCTAGATGTGATATCTGGCGCTTGAAAGCTTTGTTCTGCTGCTGGCTGTAAAACCAGCATAACCTGGAATAATGAATGTCTACTTAAATCGCGCTTAGGCTTTAACTCAGCAACCAGTTTTTCAAAGGGTATATCTTGGTTAGTGTAAGCGTCTAGACACACCTTACGAACGCGATTTAGGAGGGTGTTAAAATTAGGGGCGCCGGATAGGTCGCTTCTTAATACTAATGTATTAACAAAAAAGCCAATTAAGTTTTCGGTTTCTTGTTTAGTACGCCCGGCAATAGGGCTACCTACAACGATATCATCCTGACCACTATAACGGTGTAATAGTACTTGAAACGCTGCCAATAAAGTCATGAACAAGGTTGCGCCCTGGTTCTGGCTTAACGTGTTTAAATTTTGGGTCAGCTCTGATGATAAATGAATGGGTACTTGTGCGCCTCGATAAGAGAGCTGTTTTGGGCGAGGGTAGTCTGTTGGCAGGTTCAGCACAGGGGCATCAGTCAGTTGCGTTTTCCAGTAGCCAAGTTGTTTGTTCAGTACCTCACCTTGTAACCATTCACGTTGCCAGACTGCATAATCTGCATATTGAATAGGTAGTTCAGATAATTCAGTCGATTGCCCTTGGCTAAAGGCTGTATAAAGTTTTGTTAATTCTTGCTGAAAAAGTCCCATAGACCAGCCATCGGAAATAATATGATGTAGCGTGACTAGTAGGATGTGTTCTTGCTCGGATAATTTTACGAGTAAAGCACGGATCAAGGGTGCTTGTTTGAGATCAAACGGTTTGTTTGCTTCAGTATCAAGAATACGCTGACTTTCTTTATTCTGGTTTTCCTGTGTTAGTCTGGATAAATCAATCGATTCACATTGAAACGGTATTGAAGCGCTGATTATCTGTAGCGAATCACCGCCTTGTTCAATAAATGAAGTACGTAAAACTTCGTGACGCTCAATAATAGCTACAAAGCTTTGTTGTAAAGCAGGCGCATCAAGTAAGCCATTAAGTCGAATGGCCCAGGGAATATTATAAAGAGCGCTTGCATCGAGTAGGCAATCTAAAAACCATAACCTTTGTTGGGCAAAGGATGTTGGAAAAGTATATGTGCTATTCATAGAATCTTGTGAAGAATGGGGTAATGGTCAAGTAAAACAGGATATTATCTTGTTCTTGAAGATGAATCATAAGTTAATTTATATTGGCATTAGAGCATTTTCAGGGATGGGGAAGTTATAACCTTGAATATAAATGAGCATCAGGATCGACAATGACATTAATCAGTGATGCCTTACCTGAAGCTATTGAACGATTTAAAGCAGGCTCTATTTCTTCTGGAGTATCAACAAATTCAGCATGTCCGCCAAATGCTTTTACCATGTCGTCATAACGAATATCTTTATTAAATAATGTGACAGGCTCATGACTTTCGGGATAAAACTTTTTTTGGATTAATGCGCCTGTAGCACCACTATTGTTGGCGACAATAACAATGATAGGAATGTCATAACGCAATGCTGTCTCCATTTCCATACCGTTTAATCCAAATGCAAAATCTCCGCTTATGACAATGATAGGGCGATTGGCTTGATTCATTCTAGCGCCGATTGCGAAAGGGATACCGGCACCCATGCAGCCATTAGTCCCAGCAGTCAGTCTAGATGCTGGAAAATAACTGGGAATTATTTTTTGTGCTGCAGCCATGCACACATTGCCATCTAATATATAAATAGAGTCTTTAGGAAAAAAATCTCTAATTGCCTTCATTAAGCGTAAGGGAGAAATGGGGCGGGATGAGTCCATGCATTCTTGCTGCAGTATGGCTGACTTTTCAATCCTTCTGCTGTTTAAGCATGAAAACCATGAATGTATGGGGTCTTCTCGCACATACTTAGGGCTGGCTTGTTCCATATAAGTTAACAAATTGATTAATATTTGTTTAATATCCCCAGAAACTGACACCCTAGGAGAAAAATTCTTCCCTAACTCATTTTTGTCTGCATCAAATTGAATAATTTCAGCCTGTTTGGATATTTCACTTCCATAGCGGAATGTCCAATTAAGCCTAGCACCGATAATGATGACTATATCGGTATTATTTTGTATGTAACTTCGATCAGTATTAAAACAATAGGGATGGTCATCGGGTAAATATCCTTGCCCCATAGGTGAAGTTATAAAAGGTATATTGAAGTGTTCAACTAAATGTTTAAATTCCTTTTGGGCATCAGACCAGCGGATGCTTTTACCTATTATGATAAGTGGTTTTTTGGCGGCAAGCAGGTAGTTAGCTGCAGATTGAATAGAATGTAACGGTAATGGAGTGTCTGATTTTATACGTATTAAATTTGGATAAACAGTTTCTCGTGATGTTTTCTCAATTAGAATATCTTCAGGAATTTCAAGATAGACAGGGCCATAGCGTCCCGAAGTAGCTATTTCAAAAGATTTCTTTAGAGCATTCGGTATGTCTTTAGTTGCGCTGATTAAAGTAGCCCACTTAGTAACGGGTTGCATAATGGGCACAGCATTCAATTCTTGAAAACATCCCATACCTTTCATATTTAAAGGCGTAGCACCGCCAATAACGAGGATCGGCCAGCAATTATCCTTTGCAATCAAAATACCTGTTATGGCATTGAGTATGGCAGGGCCAGGAGAAAAAATTGTTATGGCAAGCATTCGGCCTGCTACATAGTTTTGTGCCAGAGCCATCATAACTGCGGCTTGTTGATGGCGTACACCAATAATACGAATTCCTATTTCTGAGCAAGCCGCAAGCGTTCCGTGAATAGGAATTCCGGAGATAGTGTAAATATGAGTAATTCCCAATTCTTTTAGGTTTAAAGCAACTAACTCATGCCCACTTATTGATTTTTCATTTAATTGTTGTTGGAATAATTTTAGCTGTTCGGGTGTCAATGATGCTAAACGTTCAGAAATTACTTTGGATTTCATTTCTGATCCCGAAAGCGTATGTTTTCATATAGCAATGCGGTGCATTTTGCTACATTCGTTTCGTCCTTACCTGGTGTTGCTAATAGGCCGTCATTATCACGTAAAGCTCTCAAAGACCTATCTATGGCATCCTGTGCGGAAAAAAGGCAGGGCGTACTGTAATTTACAAGCGATACGCCTGCTTCGTTAAGTTGAGTTAATGACACGGGCGGAGATTTTCCACCAGCGATCTGGTTAAAAACGATAGGACAACTGGTTGCTTTTTTGAGTTTCGATATAAATGTAAAATCTTTTACTGCTTCAACTAAAACAGCATCAGCTCCCATTTCAGCAAATGCTAAGGCACGTTTAAAGGCTTCTACTTCATTGGTCGCATCTGTGCGTGCAATAACGAATAAGTCTTTACGAGTGTTCAGTACCTGTTGTAATTTATCTAAATATTGAGGTAGCTCCATAATTTGTTTGCCATCAAAGTGACCGCACATCCTAGGGCGTAGCTGGTCTTCAAGGATAACGCCGGATGCACCAATATTTTCTAAGGTGGTGACAACATGGCAAGCAACTTCAGGGTCACAATAACCATCATCAATATCAACAACGATATGATGCTGGGGTAAAATCGTTCTGATGCGCTGGGTAAAGTTAATAATATCTGGCCATGCTATAAAGCCAGTATCGGGCAGTCCATAATGACTGGCTGCAAAGCTAAAGCCACTGACAAAAATTCCATCAAAATACCTTGCTGCAATTGAGGCTGAAAATACATCATAGGCGCCAATTAATGACGTGATCTCATTTGAGTTTATTTTTTCTCTAAGCGATGAACCATAAAGTATTTGCGGGGAAGTAATCATGCTTACTCTCTTACTTGTCTAGGAATAGTGCTAGCTTTGGTTTGTTTTTCAATATCGTCATCAGAAAGATTCTCGATTTTGGAAAGGAGGTCTAGTATTGACTCTGAATCCATTTGCTTGGTTTGTTGCTGCAAAATCTCAAGAGAAAGCTCAGAAATTGTTGGCGCATGAAATACTGATGAAATGGGTAGCTCAATCGTTAAGCTTGAGTTTATACGTGAAATAAGTTGTGTTCCGAGTAATGAGTCACCGCCCAGCATAAAGAAATTTTCATTTACACCGACTTTAGTTAATTTAAGTAGTTCAGCAAAAAAATTGGCTAACATTATTTCAAGGTCAGTCGCCGGTTCTGTATAAACTTGTTCAAAATGGTTGGCTAGTTTTTTTGCAAGCCCAATACGTTGAACTTTTCCAGTAGGACCTTTGGGGATTTCATCCAAGATTAGAATTTGGCTCGGAACTTTAAATCCTGGAAGCTTCTCGAATAGGAAATCTCTTATGATTTGCGTACTCGCTTGGCTATTTTCTTGTAATACCACCGCTGCAGCTAGGTCTTCTCCTAAGCTAGGGTGTTGAACGGCAAATGCTACGGCTTGTGTTATGTCAGGGTAATCCAGAAGTACTTCATCAATTTCTCTGGGTGAAATTTTTTCACCGCCACGATTTATAATTTCTTTTAAGCGCCCAGTAACAAACAGGTAGCCCATCTCATCAATATAGCCTAAGTCTCCCGTTCTAAACCAACCCTTGGTAAATGCTGTGTCATTCGCTGCTTGATTTGCCAGATAACCAGAAGTAATATTTTCCCCACGAATAGAGATTTCTCCAGGTTGCGGGCTTGTCAGTATATTTCCATCCTTATCTAATATGGTGATTTCAGGACCCGCAGGTAAACCGACAGAGCCAGGTTTGCGTATTTCAGGCGGAAATGGGTTGCTAGACATTTGATGCGCTGCTTCAGTCATTCCATAGGCTTCTATAACAGGAACTTTGAAAGTGTCTTCAAGTGCAGACATGACTTGTGGCGCTAAAGCTGATGAAGATGAGCGAATAAAACGTAGAAAATTAGGCTGAATTGGTGCAGATTTTTTTTGCACAGTGCTTAAAATAGCCTGATGCATTGTAGGAACTCCACTATACCAGGTCGGTTTTAAGTCAGTTAGCCAATTAAAAAAATGTTCAGTATTTAAGCCAGAAGTGCATGCGATACTCCCCCCAGCAGTAAGCGATGCAAGTAATGCTGCAATAAGCCCGTGAATATGGAATAAGGGCATGATGTTTAGACATCGATCTGCTTCACTGAGGTTTAGGGTTTTTATAATGTTGCTTGCTGAACAACAAAGATTCTGATGACTAAGAGGAACCAGCTTAGGCCTTGAAGTCGTTCCAGATGTATGGAGTAATAATGCGATATCTTGGGCTTGTGCAAAATCTGGTATTTCGCCTGGTACCCTAAGTTGAGACTGGGATGATAAGCTGAATACGCCGGCTGGTTTTTGTGCATCAAATATCGCTTCGAAGATAGGAATACCCAGCTCATTGGCTACTTCTCTGGCAGGTGAATCACTTTCAGAATGTAAAAGTAAGGCATCAACATTCAGGTCGTTAAAGTAAAACTTAAGGTCTACTGCCTTGTATTGGGGGTTGAGCGGGGCTGCTGTTGCAAAAGATGAGGTTGCTAAAAATGCTAATGCCATTTCAGGGCCATTGGGCATAATGATGGCTATTCGTGGTTTTTTCTTATAGCTAATGCTATTAAGGACTGTGCTTAGCTCTTCAATTTGTTCTTTAAGAGTTCTATAATTTAAGTCTTTCCGGTCTGGGGCTGTGATAGCAATATTATTAGGGCTAAGATTTGCATAGTAGGCTAAAGTCGCAAATATGCTATCGAAGTTACTAGCAGAGTTTTGTGTAATCATGATAGGTGTATTTTTCAGCAACAAAAATTAGAGTATAGCCTAAATCTTACAAGCTTGGGTTCGAATAAAAAAGTTCTCTTAGATCTATATAAACTATCCACAACTAAAATTAATTTAATTTTTTAGCCGATAAATAAAAGTTTACTTGGTCGCTACCATACAGCTTAAAAATACTAGGAATGAACTCATGTATACGGGTATTTCTTGTGAGTAATAGTTTAATTATAGAATCAAATAAGTAGGAATTGTATTTGATCTTAATCGTTGGGAATCAGGAAAATAAAGTTTATTGATGCGCTGATTGATACCCAGAAGAACAGGGCATCAATCAGCTTTCAGCCGGTATAAAGAAAAGTTAGAGGTGTGTGCTAAGAAACTTCGCTTTCGACTTCCATATCTAAAATTAAAGGCGCGAACATCCCTTTAACGGTTTCTTTTACAAATGGGCTAGCTTTGTCGGGAGAGCCAGAATCAAAAGGAGGGGCAGGGTCATATTCCATTTGTA
>Ga0209825_1000649_pt1 | contig 22517 bp, 18 predicted proteins | sample EN8Hudsemesocosm_FD_184631 | JGI IMG/M metagenome (GOLD analysis project Ga0209825, IMG submission 184631) | Methane-oxidizing microbial communities from mesocosms in the Hudson Canyon - EN8B Hudson Canyon (SPAdes) (version 2) | ecosystem: Environmental > Aquatic > Marine > Cold seeps | place...
CCTTTATGAAACAAGAGGGAAAAGGCATGCAAGTGGTCGGTGACGGCCAAGTGAAATTGTCTAAAATTTTTGAATGGTTTGATGAAGATTTCGAACAGATAGGTGGTGTGTCCAATCTTATTCAAGCCTATTTACCGCCATCAAAAAAACCTTGGGAAATTACGGGGTACCTGGACTATGATTGGGATGTTACTTGTCAATTGAGTGGTTCCGAAAAACGTAAAGTTAAGCGTAACCGAAGTGCGATAATCTTTCGGCATTAATAACAGTCACTGATAAGTGCTGGTGATAAGTGAATTAGATTTAGGTCTTTCATCTTAGAGAGTTAAAATGTCTTCAATCCCATTTATAATCTCAAAATTTCCTGTCTTTATTCAAGCAGATTTACAACAAGCCTGGGATGCTATTTCTGAGTTTTATCTAAACAATAAACTTTGGGAAAATGGCCAATGTCCATGGTCTGAAACCTTTACGCAAGACTTATTAACGATTTGGTCACGCAGTGACTTTATCAAAGATTCATGCTTACGCTATCCGCAATGGTTAGCTGATTTATCTAAAGACAGTTCTGTACTTAATAGCTCAAAAACTGAAGCAGATTATCGCAAGCAATTGCTGCTAAGTATTCAGTCTTGTAGCGATGAAGCGGCGCTGATGTTGAAGCTAAGAGAGTTTCGACGAGCAGAAATGCTGCGACTTGTTTGGCGGGATTTACTTAATGTCGCCGAATTAGAAGAGACTTTGGCTGATGTTAGTGCATTAGCCGATGTTTGCGTGTCAGTGACCCTCGATCACCTTTATGAGCAGCTAATTGAGCGTTATGGCGTGCCAATGTCTAAAGCGAAGGAGGGCGAAGCAGAGGCGCCACAGCGAATGTTGGTACTTGGGATGGGTAAGCATGGTGCAAAAGAATTAAATGTATCTTCAGATATTGATCTGATTTTTGCTTATCCTGCATCAGGTATGACTGACCACCCTAAAAAGCCCATTGAAAATCACCTTTTTTTTACACGACTGGCTCAGAAGCTTATTTATGTACTTGACCATATTAATGGTGAGGGCTTCGTTTTTAGGGTTGATATGCGCTTGAGACCTTATGGTGGTAGTGGCGCTTTAGCCTTAAATTTTGCTGCTTTCGAAGACTATTACTATCATCAAGGTAGAGAGTGGGAGCGCTACGCGATGATCAAAGCACGTGTTGTAGCGGGCGATGTTGATCAAGGGCGGCAATTATTAAATATTATTCGGCCGTTTGTTTACCGTAAATACACAGATTTTACCTCGTATCAGGCGCTCCGTGATATGAAACGTATGATTATGGCTGAAGTGCATCGAAAAGGGGGAGAGCAAAACATTAAGCTTGGGCGAGGTGGTATTCGCGAAATTGAATTCATCGCTCAAGCCTGCCAACTTATCCATGGTGGTCGTGATACCAGTTTACAATATTCAGGTTTGATGCCGGTTTTTACTTTATTAAGGGATAAGGAGTATTTACCTGGTGAGTGGGTGGATGCTCTGATGAATGCCTACCGTTTTTTGCGCAATATGGAGCATGCTATTCAGGGCTTGGCAGACAAACAAACGCAATTGATTCCTGTATTGAGTGAAGAGAAGGAGCGTGTTGCCTGGTCTTTATCCTACAACCATTGGCATGAAGCTGAGAAAGTTATGCATCAGCACCGTACTGCCGTGAGCCAGATTTTTGAAGAATTTCTTCAAGATGAAAATGAATCTTCTGAGCCTTGTAAGCAGAGCGAAAATTGGTTGACCCTTTGGCAGGGAGAGGCTGAAGAGATAGATTGGCTCAGTGCATTAACAGACTTGGGTTTTGAAGATGCATCGGCTAGCTATTATGCATTGATGACGCTTAGGGATCATCGAATGTTTGGTGTTATGTCAGCGGACTCACAGCGGCGGTTTGAGTGTTTCTTACCTTTGCTACTCAACACAGTAGCTGCCCACCCATCACCTTCATTAACGCTTTCACGTGTTTTAGAATTAGTAAGTGTGATTCTTGGGCGTACTGTTTACCTTGTACTGCTTTACGAAAACCCTAATGCGCTGAAGCGACTTTGTCATCTTTGTTCTGAAAGCCCGTGGATATCAGAACATCTAGTTAAAAGCCCTGTTATTCTTGATGAACTTTTAGATGAAACTAGCTTGTATCAGCCTCCAAATAAGGCCTTGTTACAGGATGAGTTAAGGCAGCAATTATTACGTATACCTGAAGATGACCTTGAAACACAAATGGATTGCTTGAGGGTTTTTAGGCAGTCACATATGTTGCGTGTTGCAGCCTCAGAGATAGGTGAATACTTGCCATTAATGAAAGTAAGTGATTACTTAACTTGGTTAGCAGAAACTTTACTTGAGCAAGCGATTCATATTGCCTGGAAAAATATGACGGCAAAATATGGTTGCCCTGATGGTATTACGGGTGACAATTTGGCGCTGGGCTTTGCTGTTGTAGGGTACGGGAAGCTAGGTGGGATTGAGCTGGGTTACAGTTCAGATCTAGATATGGTTTTTTTGTACGATTCAAATGATCAGGGAATGACAACTGGCGATCGACAAATTAACAATCAGCTGTTTTATATACGTTTAGGTCAGCGTGTTATACATATACTCTCGACTCAAACAACACAAGGAGTGCTCTATGAAACAGATATGCGCTTACGTCCTTCTGGTAATTCTGGAATGTTGGTTTCATCACTCGCAGCATTTGAGAAATACCAGCAAAATGAAGCATGGACATGGGAACATCAAGCCTTGGTGAGAGCGCGTTTTATTGCAGGCGATGCAGTGCTAGGTGAGCGATTTAATCGTGTACGCCATAAAATTCTAACCAGTCACTTTAATACATTTAAAATCAGTAATGAAGCAGCTAGCCTAATTGACGATGTAGTGAGCATGCGTCGAAAAATGAAATTAGCGGCAATTGAAAAGTTTGGTAGTGCAGAAAAAGCGAAAGATGATATCAAGCAAGGTGATGGAGGTTTAATTGATATTGAATTTATTACGCAATATGGTGTATTGCAGTATGCTAATCAAAACGATGGCTTGTTAGAATGGACTGACAATGTTCGTTTATTGGAAACACTAGCTAAATATAAATGCTTTGGTGAGGTAGATATCTCTCCCTTGGCGGATGTGTACCGTAAGCTGCGCTCAGCGTTACATCGAAAGAGTTTGGCTGATGAGCGATATCAGGCTAGCTTAGCTGACTATTCGGAGCAGCGACTTGCTGTGATGGCCATTTGGCAACAAATTTTTGCTGAATAGATATTGATGTTAAGAGGTGTTTTTGAATGGCGCTTACTTAAGGTTTAAATTCTATGTTGTAAATACTCGGTTCAAGGTTAAGCTTTGTTGGGGTTCGTATCTCTAACCCCAGCCTACGAGGATAGTATTTAAGCATTAAACACTAGACGTAATTCGATCTAACACAACAAAACTGTAATTATACGGATTCGAGATCTAGGTGGCATTCTTAAGCTTCTTCAAGTTGTTCTTCTAAAGAAATAAGAGAGTCTTTAGTTTTAGTATTATCTGTATTCTGGCCAATAAAGTGTAAACCACAACGGTAGCTATTGTTTGTTTTAGAGCGATTACAAACAAAACATGAAACTTCAACAGAATGATCTGAGCCATCTGAAATAACTAACTGCAATTCATCTCCAATTTTAAAGTTATATTGGCTTTCTATTGCCATGCCAAATCGATTGAAATCGATTGTTGATAATAATATATTTTCATTCTGTTTATCAGCAATCGATTTGAGTAATAAAGAAAAGCTTGGCGCTAAGTAGCGTTCATGATTACGACGGTTAAAATTAGTATTATTCATAATATACCTACAGCATTAATTGTTTATAAATAAAGCATACCTCTACAGTTTAGGATAAGAAATGAAGTTTAGTCATTACAGTGTTTTCATGTAAGGCCTTATGTATACTGCTTGTTGTTCGAAGTGTGTGAGCACTAACTAAAAATAATGTTTGAATTAATCAATGAAAATAAGCGGCTTAGCATTTGCCAACAAACTATCGTCGTAAACAATGTGCTTAAGGAGTGAGCCAATGTTTTTGTTTTATATCAATGTTAACCGTTATCGTAACCTTTGTTTTTTACCCCGCAGGATATCCCTTTTATGGATCTTCGTTTGCTTGCCAAATTTTTTACATGCTCAATCCCCTCCTTCTTTACAGCTTGCCAATGTTTATCACTCTGAAATTGTGGTCGAAGACTATTGGGTGAGTGAAAAATTAGACGGCGTTAGAGCTTATTGGGACGGTACTCGATTTCTTTCTAAGAATGGGAATGTGTATGTAGCACCTGAATGGTTTATTAAAGATATGCCGAGCTTTGCTTTAGATGGCGAGTTATGGATTGCACGAAATACTTTTGATGAACTGTCGGGGGTTGTACGAAAGAAAATTCCAATCAATGCTGAGTGGCGCAATGTGAGTTACCAGGTCTTCGATTTACCTGATAACCCTGCGAGTTTTGATGTGCGTCTTAGCGCTCTTAATACACTTTTTGGCGCAGAGTCCAAGGGAGGAAAATCATCTGATGCTACTATAAAGCCTGAATGGCTAGTTGTGATAACGCAATTTAAGGTAAGTCGTCATGCTAATTTAATCAATGAGCTCGATAGGGTGACTCAACAGGGTGGTGAAGGTTTAATGCTTCATCTGGGCGCCTCGCTTTATCATGGTCGAAGAGATGATGATTTGCTTAAACTAAAGAAATATTTTGATGCTGAAGCGAAAGTGATTGAACATTATCCGGGTAAAGGAAAATACAAAGGCTTGCTAGGCGCTATGCTGGTTGAGACTTTAGGCTCCGCTCGTGAAAAAATTAGATTTCGTATCGGAACAGGTTTTAGTGACGAGGAGCGAAGCATTCCTCCGCCAATCGGAACCATAATTACTTATAAATACTTTGGCATTACCAAATCGGGTTTACCTAAGTTCCCGAGTTTTATAAGAATTAGGCGGGAGTAATTGTGTAGGCTTGATCTTCAAATTTATGCTTGTTAGCGTGATACTGTCGCTCATGAAAATAGATTAGATTTGCTTTATGTGAACGTTTTTTCGATGTATTAAGCGTTTTATCGGTTTGCCCTTCAATAATCACAATGGTGCTGGTTCGAGTGCCGTAGCTCGGACTAGTGATGAACGCCGGTGATAGCAGTCGCTCTAATTCAATACCAACGCCAGTATCTGGTAACTGATCATCAACGGCTATTTGATCGTGTTGTAACGTGGCTAATAGATGCTGAGTAATCTTAGATTTGTCTTTGTTGTGTTTAATGTCAGTTAATGACTGTTTTGTACGCTGAACTTTTGGCCATGGCGTATTAAGTAAGTGGTTGCTTAGGCCATACTCACCTTCAGATAAGCTGATGGCCTTCTCGTATTCACCAAGGCTGTTCTTTTGATTGTGGCAATAGACTAAACTTTCACCGTCAAAAAATAGAGCATTAAAGCCTGTGTACTCATCTTTCTGAAGCTGTTGTGCAAAGTGGGTTGCGCTATCGTTTGAATTTAAAAAATCATGAGGGATTGCACCTCTAGATTGACGATGTGTTTGGCGATTTGGGGCGCGATAATTGGTAACCGCTGCAAAACGCATATCACGAGATACCGCTAACCAGGTGCCATTCATTTTCAAATCTCGGCCACCAAAGATATTGGGTTGATCATCCCAGTAATGCGCAGCTTTGCTAGGGCGTGAGTAAAATTCATCACGATTTGATGCTAGAGTTAGCATTAACCTAGCGTTTGGCTGCCAGTTAAAAACGATCAGACACATTTTAAATATACTCCAGCAAATTCGTCGTTAAACTAAAATAATCTATTTAAACTATATCGATTATCTTTAGTCTCTTGCTATTATACCCAGCATTTATTTTATCATGGCATGAACTCGACAAAGACGCTATTTACGGGCAATACAGTATGATCATAGCAAGCTACCTTTTGGCAGGCATATTTGCAGGATTAACCGCAGGGCTCTTTGGTGTCGGTGGTGGGTTGGTGGTTGTGCCAATTTTAGTTTTTGCGTTCGAGCTACAAGGTTTCTCGTCAGATGTTTTGACGCATATGGCAATTGGTACCTCACTTGCAACCATTGTATTTACAGCCACCAGTTCAGCGATTAGTCATAATAAAAAAGGCGCGGTACTTTGGTCTGTTTTTAAACCAATGAGCTTGGGGATTGTTTTAGGCGCAGTGTTAGGTGTATTAACGGTTGTGCAATTAGATGGTGAAATACTTAAAAAATTATTTGGCCTTTTTGCGGTGGGCGTATCGATAAAAATGCTGCTTAAAACTGGTGGTAATGGAAGTGCACCTTTATCTTCTTCACCTTTGTTTGCTTTCGTTGGTGTGGGGGTTGCGTGGGTATCATCGATATTTGGTATTGGCGGAGGAACCTTAACGGTACCATTTTTAAGTCGTTATAAAATTGAAATGAAGCAAGTAGTTGGCACCTCAGCAGCATGTGGTCTTCCGATCGCGTTATCGGCATCATTAAGTAATATGCTAATTGGTCAGGGAATTGAAGGGCGACCTGAGTGGAGTGTTGGTTTTGTTTATTTGCCTGCTTTGTTAGGCATCTGCTTAACATCTGTTTACTTTGCAAAAATTGGTGCTCACTTTGCCCATCGCTTGCCTTCAAAATTATTAAAACAGCTATTCTCGATTTTTCTGATGGTGGTTGGTATTCGTTTCTTAATCATATAATACGTATTTTGGCTTTTTAGAGGTTTTATTCAAGTATGTTTTTACACATTAAAAGGGCGTTGTAATGGCTTTATCTTATCCACAAATAGATCCGGTTGCGATCGATCTTGGGCCACTTCAAGTGCATTGGTATGGATTGATGTATTTGTTTGGTTTTTTAGCTGCTTTTTTATTAGGGCAACAGCGTGCTCAAAGAACAGGTTCGCCCATTAGTAAAGAGCAAGTCGGAGATATGATTTATTTCTGTGCCATTGGGGTAATTATTGGTGGTCGCTTGGGTTATGTATTCTTTTATAATTTTGATAAATTTTTAGATGACCCGATCTGGCTATTAAAAATTTGGGAAGGTGGGATGGCTTTTCATGGCGGCTTAATAGGTGTTATGACGGCGATAGTGCTGTATGCGAGAAAAATAGGCTGTACTTTTTTTCAGTTATTAGATTTTCTTGCGCCGCTGGTACCGATTGGTTTGGGTTTAGGGCGTATTGGAAATTTCATTGGGGCAGAACTATGGGGTCGTACGACCAATGTGTCTTGGGGCATGATTTTTCCCACCGATCCTGAACAGCTCGTTCGGCACCCTTCGCAGCTTTATCAGTTTGCATTAGAAGGCGTTTTGTTTTTCTGTATTTTATGGTTTTATTCTTCAAAACCTAGGCCAGCCGCGTCGGTCTCAGGCATGTTTATGATTTTTTATGGCATCTTTAGGTTCTTAGTAGAGTTTGTGAGAGAACCTGATGCGCATATTGGCTTTATTGCATGGGGGTGGTTAACCAAAGGTCAGTTGTTGTCATTCCCGATGATTTTGATTGGTGTCGGTTTTATAATTTATGCCTATAAATACAACATGGATACGCTTGCTGTAAGCCAAGTGAAAGGAAAAAAAACTAAATGAAAGCGTATTTAGATTTAATGAAGGATGTGCTAGAAAATGGTACAGATAAAGGGGATCGAACGGGGGTTGGCACGCGCTCTGTATTTGGTCGTCAAATACGCTTTGATCTGTCGGAAGGCTTTCCACTATTAACGACGAAGAAAGTGCACCTCAAAAGTATTATTCATGAGTTACTTTGGTTTCTCGAAGGCAGCACTGACAATAACTGGCTAAAACAACGTGGTGTGTCTATCTGGGATGAGTGGGCAAGCGAGACCGGTGATTTAGGGCCTATTTATGGTAAGCAATGGCGTAGCTGGGTTGCTGCTGATGGGCGAGTAGTGGATCAAATTGAAGAGCTAATTCAACAAATTAAAACGAAACCAAATTCAAGACGTTTGATTATTTCTGCATGGAACCCTACTGAACTACCTGATGAGACCATTTCACCTCAAGAAAATGTTGAGCAAGGTAAGATGGCATTAGCCCCGTGTCACTGTTTATTTCAATTCTATGTACTTGACGGAAAATTATCTTGCCAGCTATATCAGCGTAGCGCAGATTTATTTTTAGGCGTACCCTTTAATATTGCAAGCTATGCGCTACTCACGCATATGATTGCTCAGCAATGTGATTTGGACGTAGGTGAATTTGTACACACCTTTGGCGACTGCCATTTGTACCAGAACCATTTGACCGATGATATCGTGCTTAAGCAACTATCTCGAACGCCTACGGCTTTACCCAGTTTGAAGCTAGCAAGAAAGCCTAACTCTATTTTTGATTACGAGTTTGAAGATTTCCAAGTGTTAGATTATCAACCACAATCAGGCATCAAGGCTCCGATAGCAATATGACGACTATGAAAAAATCAATGATTGTAGCGATGGCAGAAAACCGAGTGATCGGCATCAATAATAACCTGCCTTGGTACTTACCCAACGACCTGAAATATTTCAAACAAGTCACAATGGGAAAGCCGATATTAATGGGGCGACTAACCTATGAATCAATTGGAAAGCCTTTGCCAGGGCGTACCAATATTGTGTTAACACGCAATGAAGTTTGGTCAGCTGAAGGCGTAAAGACCGTTTGCTCTTTAAGAGAGGCGTTTCAACTTGCTGAGTCAATTAGTGAAATAGATGGGCAAGATGAGGTCATGGTGATTGGTGGCGATCAGATTTATAAAGCGACGCTACCAGAAGTTAATCGGATTTATTTAACCAAAGTGCATGCAGAAGTAAAGGGCGATGCATTTTTTCCTGAAGTCGATTGGTCTGAGTGGAAAGAAGTTGGTCGTGAAGATTTTAAAGCAGAAGGGCCGAATCCGTATGATTACAGCTTTGTTGTGCTGGATCGCATTGTAGCGCTTAGTTAAGCCTTATAGATAAGAAGTAAGGCTATGTAAGAAATTCAATTCTTATAGGGTGTGCTTGCGCACCGTACTCTTTAATAAGCGATCGGTTATGCATCGCTATCAATTGGTGCGCGGAGCGCACCCTATAAATTATTAATCCAGTAAACTTAGGTCTCTAACACCACCTTTATCAGCACTGGTTGCCAAAAGAGCATACGCTTTTAGGGCGCTTGAAACCTTACGCGGGCGTACTTCTAAAGGTTTCCATCCATCTTTACCTTTTGCATCCATTGCTTTTTTGCGTTGATCAAGTTCTTCAGGGCTAATGTCGACATTAATAGTTCGGTTAGGAATATCAATCTTAATGGTATCGCCTTGCTCAATTAGTGCAATTGCACCACCAGAAGCGGCCTCTGGCGAAGCATGGCCGATCGAGAGACCTGAAGTGCCTCCTGAGAAACGACCATCGGTTAACAATGCGCATTCTTTACCTAAACCTTTCGATTTTAGGTAGGTGGTTGGGTAAAGCATTTCTTGCATGCCTGGCCCACCTTTTGGCCCCTCGTAACGAATAATGACGACATCGCCAGCAACTATTTCATCATTAAGAATACCTTTTACGGCAGTGTCTTGGCTTTCAAATATAACGGCTCTACCCGTAAAAACAAAAATAGATTCATCAACACCAGCGGTTTTAACAACACAGCCATCTAATGCAATGTTGCCATATAAAATAGCGAGGCCGCCTTCTGAAGAGTAAGCATGTTCAACGGAGCGAATGCAGCCATTTTCACGGTCACCATCAAGTGTCGGCCAACGTGTTGATTGGCTAAATGCGGTTTGTGTTGGAATACCTGCAGGCCCTGCTTTAAAAAACTTGGCAACGGCTGAGTCATTTGTTTGCATAATATCCCATTTTGCCAGCGCTTCTTTCATAGTTTTGCTGTGCACGGTGGGTAAATCTGAATGTAAAAAACCACCACGATCTAATTCGCCCAAAATTCCCATCACGCCACCGGCTCGATGAACATCTTCCATGTGATATTGCTGAGCGTTTGGTGCAACCTTACATAGCTGCGGAATACGCTTACTTAAATCATTTATTGCTTGCTGACTAAAAACAAGTTCCGCTTCTTGAGCCGCTGCGAGTAAATGCAAAATCGTGTTCGTCGAACCGCCCATTGCGATATCGAGCATTACGGCATTTTCGAAGGCTTTATAGTTGGCAATGGATCTTGGTAGTACAGACTCATCATCTTCTTCGTAATAACGTCGCGTAATTTCAACAATTGTATCCGCAGCTCTCAAAAATAATTGTTCTCGATCAGCGTGCGTTGCAAGCATGGAGCCATTACCGGGTAGCGACAAACCAATGGCTTCTGTTAAGCAATTCATAGAATTGGCAGTAAACATACCTGAGCATGAGCCGCAAGTTGGACAAGCGCTACGCTCATACTCGGCAACGGTTTCGTCATCAACACTATCATCAGCAGCGATTACCATTGCGTCGACAAGGTCTAATTTATTTTCTGAAAGTTTGGTTTTTCCTGCTTCCATTGGACCACCCGAAACGAAGATAACGGGGATATTCAGGCGTAAAGACGCATTCAACATACCGGGTGTTATTTTGTCGCAATTAGAGATACAAACGATTGCGTCAGCACAATGTGCATTTACCATATATTCAACGGAGTCAGCAATAAGTTCACGTGAGGGTAAACTGTAAAGCATACCGTCATGCCCCATTGCGATACCGTCATCCACTGCAATAGTATTAAACTCTTTCGCAACACCACCCGCTTTTTCGATTTGGCGTGCAACGAGTTGTCCCATGTCTTTTAAATGTACATGCCCTGGAACAAATTGCGTGAAGGAATTAGCGATTGCGATGATCGGTTTGCCAAAGTCTTCAGTTTGCATTCCGGTTGCGCGCCAAAGTGCACGGGCACCCGCCATATTACGGCCATGTGTGGAGGTCTTCGAACGATAAATCGGCATGATGAGTCTCTTTCGTCTAAATAATGTGGTAATTGAATTATTTGTATGTCTTTTCAACACATATAAAACTAGAGCATAGCAAAATCATGAAAGTGGCGAAATAGCATTAATCGCTTATGCTTAGTATTCTAGAATTAATCTTATTTTATTTATTTGTTTCACGATACTTTATAAGAAGGAGATAGCTATAAAAACACCCTTGTTTCCAATCAATGCGATTCTTTGTCCGCGTGGAAGAATACCTTTGCAAATTTTTGAACCTCGATATCTGGATATGATCAGCCATTGTTTAAAGGCGGGTACTGAATTCGTGGTGGTCTTGTTACGTGAAGATCATGAGGCTTGTGATGAGTTCTACAGGGTTGGGACACTAGCGAAAGTGGTGGACTTTAGTCGTGGCGAATGCGATGGCTTTTTGGCTATTACAATCGAAGGTCTCGCGAGGGTGGATCTTTCTTTAGCGGTACAGCAAGAGGATGGCTTGTGGTTGGCTGATGTTGTGGTTTCGAATGAAGAAGACTTCGTGCCTTTGCCTGAGCAATTTAATGAACTAAGAATTGTGCTAGAAGCCTTGGTGCAACACCCCTTTGTGCATAACTTAAATATGGAAATCGACTTTTATGATGGCCGACAGGTAGGTTGGCGTTTAACAGAATTACTGCCGATGGATAACCGTCAAAAGCAACTGCTATTGGAACTGAAAGACCCTATTCAGCGCTTGTCCGAGTTATCCGATCAGATATCCTCTATGATCATATGAACTCAACTTAGAATCTGGAATTTTGTGAGCGTAGGTGAAAAATAGCTTGCTTGGTAGCCAATAGAAAGTCCGACCCAAAGTAACAAACCCATCATGGCTTTTCGCCTATTCTGAACTGTTTTTAATTGCATTTTTCGCTGCTCGGTCTTTGAATAACGACTATAAAATATACGAGTGACTGCGCATAAGGACAAACCTAGTAATAGGCCGCCAATAATGTCAGATAGCCAATGTACACCTAAGAGCACACGGCTCAAAGCAATTAAGGTAATAGGTATGCCTAGTGCTAAATAAACTTTCCATCGTTGTGTTTGCGTTTTTTCTTGGGCAATAAAGCTTGCCACTAATCCATATAATATGGCTGCGCCGCTGCTATGACCGCTTGGGTAGGCGAATGATGTTGGCGCATAATAAACGAACTCAGGGCGAGCCACAGCAAAACCATATTTGAGGGCATGAGTGATGGCAGCAGTACTTAAACCCGCTATCACAAGGTGTAATGCAGCAATGGGACGCTTTTGAGTGACCAATACACCAACCAAAATAATGAAAGAACAATATAAAAAGCGTTCATCTCCGAGTAGTGTTAAGGAAATTAATACTGTATCTAAAGGTGCGGAACGAGCGCTATTAGCAAAGTTCAGCATGAATTGGTCGAGTGATTGAAATAGCTCTGTATGTAATGTTAGTAATGACCAAACCCAAAACAATAAACCGCTAAAAATAAATAACGTCAGTGATGCGAGCGGAAACTCTCTTTGATGAGCGTGATGACGAGTCAGAAATACCCATATCTTTCGGGTATAAATTGAATGTTGTTTTTTTCTTTCTACCCATTTATAAAATGAATTTTCTTGTTGTAGCGCTAGATTTAAATAACGAAACATAAATGCGATAATAATGACTGCTGTAACGAAAATAGCGAACACAAGATAAAAGTGCTCAGGTAAGGCGGTTTTTGATAAGGAAGAATGTGCGGCAGTACCTGTTAAATAACCTGGGAGTAGATAAAAAGGGGCCCATGCAAGCGCAGAGAAAATGTTAAAGCTAAGAAAACGAATTTGTGACATGCCTAGCATGCCGGCGATGAGTGGAAGAACGGGGCGAATGGGGCCAATAAATCGCCCGATGATAACGCTCTTGCCACCATGTTTACTAAAAAAATCTTCGCCTAGTTTTAGCGCTTTTGGGTAACGTGAAAAAGGCCAGTATTGGCGGAGGGAATGTTTAAAAAAATGACCAAGATAAAAGCTAAGGCCGTCACCTAAAGTTGCCCCGATGAAACCAGCAGTTAAAACCTCCCATAAGGGAATCGATAAATTCCCAGCGAGTACGGCAACGAGAAAGAGTAATAAAACCCCAGGTACAATAATACCTGCAAGCGCTAATGATTCAACAAAAGCGATAAAGGCGATGCTAATGATCACCAAATTAGGGTGAGCGCTAAGCCAATCGATTATAGGTTGGAAATCTGCAGCATTCATGTGCGTTTATAATTAATAGCTATGATGACAGACTCGGTTATGGCCATTTTTTTGTGCTTCTATTAATGCAATATTCGCATCATTGATTAATTTGCTAGCACTCACTTCTTTTTTGCTTGAAACATAAGATGTACAGCCCAAACTGACCGTGATGGCATCGACTATTGGCCAGTTAGTTTCTTCAATTGTTCGCCTGATTCGTTCTGCAATAACTAAAACGCCGTCAGAAGGAGTACAGGGCAGAAGTAGGTAAGCCGTATGTTGCTTATCGCAATAATCGCTGTCGCCAGCTCGAATCATTGCTCGGAGCGTTTCAGAAAACTGAGCCAATACTGTATTAGTGCTACTGACTCCATGTAAGTCAAAAACTTGAGGAAGGTAATCAATCGTTAAAGATATTAAAGAGAGCGGTTTTCCGGTTCGATCAGCTCTGCATATTTCTTTCTTTAAAGTGTCTTCAAGGTGTCTATAATTGTATGCGTTTGTTAAGGGGTCACGTACTTCAAGAGCGACAAGCGTACGGCTGCGGCGTTGATGTAATTGAGCATAAGTGCTGGCTAGGCTAATTAAAAAGGTGTATATCGTTGCAAAGGTCAGTGCAGAAATAAAACCAAGTTCCCAGAACAAAATAACGCTAATAATAGTTGCTGAGAATGCGTTTAGTAAGGTCGCTTGGCGATGTGAAAGTGCAATATAACTTAATAAGCCTAAAGGGAAAGCCCAGTGCTTTACTTCCTCAGGGTGCGTGAAGCTATCAATCATAATCACAAATAGTGATGTAATGATGACCCCTAAACAGACGCGAGATAAATATTTAGCCTCTGGGGTGAAACGAGCATATGCGCTGACACCTAAAAATAGCGTGCATAAAAAGCTAGCACTATAAACCAATTCAAATAGACCGTACCGGTAATTTTGAATGGCCAGCAAAAATAAAATACTCGCGCTAAGCAGAAACAATGTTGCTATAAGGGTAGTGTGTAGTTGCTTATTTGCGATCATTTGTTTTTATTCTCCGCTGGATTGGAGTTAGCTTCACTGCTTTCAATCTCACGATATAAGTTTGTTCGGTTAGTGCTTCTTGCCAATGTTTCTTTAAGTGCTTGAGTCGCTCTGAAGGTTAGCGAGCCGCTATCATCGCCAATATTTAACCCTGATGCACCAATACTAACGGTGATTGTTTCACTATTCATGGTAATACTTTTACGTATTTTAATGCGTAGTGCGTTCGCAATTTTAAGTGCCTGAGTGGAGCTGGTGTGAGGCAATACGATCAGAAATTCATGATGCTCCCATAAGTAATAACTATCGAACAAGCGAAGATTGTTATGTAACAGTTTTCCAATATTGATCGTAACAGTATCTTGTTCTTTTGAAGAAAGTTTGGTTTTACAAATCGTATCAACAGAGAGTACCAAGGTCGATAGTTCACTACCTTCTCGTTCACTACGCTGGATTTCTTTCGTTAAATCATCGTCTAAATGTTCACGAATAGCTGCTTTTGTCAGGTTGTCAGTTCTACGTAATGGTTTTAACTGCCGACGGCGAAGCTCTCTTAAGTATACCAAGCTACAACTTATGCCCACATAAAGTACATAATTGAGCGATACTTGAATGTTTTCTAAAGATTGACTAGTGCTGCTCAATGCCAGCATGGAAATAACTGAAAAGGCCCCGACTAGCCACAACGCTGCTTTAAAGGGGAAAACAAAAAACACTAATAAAGGGATGAAGTACAACCATATTTTAGCACTTTCTATACCCAAGATTAGGCTGGCAATCGTAATGATGCCGAGCGCAATAGACGTTTGTTTAAACCACAGAAGGCTAGACTTTACGTCTTTTCCATCTCCACTTTTAAAGCGATTTACAAAAAGTAGTATGCAGAAAATTGCCATTTGAGCGGCGAAAATATATTGGCCGTTCAATAATGTTACAAAGCTTAATAAACCTGATAGTAATGCCGTGTATAAGTAGGGTTTTGATTGTATAAGAAGCTGATGATCAGGTTGTGACATGATGACTCTAAAGTAAAATGACCGTTATAAAAAATAAACACGGTTCTGAGGATAAATTATTGTTGGTTTGAGTTTAGCATAGACTATTCAGAATACATCGTTTCAGGCCTTATTATTGGGTGGAACAAAACCATCAGGTGTTTTTCCTTGTAGATGGTAAGCAAAAGCAATAATTTCGGCAATGACACGATAAAGTACTTCTGGAATTTCATCGCCTAGTTCTAACTTGGCTAGAATGTCGACTAACTCACCATTTTCGTATAGTGGGACGCCATGCTCTTTTGCTAATTTAATGATTTCTTCTGCAATTTCAGACCCGCCTTTCGCAACAAGTTTCGGCGCGTGTATTTCATCATACTTCAGAGCGATCGCATGTGGTTGTTTATTCATACTTTTGTGTCCACAAGACTTTGGTTTAGTCTTGTTTTATCATGTTTTGGTTGGCCTTTCTGGCAGGAGATTTCACCCACCTCTAACCCAAGTTCGGCGAGTTTAGACTGAAAGTGTTTTTTTTCACGATTAATTAATGCGAGTGTATCAGGACTATCTGCCCAGATCGTTGAAGAGATTGTCGGTGGCGCTAATGTCACTTGTACATAAATAGCGCCTAATTGTTCAAACTTGAATGAGAGTGATAGTTTCCATTGGATTTCTTGCTTGGCGTCATTTTGTGCTTGTTTTTGAGCGTCTTCTTCTTTATCTATTCGTACATCAAATGTTGTGAATTGACTGTTAGGGTTGACGACAGGTAATTCAAAAAACCAAGATTGAACAGTGTTTGAATCATTGGCGTTACTGTGGCTTTGATAAAGACTATTTAGTTGGTTGAACTGAATGCGGTTTAACATGCCTGCGATTAATTTTAATAATTGGCCAGTTGTGAATTGCTGGTCAGCAAGCAGTGCCTCAGCCTTAGAAGATCTTACAGAAGCTGTTTGGTTTGCGAAATGGGGGAAGTTAAAAGGGTTTTTTAACAAATCTAGCTGTGCTAATGCGTCAACATAAGGACGCTCTGTTTGTTTTATATTGGTATTATCCGTTTTAAGTGCCGCGGTTATTGAAAGAAGGAGTCCTTTAAGGTCGTTGTGGGTCATTGAACTTTCAATATTACTATTGCTGGTGTTGAGCGACGGGGCAATGCTATTTAATAAGGCGCTTAATGGTGTTGGGCTAGTACTTGAGATAAAGTTTGCTTGTGGTTTAACTTTAAGGGTCTCTTGTTGTGTTGTTGGAAATGTTGTTTCTAATGTTGTTTGAATTTTGACTAGCAGTGCAGCTCGAATAGTATTAAAAGCGCTAGTTGTAGTGTTTGCTTTAGTGGACTCTGAACTGGTGCTTTGAAGCGTATCTGTTGGCGCAGAAACTGATGTTTTTGAGATCTGAGGTGGATGGGCGATTTGCTTCATGTTGAGAGCTTGTTGGATCTGCAAAATTTGAAGCTTTAAGCTCTTAGGCGTGTTTGGGCTTTGTTTGGTGCCAGACTCAAAAAAGACACCGCTATCTTTTAAACTATTTGTGATAGCCTCGATAGTCGCTGTGCTCGTGCTTGTTTTTTCGGGAACAGTAAATAATTGTTGAGTTGGTGCTTGTTTTGCCAGCATTAAAAGTATTAGTTTCGCTTGGTTAGAAACCTGTTGTGAATCATTTTGCTTACTGAGCATTTCCAATGCAGTAAGGCCTGTTTCTAATGAAACTTGTCGTGGCATTACTTGATTTATTGCGTTTAATAACATAGTGACGGTAGCGCTACTGGCGAGGGCCGGCAGCGGATTTTGAATGGAAGAGGGTGGTGTTGGCGGAAGCACTGTGAGAGTTTGACCGCTTGGGTTTAATTTTACCGACAGGATTTGGCCTAATTGGAGTGTTTTTTCAGATGTAATGAGTAATAACTTTCCGTTGAGTTTGAGTAACCACTCGCCATTTTTACTTGTAGGTGTGGTTTGGGAATATGTTGTTGCTGTATTGTTCTGGGGAACGGTAAGTAATTTGTTGTCGACAAGTTTGCTCACGACGGCTTGATAAATTTTATTTTTTTCTAAGTGGAGCGCTTCGACGGATACCGGTGTAAGTGTATTTCCTGGCGTTTGAGTACTGGTCGCTGTGAGTTGTGTAGCGGAAGTTAGTTTGGGTTGTTGTGGAATATCCATACTATCTGCCCGATTTGATCGCTTCGTTATTGTCGTTTTATCTAACCAAACATAATAAAAACCATGTTTGATCGTGAATTAGCACGCGTTGTTCCGCAAATGCTGTGGCGATTATGTGAACCCGCTCTCAATCAACGCGCTAACCAATTATTTTATAGAATATCCCAGATATAATGGATAACGCAAAAAAACGTAGGATGAATAGCTTGATAGGGAAAAATAATGTGATGAAAAGCGCTCTGGCTCAGTTAAGTGTGATCATTTCTGTAAGCCTTTTGCTTACAGCCTGTCCTTCTAATGAAGGGGCGAAATCTGTTTCTGACCCTGATGCCTTTTTTCTGGAGCCTCTTCCTCAGGGGCTTCCTGTCTTTATTGAAATTAATGAACCTTATTGGGCGCATGATCCGAGTGACACTGAAAATGAAAAGAGTCTGTCTCTTTATAGTGTTGCATTGCCAATAAACGGTGAGATTGCAAGCGACCCTGTTGCTATTTTTAGTACGAGCAGTGATCAGGTGATAAGTTTAAATACGGTGCCTGATGAAAATGACCAAGCGCGTTCTGATATTTCTATTTTGGTAAATAACGGGAATGTTTATAAAGTAGATCACCAAAAAGGCGCTGATAATAATGGTTCGATACGGTTATTACACCACTTTGTTAATAAAATATGTGAAATTATTCCTGTTGAAATCGTTCAAACAACTTCAGTGGATGACGACGTTACGCATACAGTCTTACATAGCGATAAAATTATATATGTCGTTACGGTAGACGGCGCAGTGACGGCAGAAGATTGCGCTAGTGCATCGGCATTTAAACGTTTTTATGAATTGCCATTTAACTTTCAGTTTAATGCTGACGATGTCGATGAAACCAATACGAATGATTTGAAAGCTCCCGTTTCTGAGTCATTGGCCCGAGCAAAACTAATATTTGGTTGGGTGGACGATGAAGTTTCATTAGAAGATACAACGGATCAGCGCCTAACTTATGGTTATATAGGTTATAGCTTAACAGAGCAGAAATTGCGTTTTTATGACGAAAGTCGTGCTGAGCGCTGGTGTCAGCCACGGGATTTACAAACATTCGAGGTAGATGAAGTTTCTACAGGCGTATACAGTCCTGAATATTTGTTTCAATTGACAGCGCTTGAGCAGCAACAGTATCAATTACAATTAGGGCTGGATGTATTCGTATTTGATAGTACGGCTGAAATTTTCGCTAGGCCTTTCAATGTAAGCTTATGCGAATTTGAGGATAGCACGGGTGTTAAGTCACCTTCGGATATTGAAATCGAGAGTATTCTTACCGACCGAGTTTTCAAAGCTAGTATTACCTTAGCAGGAGAGTCTGGAGTAAGTGAAACAGTCAAATCTGTGACCGCTTTATCTGATAATAATGAGATTCTGATGATCGATGACTCAAGCATTTTTCGTTATAACTATCTTGATTCACATACTCCACCTGCAACAACTCGAAATTTTAATGTGCAACAACAAACTTCAATATCAATTGATAAAGTTGCGTCTCAAAGTACGGCACATCCATTTTCACAATTTGATTTAAAGCTTTGTACAAACCACACAAAGAGTTCTGAGTGTAGTGCCGCACATGATTTGGAAGCAAATGAATGGCAGTTCATAACGGGATGTGATGCTGATAACGGATGTAACTTAGCCGTTGATACTTCTGACTTTTGTGCGACAGCTGAAGAGCTTATAGCTAACCCTAATGCCGGAATTTTATGCAGTGTTCTTGATTACCGTCATCTAGGCGAGCTAAACAACACGAGTAACGATGTTGAATTTAGAGGCTTCATGCAATATGAACAGGGTTTTATCAATAGTCTTGATTATATTTTACATGATGACAGTCTTTTTATTACGGCGCGGATGTATGAAAAAGAAATTCTGCTTCGATATTTTTATAATATTGATCTAAGTGGTGCGAAGTCTGACCGTGAAAACATTCTATTTGGCGAACGTAAGAAGCACTTTGGCCTTGATGTTTATTTGAATGAAGGCAACCTGTTTGTAACAGCGCTTAAGGAAGCACAAAAACGTGAAAACGATTGTTATAAAAACTATCTGAGTGTGGAGTGTGATTTAACAAATAATGAGCCAGGCTTTGGAGGCGCTTGTACAGCTGATGATATTAAAGAAGGTAAGTGTTTTAATGGTTTTCAGGAGTATGAGTCAATGGCATTGTTCTGTTCTTCTGAAAAACTGAGTGATGGAAGTTGCAGTGATGATGCGATATTGGCTGGCAATCTAGCGATTAGCCCTTCGGGTGACAGTGCAAAATGGCTCAAAATGTTTGACTTGGATTCAGGTAATAGCATAAAAAGTGTGATGTATTTACTAGCAGGTGAACTACAAGAATTATCACAAGGCGAAGGCGTGCTAATAAACCCATTACTGTATAAAGTAGATAACAGTAATGGAGAACCTTCAATTGATAATGTACTAGGGCAATTAAGCGGCACGGTTGAAGCAGTACGAAGTGGTTGGGTGTCAAATGATAATTTGGCACGATTTGATGTGGTCACGAAAGAAGTTAATTCAGTCGCAGGAGATGGGGCTATAGTGGGTAGTGCATCAAATATTTATTTGGTGACTGACCCTAAATTAGACAATAGTACTAGTGTAAATAAACAGGTTTTTAATGTTGGTGAAGTGAATTTTTTAAAGTTGAATACTCAATTAGACAGTAATGAAGAATAATTGGCTCAACGTTCGTTTTTCTTTTAGGAAGTTTAGCTGGAGCTAGTTTTCAGTTGGGGACAAATATGCCAAAACCAAGTACTTACCTATACGCTTTGATATCAGGCGTATTACTTGGTTGGTTGGCGCAACAGTTTTGGAGTGTGGGGGCAATTCAAGCCAACCGAGCGCGTGACAGCCTACTTTCGCAGAACGCAACCCGCTTACAGCACCTTAAAAGTACAAATCAAAATACGACATCTTCTTTTGTAATTGCAAAAACACCTATCGTTAAAAAAGAGCATCTACTAGACCTACTTGCTAGTGGACATATTGAGGCTGCTGAACAGCTGTACCGAGAAAGCTGGGATAACGTTTCACATGATCTAGCTTATAGTCGCGCTATTGCTGAAAAGTGGGTGGCGGTAGAGCGTTACGAATCAGCGCTTACATTACTTTACGATCAACGTTTGTTTATACCTTTTGGCCAGGAAACTGATTTACTTAAATTAATATATGAGATCGTTGACAATATAGAGGGTAAATTAGCAAAAAATCAGCAGCTCCATGATGTTGTAAACGTGTACCGATTATTAATAAATTTACATGCCGAGCATACGCCTTATTATTTGCGTTTAACCTTTTGGCTTATAGAAATAGATGACTTTTATGGTGCGGAGCAAAGTCTTGCTGGGGCGATGAATGACGTAAGATATCAAGAAGAGGTTGATCAATTCTCAGCCCTGATTGAGCTAGGCAATACCAATGTTGAAGTGATAACCGTTCCATTAAATAAAATTGGTGAGCATTTTGTTGTACCCGTCACCATTAACAATACCTATGCATTGGAGCTAATGATCGATACGGGTGCGACGATGTCGGTATTAAAAACGTCTTTTGTTGAAGAAAACATGGAAGATATTTTTTTTAATGCCAAGCCTTTAACAATGAATACCGCAAATGGCAAAATTGATGGCCAGCAGTTAACAGTTGAATCATTTTCTTTAGGCGGCCAATATGAATTAAAGGATGTAGCGGTTGGTGCCGTGCCTTTACCTGATTTCAAATACGATGGTTTGCTTGGTATGAATATATTAAACCGCTTTGAATTCTTTATTGATCAAGAGCGACAACTACTTATATTAAAGTAATAAGACGAGTCCTTTGCACGATCCTGTCTACGTAAAAAAACTACCATTCCGGTGTGCAATCCGGCCCGAATAGCGCTTACCTTAGGCGTACCATCTAGCCACTTTAGTTATAAGCACACCCTATAAAATCCACTAAGTAAGTGTATCGCGCACTTAAATTCCTTGAAGCAAATGATTGAATGCTGTTTTAATATACAGTATATTCGATTTCATGAAACTTTATCTTGCCGAAAAACCTAGCCTAGGGCGTGCGATTGCCGCGGGCTTACCTAAACCTCATCGTAAAAGTGACGGTTGTATTTGGGTGGGGGATGGTGATGTTGTCAGTTGGTGCATTGGTCATTTATTAGAGCAGGCTGAGCCCGAAGCGTATGACAAACGTTTTAAAAAGTGGCAGCTAGATCACTTACCTATTTTACCAGACAACCAAGCTTCAGGGTGGAAGTTACTCGCTAAAAGCAATACGCGTAAGCAGTTTACCATCCTCAAAAAGCTCATTAAACAAGCCACGTATATCGTTCATTGTGGTGACCCAGACCGAGAAGGGCAGTTGCTCGTTGATGAAGTGATTAATCATGTAGGTGTATCAAAAACTGTAAAAGAAAACCTGCAGCGTTGTTTGATTAGTGACTTAAACCTACCCGCTGTGAAAAAGTCTTTAGTTGATCTCAAACCGAACCATGAGTTTGCAGCACTTTCAATTTCAGCCTTGGCACGCTCAAGAGCAGACTGGTTATACGGCATAAACCTAACGCGCACCTACACGCTTCAAGCCCAAAAAGTGGCTTTTAAAGGCGTGGTATCGATTGGGCGCGTGCAAACACCGTTACTAGGGCTGGTTGTAAGACGAGATCAAGAAATTGATGCGTTTGTATCTAAGCCTTTTTATGAAGTGCTCGCGCATATTGATGCGCCAAACCAAATCAAATTTTCTGCAAAGTGGCAACCAAGTGAAGCGTGTTCAGCTTATCAAGATTCAGAAGGACGGGTGATCAATAAGGCTTTAGCTAAGAATGTGGTCACTCGCATTACTAAACAACAAGCCTTGGTAAAAGCGATTGAACACAAAGTTAAAAAACAAGCGCCTCCTTTACCCTATAGCTTATCCGTTTTGCAGATTGATGCGGCAAAACGCCTTGGTTTGAGTGCTAAACAAGTGTTGGATGTTTGCCAATCACTCTATGAAACACATAAATTAATTACCTATCCGCGTTCTGATAACCGTTATTTACCTAAGGCTCACTTTCAACAGTCTAGTCAGATTATCTCAGCCA
>Ga0209825_1000661_pt1 | contig 21903 bp, 21 predicted proteins | sample EN8Hudsemesocosm_FD_184631 | JGI IMG/M metagenome (GOLD analysis project Ga0209825, IMG submission 184631) | Methane-oxidizing microbial communities from mesocosms in the Hudson Canyon - EN8B Hudson Canyon (SPAdes) (version 2) | ecosystem: Environmental > Aquatic > Marine > Cold seeps | place...
CTGAAAAGCAGCTACAATTTATGGGTAACCGACCTTTAGGTGCGTTTTTGTTTAAATCCAGAACGATGCATCGAAAGCCGCTTGAGATTTCGATGCCGGTCTCGAAGCATCTGAAAGGTATTTATGGTCGTCGTTCGGTGTTTTTATTACATGGTAAGCCTTTGTTAGTCTGCGAGCTTTTTATGCCTCGAGTGTTTGAATATGCTGATTACTAGCCTCGGTAGAAGATACCTTTTAAACGAGTAAATTCAGATTTTTACTACAAGCTAAAAGAGAGAAACGTTTGTGATAGATACGCGCTTTACAATGATCAATAATTACCTAAAACTGGCCCGTGTTGATAAACCAATTGGTATTTTTTTAGTGCTATGGCCAACGCTTTGGGCTTTATGGCTCGCAGCAGAAGGCACCCCTTCGCTTGATGTATTGGCTATTTTTGTTGCTGGTGTCGTGCTGATGCGTTCCGCCGGTTGTGTCATTAATGACTTCGCTGACCGAAAAATAGATGGTGAAGTTGAGCGCACAAAAGACCGGCCCTTAGTGACAGGAAAAATCAGTGCTAAGAGTGCGTTAATTTTTTTTGTATCTCTGTGTCTAATTGCCTTTTTACTGGTGCTGCAAACAAATGAACTCACCATATACCTCTCGTTTGGTGCGGTAGCACTCGCGGCCGTTTACCCTTTTATGAAGCGTTATACCTATTTGCCTCAAGTAGTCTTGGGCGCGGCCTTTGCTTGGGCTGTACCGATGGCCTATGCGGCACAAACTAATGAACTCCCCACGGTAATTTGGTTAATTTATACAGCGACAGTTTTATGGACCGTTGCTTATGACACCATGTATGCGATGGTTGATCGGGAAGATGATTTAAAAATTGGTGTGAAATCAACAGCAATATTATTTGGGCAGGCTGATCGTGCCATTATTGCCTTCTTACAGGTCTTGGTCATACTTACTTTTTGTATGATTGGTGATCAACTGAAGTTAGGGCAGTTCTACTTTCTGGGTATTGTGAGCGCCTCAATCCTCTTTATTTATCAACAACATCTGATTCGACTGCGTTATCGCGAGGAATGCTTTAAGGCATTTTTAAATAATAATTGGGTCGGTTTAGTTATTTTTGTTGGGCTCGCTTTAGATTATGCAGTGAAATAACGGGCTATTATTTAAGCGTAGAACCTAGATATTTTAGTTTTAAATACAATTTATAGGGTGTGCTTGCGCACCGAAAATTAGATGTAAAGTTTCATTGGTGCGCAAGCACACCCTATAGGATTACACTGAGTAAGTGACCCCTAGTCAGCCTTTATTCTTTTGAACCCGCTATCGTATTACCGTAGTCTGTCTGCTGTACTGCCACCTAACTCCATATTGATATTCCCTACACCTGACTTTTCATTTACCCAAAAAGCCACAGCACCACACACAGCCGCAGGTAAAGCCAAGAAGTTTAATAAGGGGACCAGTGTTGCGCCAAAAACAACCACGCCAAACCCTAGTGCGGTAAATCTATGGGCAGCTAAATAGCTTCTCATCTCAGAAAAACTCATTTTATGATTATCAGCGGGGTAGTCAATATACTGAATAGCCATCATCCAGCTTGAGAAAATGATCCAGCCAAGCGCTGCAAAAATATTTAAACCAGGAATAAGGCCTAGAATCAGAAGCGCTACAACACGGGGTAAATAGTAGAGTATTTTCTGTAATTCACGTTTTACCGTGCTTGGAATGAGCCTCGCAAGTTCCTTCCAGGAAAACTCGACTTCATTATCTTTTCCGGTGAGATGCTTTTCAGTCATCTCGGCTAGATAACCATAAAAGGGGGCGCCGATTAGGTTTGCCGCAGCGATAAAGCCATAAAATAAGGTCATGACTATCACAATTAAATAAATGCCCCAGAAGAACCATTCTAAAAAGCCAAGCCACTCCGGCATCCAACTTAATAAAGACGCCATCCAGCCAGAGAATAAACTCTTTGCCCAAATAATTAATAAGGTAAATAAACCGACGTTGACGCAAAAAGGGACGAGTAAAAATAGTCGAAACTTTGGCTGAAAAATTATTTTGAATCCCAGAATGAGGTAACTGAAACCTCGAAATAGATTGCCATTCATGAACGCGCCTTAGTGTGATATCTATGAGGCGCACTTACCATTTTGTTAACCTGCCCATAGATGATTAAATTCCTATATAATGCGGCGTAAACTACGTTGCCAGCAAAAGAGATTATACAGTTTTGAAAGCGTTATATTTATTACATTCTTCAATAAATTTTTTAATACAAACCATTTGGTTGAATAAACTGGTGTTTTATTTCGCGGTTATTGCGGGTTGTGTGATTGCTTTTTCACCGGCTGAGGCAGGCTTACAACCACAGTTAAACGATAAATTTTTACATACAACCGGCTTTTTCGTGATGGCTTTTCTAGCACATTTAGCTCATCCTTATGCTAAGAAAATGCACCTGATCATTGGTTTGGCAATATTGGGTTTAATGATTGAGCTTGTGCAAGCTTATTTACCTTATCGTGACTTCTCATTATGGGACTGGGGTGCTGATATTTTGGGGGCTGTTCTATATTATCAAACGATTGCAGTGTCTTTAAATCACTTGTTTTTTAATGGGATGAAGCATAAATTCGTACCTGATTAAACTCTTCAAATTCATTCAAATCTGGCCAAGTGCGTGCTTCGATTGTAGTTTCAAGTTGGTAATGATCAACGGGGAGTTTTTTTACTCGAGAATCGGCTAACAATACCTTCGGTGCCGATTCGGTGAACTGGGTAAGAAGTGAGAAATTGTCACGATCATAAAGTACATCAGCCGCAGTGATTAAGTCGATCGTTTCGCTTACTTCAGATAAATCTTTGATGGTAAGAATGGTTACTTGGTTCGCTTGTGCATTTATTCTTATAGCATCCAGAGCATCTTCATCAATATCGCAGGCATAAACGCTTTTAGCGCCGGCCATCGCTGCAGCAATGGCGACAATACCTGAGCCGCTACCGACATCAACCACCACTTTGTCTTTCACTCTTTCAGGGAGAGATAAAATAAATTGTGCTAACACTTGGCCGCTCGCCCAACAAAATGACCAATAGGCAGGCTCTGCGACCACAGCTTGCGCTTCATCATGGCTTAAAGGGCCCTCTAAAACTTGAGGGTCAAAAAGATGCAGACTGATGTTTGGGCATCCCGCAGGATGGCTGATTGCGACTCGTCCTTTGGCTAGGGTTTTATGGAGGTTTTCATTGAGTTTGTTTATGTTAATCATAGAAACCTTTTCGACGCGATTAAAAGTAAGTGGGAAGATTAATCGCTTTTCGTTGACGATTCAGAGCCGCTATTTTAAGCTGCGACTTTGATAGCAATATAATAAGTATAAGTCACCCAAACAAGCATCTAGCGGAATATAAATATGGAAAACCTCACGGATAGTACAGATAAGATGGCAGAGTACATCGATATGGCTTACAAAATGGCCATTGAATATGGGCCTAAGTTTATTCTCGCTATTTTAACATTGATTATAGGGCTTTGGTTGATTAAGCGGTTTGTAGCCTCGACCAAAAAGCACTTTGTATCGAAAGCTGACCCGACTTTAGGTTCTTTTATTTCTAGTTTGTTGTCAGCCTTATTAAAAGGCATGCTATTAATTGCGGTTGCATCAATGATTGGTATTGAAACAACTTCTTTTATTGCAGTTTTAGGTGCGGCAGGTTTGGCAATAGGTTTGGCGTTACAGGGTAGTTTAGCCAATTTCGCCGGTGGCGTGTTAATTCTGATGTTTAAGCCATTCAAAGTAGGCGACTTAATTGAGGCGCAGGGTCACATTGGTACGGTAAAAAATATTCAAATATTTAATACCGTATTAAATACGGCTGACAATCGTATTGTTATTATTCCAAACGGGCCATTGTCTAATAGCAGTATGGTGAATATTAATCAGGAGCTAACGCGTCGAGTAGATTTTGTATTTGGGATTGGCTACAGCGACGATATTGATAAGGCTAAGTCGATACTTCAGAGGCTTGCTGCTGAAGATTCTCGTGTATTGAAAGATCCTGAAGCGATGTTTGTAGTGTCGGAGCTCGCCGATAGTTCTGTTAACTTTACCGTTAGGCTTTGGGTCAACACGGAAGATTATTGGGGCGTGTATTTTTGTATGCATGAAGCCGTTAAGAAAGCCTTTGATCAGGAAGGTATTAGTATTCCTTTCCCTCAGCAAGACGTGCACATGCACACTGTATAGACTCAATCTCTATTCACTTTTATTCAAAATGAATAGATTCTCAATTTAAAGCGACCGCTTGGTCGCTTTTTTTTTGTTCAAAAAATAACGAAACAGCTAACCTGCAATACTTTTGCAAACAACTGTTATATCGGATTTACTTCACAGAAAAATTAACTGTGATCAACGAAGCTAATACTCGAAACATAAAAAGAAACTTTTTGTTACTTCAATTATTTAGGTTTCATGACTAAGATTAAGGTAACTAACAAATAATGCTTTTATAAAGAACTCAAGAGTAAAGGCGCATTGTAGCGTCACACTCATCAGAGATGTTAGAGGTGGTTACGATGCCAGTTGATCAATTAAAAAGTTATTTGGATTCACACAACGTTCAATATGTTTCTATTGAACATTCTACCGCGTATACCGCAAAAGAGATTGCGGAGCGGGTAAATATAAAAGGCGATCAGATGGCTAAAACCGTCATGGTTGTGCTTGATGGTTGTATGTCGATGGTTGTTTTACCCGCATCGTGTCGGATACGGTGGGATCGTTTTATGCACGCGATGGGTACCGAATTAGTGTCATTAGCAACCGAAGATGAATTTAAAGATCAATTTCCTGCATGTGAAGTCGGCGCAATGCCGCCTTTTGGAAATCTGTATGACGTCCCCGTATATATGTATGAAGGGTTTGATGAAAGCAGTGATATCGCTTTTAGAGCAGGAAATCATAAAGAAATTATTAAAATGAGCTTAACAGATTATATCGACTTGGCGCATCCGATGACCATAAATGAAGGTTTTTCAAAAATAGGTGTTAAAAAACCGAGTTGGTTAACGCGTAAAAAAGCCAGTTAGTAGTCGAAGTCATTACGTCTCAAAGTTTCACCACTAATAGCCGACTATTAGTGGTTTATTATTTTCAAAATCTCTAGGCTTTCATCTAGCTTGCCTGAGCTAATGCCTAGGGGTTATTGGGAGTAATTCATGTTATGTATCTATTTCTTATCCCTGCTTATTTTATTTCCTTCCTATCTTTCGCTATATCAGTTTGATTGTGTTTAGGCTTCTTGCATAATAGCCCTGTTTAAAACTTAATATCATACAAAATCGTTATTCTTAAGAGACAACAGAATGAGTCGTGAATTTGATGTTCTGATCGTAGGGGCTGGTATGGTCGGTGCTACCATCGCATGTGGTTTAGCCCGATCAGGTTTAAAAATAGGTATTATTGATCACAAGCCGCCACCTGAATTTATTGAAGGTGAAGCGCCTCACATTCGTGTGTCAGCACTGAGTTTTGCTAGTGAACAAGTTCTACGACACGTAGGTGCTTGGCAGCATATCGCAAATAAACGCATATGTCCGTATCGTAGATTAGCGGTGAATGAGCAGCCGTCCAAAAAAGGGTTGTCAGCATGGTTGCCGGATATCTCTATTTGGGCTAGAACTGAATTTAATGCCGATGATATTTTCCCCGCGCAAGGGGAGGGCCATTTGGGGCATATTGTTGAGAACGATATTGTGCAGCTTGGTTTACACGAGGCGATGGCTGAACTCGATAATATTCAACTTTTTTGTCCTGACCAAATTGTAAGTATGCAAATGCAAGATGAACAGAAGACTATCAAATTAGCAGAAAATGGTGAGCTAAGTGCTAAGTTGGTGATTGGTGCTGATGGCGCACAGTCCAAAGTGCGTGAGCAAGCGAATATCGGGCAGTATCGCGAGCAATATGAACAACAAGCATTTGTGTGCACGGTTGAATACCAAGGTAAGCAAGAAGACATCACCTGGCAGTCATTTACTTCGCATGGCCCGATGGCATTTTTACCCCTAGCCGACAGTGGAGCTAGCAATAACGGAGGTAAGATTCATTACGCCTCACTGGTTTGGTATGACTCGCCTGACTCAATCAAACAATTAAAACAGACGGGCGATGCCGAACTGCTAACCACCTTGCAAAGCAAATACCCGAAAGAACTTCCTACGTTAAACAAAATTGTTGCGCGTGCAAGTTTTCCGCTGTTTAAATCACACGCGCTCGATTATGTAAAAGACGGGGTGGTCATTGCAGGTGATGCCGCGCATACGATCAATCCATTGGCAGGGCAAGGTGTGAACTTAGGCTTTCTGGATGCAGCGGTATTAATTGAAGTACTAGCGCAAGCCGTGATGAATAATCACAATTTTGCTGCCAAAACCGTTTTAAATGAATACCAGAAGCGACGACGTTCAGAAAACCAAACGATGATGCGCTTAATGGATGCTTTTTATTACGGTTTTAGCAATGATCATTTACCGCTAAAGGTTATTCGTAATTTAGGTTTAGGGCTCGCAAATCATGCGGGTGTTGCCAAGCATAGCGTTGTAAAATACGCGATCGGCTTATCAGGTGACCTACCCAAATTAGCAAAGCCGGTCTAATAACAGCACGACCATAAAATTTAACTCATGTAAGATTAAAAGGGATGATAATAATATGCCAGAAACACTATTCACTAAAATAATAAATCGTGAGATTCCAGCTGATATTGTTTATGAAGATGAACAGTCTTTGGCCTTCAGAGATGTTCAACCACAAGCCCCCACACATTTACTGATCATTCCTAAAAAACCAATTGTGACCATTAATGATATGGATGAAAGCGATAAAGAATTGTTTGGTCACTTATTTTGGGTAGCTAAGAAAATTGCCGCAGACATGGGCTTTGCAGAAGATGGCTATCGAGTCGTGATGAACTGTAATGAACATGGCGGGCAATCTGTTTACCATATTCACCTCCACCTATTAGCCGGCAAACCTCTTGGATGGCCTCCATATACAGATACCTTGAAAGTATAAAAAAGGGGGTAAATGCTGTTTTGTAGCTTGGGTTGAACGAAGAGAACCCCCAACAAAATTTGCTAAGTATTAGACCAAAACAATAAGGAGTTTGGAATGAAAACTATGAGTTGTAGGCAGTTAGGTGGTGCATGTGAAGAGGTATTCCATGCCAATACATTTGAAGAAATAGCTGAGTTGAGCAAGCAACATGGAATGGACATGTTCCAAACAAAAGATGAGGCTCACCTTAAAGCGATGGGTGAAATGCAGCAGCTAATGCAAAAACCTGAAGCCATGAAAGAATGGTTTGAAAGTAAAAGAAAAGAATTTGAAGCATTGCCCGAAAGCTAGCAGTTGCGTGTAGGTTTATGTAGGTAGGGATGAACGAAGAGAATTCCAGAAAAGTTTGAAAAGCGTTTCAATACGAGATATTAAAAGAGGAATAATAAGTGAGTGAGGTCTTAAATACAGTAGTGCCGTCAGCGAGTTTGTCGGCTGTATCTATGTCGTGGTTATTAGTTGTTGCAGCGGGGGTTATGATTTTTTCATTGTTTGAAGCATGGCTAGCGACGCTGATTATTTATGGCAAGGTTAAGTTTCTTAAAAAAATATTCCCTGCTACACATAACTTAATTCGCTCTCATGTCGATTACCTCATGATGACCTCGTTACTGGTTGTGAGTTACTTTATCTGCTTACACTTGAATATCGTGCTGCCAAAGTGGGTCATCGTTTTATTGTGTATTGGCGTTATTTACAACCCATTTGGTTTCTTTATCAAAGCGATGAACCCGAAAGCAGGTCAGTCTGATACTTTATTTGGCAAGACCATGGTGTGTGTGGCATTCCTACCTACCACGATTGGTTTTGGTTATACGATGTGTACAGTGATTGCCGTACTAATTTGATTTTTATCGAGGTTTAATAGCTAGTGCTACGATTTTAGTATTTGACCTAAAGCGTCACGATACCCAAGATTAGACTAAACTAATAGAAAGTACTTTATAGGCTAGGTGCATGTTCTCGGACAGGCGCCTAGTTATTAGGTGGTAACTATTATGTTGCAGATACAAACTATTGGTATTGCATCGGGGCTCGCAGGAAATCATGATGCTTGTCGCAAAGGACCCATAACCTTACGCGACTCACACTATCTAAATACGCAATGTAATCAGCGTGGCATTCATCTTAACTGGCTCCCTCTTCTGGAAGCCGATCCCTTTCTATCCAAACATCAAGCGATAAAAAAGTTATGCTCTCAAGCTGAGCTGGCGTCGTTTAATTGCATCACAAACAAAAAGCCATTCATTTTTTTCTCTGGTGAGCATGCGTATGCCATGGGCATATGGAAAGGCGTGATATCGGCATTGGCAATGCATGAGCCTCAGGCTAAAAAATTAGGCTTGATTTGGATCGATGCTCACATGGATGCACATACTTTTGTGAGTTCACCTTCCGGGAATGTGCACGGTATGCCGGTGGCAGCGTTACTTGGACAAGGTGATGCTCAATTAAACGAAATATATGGCGATGGACCTTTTCTGGATGCCAATTGCCTTGGTTTGTTTGGGGTGCGCAGTTACGAACAAGCTGAGGCGGATTTGTTAAAGCGCCTAGATATCATGGAAATACCGATGGCAGAAATCAAACAAAAAAGTTTGAAAGGCTTGTTATCAATTCTGTGTAAACAAGTGCTTAAACATGCTGATTATTTTGCCATCAGTATCGATATTGACGCCATTGACCCTGAAGATGCACCTGCTGTTGGAGTGCCAGAACCTGGCGGGCTCAAGGCGAAAACTTTATGCGATGCACTTAAACAATTTAACAATGACCCCTTATTTCTGGGGCTGGAGATCGCGGAGTATTCACCGGACTACGATCAAGGAAATAAAACACTCAATGTGATCGCTGAGTTAGTGATTGCTTTATATGGAGAATAAAGGCATTAGGGGCGGTGCCATTCGTGTTTCCTTATTCTAATCTACAACAAGCCATAGGCAGTCGTTTTTTCATAATTGAACCAGTAGAGGGGAGAATAAAAGTATCTGTTGAAAACGTCTGCTTTGTTTATTTTAAGTCACTGAGCGTTAGGGCTGATTTGGCCGAATTGTCATGATTCAACTTATCGCTATAACGCGGGCTAAAGAGCCAGACTAATGGAGTGGTCGCGCTTCCTTAAACGGCATCTACGTGCCAAAGTGAAAATGCGAATTATCATCAACCAAAGGGGGCTCAACGGTTTGCTTTTTGATTAACATACTCTCAGGTTTCAATTCTATCTGCCCGCTTCCAACGTCAATTTTTTCGAGGGATAGCGCTGATAGTGCACTTGGCTTTCATGCTACACACTCCAAAAATAAACTTTGATATCATATTAGAGCCATAATATACCGAAGGCCCGTTATAGGTTAATTGCACCACTCAAGTAGACCTTTCACAGAGCCTCGACATAGACACCGAAATTCGTCAGGTTTTTTTACACTTCCACTTGTTTTTCAATAAATTAATTTTACATATGTTTGAATTTTAGTATAAAACATTATTATGGCATAATTTGTGCTTTGTAACGTTATGTTAATAATATGTTAACGGATTGTTACAAGAGTGTAATAGTTTATAAAATTGAAGGAAGAGAATACATGATAAAACTAATGAAATTAGCAATGGCTGCCAGCTTATTTGTGGCAACATTGAGTGCCAATGCCATGGTCGTTACGGATGTTGAGAGCGTCGACAATTGGTTCGATGACTTGGGTGAAACAAAAAGCTGGACGCATGATATTACTGATGACGGTTTTTCAATCGGAGATACAGTTAATTCTGCATCGATCGCTTTTGAGTTAACAGATGATAAAGACAAGTATCGTAGCGAGTGGGCTTTGATCACCATAAATGTTTTCGACTTTCAAGACGGTGGTCTTTTTGAAATCGATACCGGCGAGCTTGACTTGACTGTTGGTGCATCAGGTGTGGCGTCACTTAACGCTGATGGCACGTTGTTTGTATCTATTACAAGTACTTGGGGAGATTTCTGGCTTGGAGATGTAACCTTAAGCGCTGATGTTACTGCTGCACCTGCTTCTGTTTCTGAGCCTGGCACTCTTGCACTCCTAGGTTTAGGCTTAGCAGGACTGGGCTTTATTCGTCGTAAAGCTAATGTCTAATTTACGTTAGAGCATTCTTGAAAGCACATAAAAAAGCCGGGTAATAGCCCGGCTTTTTTATGTCTTCAACTAGCTTTCTAAATGCTGAATATTACTCATCATGAATCGAGTAGTGTTTCAACGAGGGAGTCCAGAATATAAACTTTTTAAGGCTTTTTAATAGATCTAAAAGCTGAGCATTTTTGGCTTAATTTGTCAGCGTGGTCTGTGCTAAATATTAATTTAAGCTATTCAAAGAGCAAAATGGGGAGGTGACAAATAAGAGCGATTCATCAACACTTATTTTGCAGTACTATTTGATAATGGTACTAAAACCCCATACAAATCTTTGGGGTTGGAAGGAGAGGGGATCATACTCACTTCTTGGCCAATGTTTAATTGTTCAGTTAACTGATAAACCAAGCGTAAAATAGAAAAGTCCTCTAAAGCAAAGCCTACGGAATCAAATAGAGTAATTTCCTTGTCGTTGGTTCTACCTACTTTCTCGCCATTCACCAACTGCCAAAGTTCTGCGTGTATTCTTTCATTCGGCGCATTTTGAATCTCACCTTCTAGTAAGCTTTGTGGTAAATACTCAACAATAATTTTACAGGCTTTCAGTACTTCAATGGGAAGCTCCGTTTTTCCGGGGCAATCTCCGCCTATCGCGCTAATATGCGTACCCGATTTAATGGTGTCTTTGCCAAATAAACAGTTTTGACTTTTTTTTGCCGTCGCCGTAATAATCATATCTGCGTCTTTAATGGCTTGGTTAATCGATTCGCAAGGTCTGAGTTCAGCTTTGAAGTGTAAATGATGGTGGAATTTTTTCATGGCTAGTGTGTCAGGGTCATAATAGCTAACCGTTGAAATGGGTAACACCGCCTGAGTCGCTAAAAACTGAAATTCAGATTGGGCTCCCGTACCAATTATGGCTAAATGCTGACTGTCAGGTCTTGCTAAATATTTTGCAGCCAAAGCCGTTGTAGCTGCGGTTCTAATCGCGGTTAATAAGGTCATTTCACTGAGCAATAAAGGGTAACCATTTTCGACTTCAGCCAGCATGCCTAAAGCGGTCACGCATAGTCGTCCATTAGGTGTGTTTCCTGGGTGGCCATTCACAAATTTATAGGTGTAATATTGAGCGTCTGAGCAGGGCATAAGTTCCATAACGCCTTGCGGGTAATGTGTAGCATGACGAGGGGATTTGTTAAATTCTGGCCAGCGAGAAAAATCATCTTCTAGAGCTTTAATAACCTGAACCATAAATGATTCAATACCAAGGTGATGAACAATTTCTTTAACGTGATCTATGGTGATAAGTCGCATTGGAAACCTACCTTCTGTATAAAAAAGTCAGAGTGGGCTTATCGTTAATTTTAGTCGATTTCCTCTCGCTGACAACTATTGGGTGTTGAGCTGTCAGGGGGCAGAGCGGAGGACGATTTAGTTTGAATGGAACAAATAATATAACTCGGCTATTTAACCGTCATAAAAGCCGGGCCACAATGGACTAACCCAAAAAAGTGACGCGGCTTAATTAGTGACTGAACGGAAAGTAGATCGTAACGAGACTATTCCAAGTGTGCAAGGTTGGCGCTACAAGATATAGGCGTTTAGTTATTCTAAACAACTGTATATTGTGGTGACAAGATTGTGTGTTTGGTGTTGTCGAAGTAGATCTGACTTTCCGTTCAGTCACTAACTATCATCACTACATGGTAAAAACGTTTAATTTATTGCCATCTAAATCACGAAAATATCCCGCATAAAATGATCCGCCTCTTAATCCTGGCTTGCCTTCGTCAGAACCGCCAAGTTCGAGGGCTTTGTTATAGATTGCATTGACTTTATCTTGAGAATCTACAAATAAAGCGACCATCATGCCGTTTCCAACCGTTGCGGGTTCTTTGTTGAAGGGTTTAGAAATCGCGACAGAAGGTTTTCCCGGCCCAGCGCTCCACCCAATAAATGTTTCCATATCCATAAATCGTTTAGCCCCCATTTCGGCTAATAGCGCATCATAAAATTTAGCAGCAGCCTCAAAGTCATTTGTACCTAGTGTGACGTATCCAATCATTTTCTTTTCCCTTTACTTATTATTTATCAGTTTGATTATTTGAAACGATTCATGCCCAGTTGAACATAGATAAGGAGGGGGGATCAATGTCGAAAAACAGTATTCCAAATATGTATTTAGAGTGAAAGATCTTGCTGGTGGATCGGTAAGCACAAAAGGGTATTAAAACTTTGTTAGTAGAGGCCGTTACACTTTATAGAGGAGTGACGGCTTATGATCATTACAAACCATCATATTAACTTGAGCTTATATAGTGAGCAAACGACAACTGCGAGCATTAAAGAAAAACCTATTGCATTGCCTACGGAAAATAACGATGAGCCTATTCGTACTGAAACGAGTCCTATCAGCAAGGCAAAGCCTGTGCCTTCTAGTGCTTTAGATGAATATCAGGAAGCGCCAGTAAATTTATCAAATGAAGATAGTGATGTGCGCTTAATTAGGCTTTTATTTGAAGCGATGTCAGGTAGAAAAATATCACTGATGCAAGTGCCACATGAGAGCTTGGAGAGTCAGGTGTCGAGTAACGATTTTTCAACGGCGCTGTCATTTTCTCAGATGAAAGTTGAATCACAGTCTGTCAATATGGATGATGCTCAACCATTAGCGCTTGAAAGAACCACTCAAATTAACACTCAAACAATTCAATCTTTTCAAGCGGCTTTGCATCTGCAATTAGACGATGGAAGCTTTGTAGACGTTAACTACAACTCAATCTTGGTTGAAGCGCATAATTTAAGCATACAGCGTCAGCTGGTGATAGATGGCGAGGTCGTTGATCCTTTGGTTCTTACGTTTGATCAATCAAACGCGACATTAAGCCAAGCGAAGGTCGATTTTGATTTAAATGTTGACGGCGAAATAGACTCAATTTCTTATGCTGCAGGCCCGAGTGCGTTCTTGGCGCTGGATAAAAATGAAAACGGCAAAATTGACGATGGCTCTGAATTATTTGGAGCAACCAGCGGCGATGGCTTTGCTGACTTAGCGCAATACGATGATAACCACGATGGCGTAATTGATGAATCTGACGCGGTGTTCTCCAAACTTCAATTATCTAGTCTTGATGCCCAAGGAAACTACATATTAGAAAACTTAGCAGATAGAAATGTAGGTGCTATTTTCTTAGCAAATTTAAATACAGAGACAATGCTCGCTGATGCTAATAATGAAGTGAATGGCATTGTCAGAAAAAGTGGTTTATTCCTGCAAGAAAACTATACGCCTGGCTTGATTCAACACGTGGATATTCTTGTTTAGCCGTATCGGTAGCTGATCTGGTCTAGGTTTTTTATAAGGGTTGTTAGATGTTATGCATTAAAAATTTGAGCATATCCAAAGTTTAATGTGACGTGAATATGGGATCAATTAACGTGCACAATAAACTAAGAAGAGGCATTAAATCATTTTTAAGAAACTAAGTTGGCAAAGTCAGCACAAAGATTAGTTTTTTCCCGCTCATCATAAATTTGAAAGCAATGAAAAGTAAGGTCAGGACTGCCATAAAGGAATGCTAGAAGAGACAGCTTCAATATATTGTCTGACGATAATGTACTTATTTTACTAATATCTTTTATAAAAACAGCATCAGACCACATATGTTGTGTGGGTAAATTTGGATTGTTTTGTAAAACTATAGGTTTTAAAGTTCTGCCTGCTAATCCTAGAAATTTATGGAACATTAAATCTTGCTTGGAAAAATGTTGGCATACATCACCAAATAATGGCTGATCAATATACAAAGGGACAAATTCTACCTCGCTCACAATAAAAAATGTATTAGCCATAGCTTTTATGCCACCTTTAAAAATATCAAGTTCTGCTCCTTGAACATCAATTTTAATAAAATCTATGGTGTCGATATTATTATCTTGGACAAATGTATCTAAAGTTGTTGTTTTTATCGTGCTTTCAGATTTAAGCAATACAACTTCAAGGTTATTATATTTACTATTAAAAGCATCATTAGGCTTGTAAAGAGAGCAACACATTGAAGCATTCGTTTCATAAAAGGCTTGCTCGCCATTACTATGGCCTAAAGCTGTAGGGTAGTAGGTTATATTTGAACTGGATTTACTATTTAGGTCCGCACATAGAGCTTCATCAACCTCAAATGCAGATATTTTAGACTTAGGAAAAATCTCTGCAAGTTTATAGAATGGTTCTTGTTCGCCATTTAAAGGGACGGCACCAATTTCGAAAATAGAGAATGATAAATTAGGAGAATACTTCTTAACTATATTTCCAAGAATTTCTATGGGGGTGCTGGTGCTTTTCATTTTTATCAGACCTTAAATAATTGAATGAGATACAAGTTTATCGTGTTGTTATAACTGCTACTTTATTATAATTTATTTGAAGGGGATGATGTGGAGGTCACAGATATTGGAATCCAAACCTAAATAGAGATGTGTATATCAACAATACGTATATTTTTAGGTAAATGTCAGTCTTGTGGTATTAAAATTAGTAAATAAGTTCATGATAGATATTTATTATTAAGCTTATTTAGTAATTAATTCTATATTCCCTCCAATAGCCGATAGGTTATGGCTAACGCAAGTTTCCGTTGCAAACCGCTGTAAATAATGAGGCCCGCCGGCCTTAGGACCAGTTCCAGATAAGCCCTGACCACCAAAAGGTTGTGAACCCACTATCGCACCCACCATATTCCGGTTGATATAAATGTTTCCAATATTCAGGTCGTCAGCAATCGTTTTTGCCCATACTTCGTTTCGGCTATGAATGCCGCACGTTAAACCGTATCCATATTGATTAATCTCTTCAATAATATGTTCGATATTTTGATGTTCATAAGTGATCACGTGAAGCAGCGGGCCAAAGTGTTCGTCTTCTAGGTCACCAATACGATTGATTTCAAATACATGTGGGGCGACAAGGTTGTTTGTATTGGTTTTGAGGTCTAATTCGCAAGCGAAAATAAGCTTGTGGTTGAGTTTCATGTCTTTTATATGCTGCTCAAGCTGATGCTTTGCTTGAGTAGATATGACAGGGCCGATATCAGAATCTAATCTACTAGGGTCTCCAAGGGATAGCTCTACCATGGCACCTTTCAATAATGAAATAACAGTGTCGGCATTTTCTTTTTGTAGATAAAGCACCCTGAGTGCTGAGCATCGTTGCCCTGCAGAATAAAAAGCGGATTGGAGCACATCTTTTACCACTTGTTCAGGCAAAGCTGAGCTGTCAACAATCATGACATTTTGCCCGCCTGTTTCAGCAATAAAAGGGATCATGCCATTTGTTCTACGTGTCAGTGTTTGAGAGATACTTTGTGCTGTTTGAGTCGAACCCGTAAAGGCTATGCCTGCGAGCTTAGAGCGTGCGAAAAGTTCCGGGCCTATTTGGCTGCCGGAACCGGGCGTAATATGTAGGGCTTGTTCTGGTAGGCCTGCTTGATAGAGTAAATTGATGGCAAAGCATGCAATTAAAGGGCTTCGCTTTGCGGGTTTCGCCATGACCGTGTTGCCAGCCATGAGTGCCGCACATATTTGGCCGCTAAAGATAGCAAGCGGGAAGTTCCAGGGGCTGATGCACAAAAAGACGCCTCTACCCCGAAGTTCTAAGGTATTTTGTTCGCCGGTTACGCTTGGCAGAGTGTTTGACTCAGTAAATAATGAAAGTCCGGTTTGTGCGTAATAATAGGCGAAATCGATGGTTTCGCGCACCTCACTGAGCGCATCAGGTATTGTTTTCCCCGACTCTCTTATTAATAAAGAGACTAGTTCAAACTGGTGGTCTTGCAGTAACTTTGCATAGTTCAGCAGTATGGCTGAGCGCTCACTTGCTTTGACTTTTCGCCAAATCGCAAAATACGTATGCGCTTCTTCAAGTTGTTCTAGGGCTCTAATATTATCAATCACGTGGCTGGTTCCCACAAAGTGATCATCGTAAGGACTTAAAATATCAATAGTATCCATTTGTTGGTGTTGTTTATTACTCTTAATCTGGTTTTGCCAAACATGAGATTTAAGCGCATCTAGCTTGTTTATTAGTTCATCTCGTTCGGTTTTGTTGGCTAAGTTAAGTCCCTTAGAGTTATGTCGGCAGGATGAATAAATATCTTCAGGGAGCGGCAGTGTTTGATTCTCTCGTTTTACCCGTAAAGGGTGTTGGCATAACTGATCAATACTTCCTTTAGCGTCCAATAGTTGTTTAACAAAAGCGTTGTTCGCCCCATTTTCTAATACTCGTCTTACTAGGTAGGGAAGCAGTTCTTTATGTTGGCCAACAGGGCCATAAATTCGTACCTTTAGCTTAGTATGATGGTCCCTTAGTGCGGTATATATTTGTTCCCCCATGCCATGAAGTCTTTGAAACTCATAGGAACCATCTGGTTTTGCACGGTTTAAAATATCGCAAATAGTAACGGCATTATGTGTGGCAAATTGAGGATAAAAACAGTGCCTGTTATCGAGCATAAAGTCAGCACAGGCTAGGTAGGAAATCTCGGTGTGGTGTTTATGAGTAAATACCGGGTAATGTGCTAAACCTTCTACTTGAGCCTGTTTTATTTCACTATCCCAATAAGCCCCTTTGACTAATCGTACTGAAATTTTTCGGCCGCTACATTCAGCTAGATACTTCAAGTATTTAAGTAAGGCTAACGCGCGAGGGCTATAAGCCTGTACCGCGAGCCCAATATGCGTACTTTTCCCGCAAGAGGGCAGTGTGAAAAGCGCATGAAAAACCTCAAGTCCAAGCGTTAGGCGATCCGCTTCTTCAGCATCGATTGTTAGGTCAATATTATGTTTATTCGCCTCTTGTATTAATGGGGTGAGTGTTTGAACTAATGCCTTAATGCTCGCTGATTGGTGGCGATATTCATAGCGGGGGTGAAGTGCAGATAGCTTGATAGAAATAGATGCATTGTCTTGTAATTGACGACGACTAATTTCAGCTAATGCTGTGTGGTATTTTTGATAGAAGTTATCCGCATCTATTTGACTAAGCGCAGACTCTCCCAGCATGTCGAGAGAGAAAAAGTCATAAGGGGAGTCACTTTGAGATACTTTATTAAGCGCATGCTCAATACTTTCAGAAAATATAAACTGATCGGAAAGTTTATCGATGACTTTTTTCATGGCCGCGTGAATTAATGGTTGAGACGTTTTGCGCAGCAAACGGTGAATATAATTTTCTGTGTGGCGTTCAGGGCTGGTAATGAGCATCTTACCGGTCAACATAAGGAGCAATGTTGATGAATTGACCATAAAAGGGCTTTCTTTATGGAGGTGGCTTTGCCAATTTAATGGTCGAGTTTTATCAGCGATCAGTCTTGATGCAACCGCCTGATCAGGTATTCGTAGCAGCGCTTCAGTGAGCACCATGAGGGCTATGCCTTCGTCTGAAGAGAGCTGGTATTCTTGAAGTAGAGCTTGCAAGCTTTCAGTTATATTGCTCTGTTGAAGTGCTTGCAAACTGATCGCTTTGGCGAAGCGAGTAATACTTTGTATCTCTTGAGGTGTACGATGTATCTCCGTTCGCAAGGTCGCAATAAATTCCGTTTCGTCTGTACAGTATTGTTGGTCGATATCGCTTTTTAACTGCTGAAGGCTCATAAGGTCACCTTTTCGGAAAAGGTTCAAATTTCGATATAGCTATTATGAGTATAGCTAATGTACGTTGGCGTATTACTACACTATGTTCTAACCCCGTTGTGGATAGCACAAAGAGGTCTATTAACTAAACTACTTTGTTTATAGTTAGGCGTATACTTATTAGTATCAAATCTATTTTTTGAACGTATTTCAAAATACGTTTAAAAGTAGGAATTAATCACAATAATAACCATAAGCAATCCGTTTTTGATTTTCAAATTAGTATTCGGAGAGTCATATGAAGCGTTTATATTATTTAAGTCCATCAATTGAAAGCGTTGAGCAAGTTTCTAATGACTTGCATGAAAAGGGCGTTACCGATTGGAATTTCCATATCATTAGTAAAGATGAGTCAGGGCTTTACTCCCATCATTTGCAGTCAGCTTCATTGCTCCATCGTACTGACGTCGTAAGGTTTGTCGAAAGAGGTCTAATTGCTGGGGGGGTGTTAGGGCTTTTGTTTACGATGCCTTTAGCTTATGTTGAAACGTTTACGATTAATGTCTGGCTTGCCGTGTCGTTCTTTTGTGTACTCTTGGGCTCATGGGCGGGCTTTATTGGGGGGATTTCTCAAGAAAATTACAAAATCAGCCGCTTTCATGACCATATTTCAGCCGGGCAATATTTAATTATGGTTGATGTTGCCAAGCAACATGAAAAACTTATACGTTGTGTTATGGAAATTCGTCACCCTGAAGCAGTGGCTCAGGGTAAGAGTTCAGTTTTTACAAACCCGTTCGCATCAGAAGACTTTCAATTACAAAGGATTGAATCTTAGATGTTTGTTTAGATTAAATGGTTAGGTAAGGGTTTATGTAAAATTGAGTAGATGACAATATATCTACTCAATTTTTTATTAACTTATTCTTCTGGTAGATCTGCGTCACGAATTCTTTCTTGGCGTGCTTGTTCTTCTTCCCATGCGGCTTTAATTTCATCAATCACAGAATCAACATCGGCCTCTTCGCTGCTTTCTTCAAAATGACCCGTTAATTCAAGATCAGGGTGTAAGGCAGCCTCTTCAAATAATGCCCATAACTCTTTTGCATATTTGGTTTTGCTAAGCTCTGGCGCAAATTGCGCGTAATACGACGTCATATTATTCACATCGCGGGCTAACATTGACTCAGCATGGTTATTTGCTGCCGCATCGACCGCCTGTGGAAGGTCGATAATTACGGGCCCATATTCATCAACCAGAACATTGAATTCTGATAAATCTCCGTGAATCAGGCCAACACATAACATACGCATCACGTAGTGCATCATGACGGTATGATCTTCGATAGCTTGTTCTGCAGACATGGATACATCGTTCAATCTGGGTGCGACATCTCCAGCGTCGTCGGTAACAAGCTCCATTAATAATACACCATCAAAGCAGCCGTAGGGCTTCGGGACGCGAACGCCTGCAGCGGCTAATTTATAAAGTGCATCGACTTCTGCATTCTGCCAGGTTTCTTCTTGTTGCTTACGGCCAAATTTTGAACCTTTTTCCATGGCGCGCGCGCGACGAGTATTTCGAACCTTTCGGCCTTCTTGATATTGTACGGCTTTTTTGAAGCTGCGTTTTGCCGCTTCTTTGTATACTTTGGCACAACGAATTTCTGTGCCGGACCGTACAATGTAGACGTCAGCTTCTTTTCCGCTCATTAAACGGCTAATGACTTCGTCAACTAGACCGTCTTCTATTAGGGGTTGTATTCTTTTTGGAGTTTTCATGTCGCCGTTATACCTTAACTACAAGCATGATGGAATAGCGATTTGTGTTTGAGTAAGCATCTTTTTTTGTAAGCGCGTTAAGTATGTGGACATTTTGAGTGATTTATTTAAATTGAGCTAATATTAGAGTTAATTTCTAGTCATAGATTCTATTAAATTACCCAACTTTTAGTGAGTCGAATAATTCTACTGGAATTAAATTAAAAAATCAGCCAACAGGTGTTTTATGTACATGGAACGACGTAAATTATTTAGAATTTCATTTTTTATTCTTATGACATCTATTTCTGCTTTTTGTGAAGCAAAACCGATCTCCATTGCGTTTACTTTCTCAATGTCGCCTTATTTAAATGATGATATGAAGACAGGTATCGAAAGAGATATTATTTTTGAAGCAATGAATGCAAGCGGTATTGAGCTGGGTGAAGTGCATAATGTGCATTATAAACGTGCGATGCAAATGTTAGAGCAGGGGCATATTGATGGTATCGTGTCGAATATGGCTAATAGCGCCTATGATAGCTTGGCGCTTAAGTCTTACCTATCGAATAAAACAATTGATTATGTGGACTGCGCGATAACTTCCTCGAAACAAAATTTAAAACTTACCACCGTTCAGGACTATGCGGGTAAATCAATCTGGGCGTTTAAAACGGCGAAAACAACCTTAGGTGCCGAATTTGAGTCGATGGCAAATAATAACCCTAACTACACTGAAGATACAGATCAAACAAAGCAGGCTGGTATGCTCGCACTTGGTCGGATTGATGTGGCGATCTCAGATCGAAATATCTTTACCAGTAAACTGAAGCGAGATGGACAGTATGAAATTCAAGATTTTAACTTCCAAACAATAGGTGACCCAACTCCTAGAGCATTAAGGTTTAGTGATAAAAAACACTTAGAAAATTTTAATCTAGGGTTGGCTAAGATCAAAGCAAGTGGAGATTATGCGAAAATCCTAGCGCGATATAAAGGCCACTACGCTTCTTCATGTAATTAACATTGCAGCTGATTAAGGGCATGACGAATTTGAGCTGGGATCTCAACAGACAGATTACTTGTTCTATCTACAAATACATGTGTGAATTCGCCAAATGCAGCGGCCTCGTTTGCACCGTCTTTAAAAATACTGACGCCATAGCTAACTGAACGATTACCTAACTTGGTCACTCGGATACCGACGGTTATGCTTTCTGGGTAAGAGATAGGCGCCTTATACTGACAGTTTGAACTGACGACATATCCGACAACGTTGGCGTGTTGAATATCCAAGCCAGCTTCTTCAATTAAATAACGATTCACCGCTGAGTCAAAATAAGAATAATAGGTTACGTTATTTATATGCCCATAAATATCGTTATCCATCCAGCGAGTGGTGATAGGATAAAACACTTTATAATCGTGGCGAAGAATAGGGTTCGTCATGTCGAATTGTCTTTCCATAAGTTTAGAAATTAATTTATATCTCAACATAAAGGATTTTTTGTGCCAGAACTACCCGAAGTTGAAACAACCTTAAAAGGCATTGAACCTTATTTAGCTAAATATGAGATTGAATCCGTTACCGTGCGTAATGGGTCGCTTCGGTGGCCTGTGTCAGAACAAGTTCATAAACTACACCACCAAAAGGTTCAAGCAGTTACGCGCCGTGGCAAGTATATTATTATTCACTTTGAAGCGGGCGCAATACTTATTCATTTAGGTATGTCGGGAAATTTAAGGGTGGTTGAGTCTGATATGCCGGTTCAAAAGCATGATCATGTAGATTTGATTATTAATACCGGAAAAATTATTCGATTTAACGATCCTAGACGTTTTGGGTGTGTATTGTGGGCGGATGAGTGGTCGGCGCATAAACTTATTCAAGGTTTGGGGGTAGAGCCTTTGACTGAACCTTTTACCGGAAAGTATCTACACCTCAAAGCAAAAGGAAAAAAAACCACCATTAAACAGTTTGTTATGAATGGCAAGTTAGTGGTGGGTGTTGGAAATATTTATGCAAACGAAGCACTGTTCTTGGCGGGTATTCACCCCGCTACAATAGTAAGCAAGGTTTCGTTAAAGCGTATGAATGCACTTGTACGGAACATTAAACAGGTTTTAAGTAAAGCCATTGAACAAGGCGGTACAACCCTGAAAGACTTTGTGGGCAGTGATGGTAAACCGGGCTATTTTAAGCAAGAATTAAATGTTTATGGGCGAGTGGGCGAGCCCTGCAATGTTTGTAACGAAACGCTGCAGGAAATAAGGCAAAATAACCGATCTAG
>Ga0209825_1000663_pt1 | contig 21877 bp, 21 predicted proteins | sample EN8Hudsemesocosm_FD_184631 | JGI IMG/M metagenome (GOLD analysis project Ga0209825, IMG submission 184631) | Methane-oxidizing microbial communities from mesocosms in the Hudson Canyon - EN8B Hudson Canyon (SPAdes) (version 2) | ecosystem: Environmental > Aquatic > Marine > Cold seeps | place...
TCGTTTTAAATTAGGCGATTTGCTGCAAATATAAATTTGGCCAAAGTATAGCAGAGCAGCTGGGGTGGTGCGAGATGGGCGGCGGGCGGCTAAAACTAAGATTTTGATGACTTTTCTTATTATTGCAATACAAGTATACGCAAATTCAGTTTCTGGATGGTATTGTTGGATAGCCAGCTATCATTTAAAGGATTGAATAAGCTATGGATACTCTATAAATATGCCTAAATCATGCTTAGTACTGACCATAGCTGCTGCTTTATTATCCCTGTCCGGCTGTAGACTGGGGGTATTTGGCAGCGACATTGAACATGAGAACTTTTCGTTATCCGGGTTTACTGCGATTGAAAGCAGCGACTCAATCATTGGTACTTGGGTGGGTGTGACAGATTACGCTGGTGAAATAGGTTGGCATGCAGAAGTGGAAGGAAGCCAACTAAGGGTTATTCAAATTAACGGTGATGGTGTCGGTGGCTATCAAACTCATGACTGCAAAGGCGCGCTCAGTGAGGTTGAAGTAAAATTAGATGAAAATTCTATCGTGATTTTGGAGCGAGAGCTCCAAATTGAAAACTTTAATGAGATATCTGGCAGTATTACATATGAGACACAAAGACCATTGTATAAAAGCAATGAAAACTGGACTTGGTTAAAAATAAGTAACGACAATACCGGGTTGGGCCAAGTCAATATTGATGTTATTGCTGATCAATCTTCTAACTATGAACAGAGAGTCTTGGCATTTTGTCTTCATTCGTACGTCTATATAGAATACGAGGATGATGAACAGGTCTTAAATGATGTAGTTAGCGTTGCCTGGGATGAAGAGTCTAATACCAATGAGTATTTGTCTGCAGTAGATAGGGCGACTTATGGGGAGGGGGTTATTGTTGTAGAAGATGAAAAAAGGAAGGTTTTGAACATACCAAGGTTAGGAATATCCATGTCTTCTAAAAGTGCTTTTGCAAATAAAAGTGCCACTGTAAGTTTTTCCAATAACAATAATTTTCCTCAAGCGTATTCTGCAAATTTTAAAGCTGAAGGTCCTGGAATTAATTCTGAAAATACGCTGAATACTGAAAACACTCTAGTTACAGTAGACCTTAACCTCATAATTCCTAAATAAATATTAATAATGCTAGAACTTGCCTTCAACACAAGTTGTGAAATTTAATTCCTAGCATTACCGTATTAATTATAGAAAAGGGGCTTTGCCTTAGGTAGGTCTACAAAACCTTAACAAACACCTTACTGCCGCGCTGAAAATTATAAAGCGACTTCTTCTGCTGGGGTAAGTCGTCAATTTTGGCTGCTTTAAACCCACGTTCTTCAAACCACAACGCGGTACGGGTGGTTAAAACAAATAAGGCTTTAATGCCCTGATTTTTGGCCTCGGTTTCCAGTGTGTTCAGCAGCCGGTCACCCCGGTCGCCGCCGCGGTAGTCATCGTGAATGGCCACACACGCCAATTCGGCCATGTCACCAAACGCATATAACGCGGCACAGCCTAATACCATGTCGTCTTTTACAAGCACCCTAAAATTGTCAATTTCGGTTTCCAGTACCTCGCGGCTTCTGCGCACCAATATGCCTTTTTCTTCCAGGGGTTTTAGCAAATCCAGAATGCCCACCACGTCATCCATATGGGCAGAACGCAATTGCTCCTGTTGGCTTTGGCTTATTAGGGTGCCGCTGCCATCCAGGGTGAACAATTCACTTAACAAAGCGCCGTCTATTTGATGTTGAATTAACTGGCAACGTTTCACGCCACCATCCACTGCTTTTTTGGCGGCGGTTAATTGGGTGCGCTGTTCCGGGTTTAAATTGGAAGGTGATTTGGTATTTAACAAAGCCGGGATAGAGCTGGTGATCACTTCTTTTAATAGCTCGCCCTTGCCATCGGTGAGGCAGTTTTGCTCGCCAAATAAAATCAATTTGTCGGCCTGCAAGGCGATGGCGGTTTGAGTGGCCACGTCTTCCACTGGTAAGTTAAAGGTCTCGCCAGTGCGGCTATAGCCCAGGCAATTTAACAACACCATGGCATTGTTTTGCAGCACTCTTTCGATGGCGCTGCCGTCTATTTTTCTCACTTCGCCGGTGTTGGCAAAGTCTACACCGTCAATAACCCCGAGAGGTTTGGCCATCACAAAGTTACCACTTAACACTCTAATGTCGGCACCATGCATGGGGCTGTTGCTCATACCTGTACTTAAAACCGCTTCAATTTGCGCCCGCAGTTGTCCCACCGCTTGTTGCACGGTGGCCAGCATAGGGCCATCTGTGATGCGTTTATTTAAATGAAATTGTGGGGCGATATTTTTTTGCTGACACAGTGCATCAATTTGTGGGCGTGCACCGTGTACCAGTACCAAGCGTACTCCCAAACTATTGAGCAAGGCCAGATCGTGAATGATGTGCTCAAACATAGGGTGCGCTAAAGTCTCTCCCCCCAACATGATCACAAAGGTTTTACCTCGGTGGGCATTAATATAGGGGGAGCATTGTCTAAACCAGCTGACGTATTGGGCGTTTTGCTGTGGATTATTTTTATGGTTTAGCTGGGTCACTTTTTTCTCAAAGATCTTTAAAGAGTTAAATTTTAAATGAGTGTACCTGTTTTGCTAAGCACGTACGAGGCCACTCGGCACGTGCTCCTGCTGTGCCCTACTACCTACATCCATGTAGGCACCCGTGGCCGATCTGTAAATCGCTTGGCGATTGGTCGGGCATAACCACATGGACGTGGTGTATTAGGGTAATGCATGGAGCAATTGCCGAGGGGCTGCCCTCCTACAGTCACATACAATAATGATTAATCATTTGTTTGATGTAACCCACCATGGGATCAATTTGATCCAGGGCCATGAATTCATCGGGCTGGTGAGCCTGGTCGATGCTGCCGGCTCCCATTACTATGGTGTCGATATTTTGCGCGCTAAAAAACGGCGCCTCTGTGGCAAAGGCTACGGCCTCGGCGCCGTAACCGGATAGTTCTTCTGCCAGCTTTACCAGTTCGCTGTTTTTGTCGGTGGCAAAGGCTTCCACGCCATTAAAAAGGCTATTGCCTTCAATCTGGGTGCCGGTTGATTTGGCGACTTTTTGCAGCCGAGTCGCGATGCCCTGGCGTAACTGGCTCATTTGCATGCCGGGAATGAAGCGCAAATCATAATGCAATTCACACTGCCCACAGATGCGGTTGGGGTTATCGCCGCCGTGAATGCAGCCCAGGTTCAAGGTAGGGGTGGGCACGCTAAAGCCTGCGTGGCTGTATTTAGTTTGCAGTTCGCCGCGGTAATCCATTAGTTCGCTGATGACGCTGTGCATGGCTTCCATGGCGTTATTGCCTAAATCCGGATTGGAGCTGTGACCCGCCTGCCCGGTGATTTTCACCGACTCCATCATAATGCCCTTATGCATATTAATGGGCCTTAGGCCGGTGGGTTCACCAATAATGGCGGCGCGAGCCTTGGGAATGCCCAGGCTTGCCAGGGCGCGGGCACCGGCCATGCTGGTTTCTTCATCGCTGGTGGCCAGGATAAAAATAGGCGCCTTAAGCTTGTTGGTGTCCATGGCGGTTACCGCAGCCAGGGCCAGGGTAAAAAAGCCTTTCATATCACAGCTGCCTAAACCGTAAAGGCGATTGTCTTTTTCGGTGAGGGTAAAGGGGTCAGAGTTCCAGCGATTTTCATTGCAGGGCACAGTGTCGGTATGGCCGGACAAAATAAGCCCGCCGGGGCCTGAGCCAATAGAGGCCAGTAAATTGTATTTTTTACGTTCTTTATTGACGCATTGAATATCTACTTTAAACCCCACACTCTCACACCAGTTGGCCAGCTGGTGAATCACGGCTTCGTTGCTTAAGTCGTACTCAGGCAAGGTGCTGCTGATGCTGGGCAGTGCAATAAGGGTGCTCATTTGCTGTTTAATGCTGGGTAGGGCGGCCATGGTCACTTATCTTTGCTGTGAGTTTTATAATTGTAGATTCAAATTAAAGCTAGTGCGTATATAACCCCTGTGGGCCCTTGCTTGCAAGTAATGGGGGGCGCAAAAAATCGAAACCCGTGTTTTTATCTCAGGAAATATCCCCTTGGCGTGCTAACTCGTTGATGAGAGTAGATAAATATGCAAAAAAAGTGGGTTGTATCACCTCTTGACTACTGAGTGGACGAAGGCTTTCTGCTAAGCTGTAGGCAATATTAATGAAAGTGAAACGGCCATGGCCAACGAAGTCGAACTAAAACTAACTCTGCCAAGCTTTGCGGTGCAGGATTTTTTGCAAGATAGCCAATTAGGTGACTATCAGGGCGAGCCTCTGGTGTTGGATAATCAATATTTCGACACAGATGATTTAAAGCTCAATCAGTCTCATGCCGCCTTGCGCATTCGAAAGTCGCAATATGGCTATGTGCAAACTTTAAAAAATAAAGGCACCGCCTTGGCCGGTTTGCACGTGCGTGGCGAATGGGAATACGACATTCCCAGCGCTCACATCGATTGGTCATTATTTCCCCAGGATGTTCAGATCGAAGACGAGATCAAACAAGCGGTTAAGCCCTTGTTTAAGACCGACTTCAATCGCCACGTATGGAACGTGAGTTTTGGCGAAAGCCAGATTGAACTGGTATTGGATCAGGGCCTTATTTGTACTAATAAACACAACGCCCCCATCAGTGAAATTGAATTAGAACTTAAAAGCGGTGACGCCGCAGACTTGTTTGCTCTGGCATTGCAATTGTCTCAGCGTTATCCATTGGTGCCTTGCGACATCAGCAAGGCCGAGCGCGGTTATGCTTTGTTGTATCCCATTATTAGCTTTTTTACCCCCACCGACTTCGCCCTGCAGATGCAAAGCGAACAAGACTTTAGTTTAAATCCGTTTTTGCAAGAAACCCTGCAGCGCATTAGCCGCCGTTGGGATGATGTGTGCAGCACCGAAAACTGGTGGTCGTTATTGGTATTGTCCCGTCAGGTGCAAGCCATGGCCTGGATGATTAACCAATTACCCATGGTGCCCGAAGCCATACAAAATGGCTGGCAAGATTTAGCATTAGATCTGGTGAAACTACTGGAGCCGGCCAATTTGGTGATCGCTCTGCATGTGGATCACCACAGCAACAGTCGTGGTTTAAGCCAGCGCTTAATGCAATTGCAAGACAGTGAAATGACGGTGCGCCTCAAGGCGTTTATCGATGATAATAAGCTGGGTAAAAACATGTTGCTGTTGGGGCAATTTTTATACGCTCAAACAGAACCGGTTTCCTTTAATGAATACCTGGCCAGCTCCCTGCACAACCTGGAAGTGAGCCAGTGGCAAGAAAACAACGACCAACAAATGCAAATGCTGCAAGGCATGGCCTATTTGTTTAAACGTCTGGATCACAGCGCCTATCAAATTCTGAATCGTTTTATCAATCAGGGCTTAGTGGTGAGCGCCATGACCCAAGCACAAAAAACCATGCAGTCTATCAGTGACGAAGACAGCCGTGCCAAACTGGGCAGCTGGGTAAGGCGTCTAACGGTGGAAGCCCGTAGCTTACAAGACTTGCGCGCCAGCTTATTAGAAGCCTTGAACTAGTCACGACTAACTCACGAATTATTAAAAAAAGGGTAGCCTGTATTGTTAATCCGTTGAATGCATTGTCGTGACATGGACGTCACTTATTAGGGCACTGCAGGAGCAACTGCCGAATGTATTCGTCGAGCTCACATGGACCCTATTTATTTGAAGGGCGCAGCGTGATTATCAATATAGGGTACTCTTTTAAGACATTCGCTATTTTTAATCAAAAAAATAATACCTAATAATTGGAAGCAACACCCCATGGCCCAAGTGCAAGATTTAAAAATTTCTTTGCAATCTCTTACCTTGCAGTTAAGTAAGATGGGCCACTTGAAGAAAGATCAAGTGGGTGAAATTAACCAGCTGGGTTTAAATGGCAAACACCATCCGGTGGCGGCCATCGCTTCCCACAATTTCAAAAGCGCCCAAGAGACAGATGTAAAACTGGATGAAGCCTTTTTAATGAATTGGCTGGCACTGGAGGCCAAGCTGGATTACTTCATCATTGACCCGCTTAAAATTAAAGCCAGTGAAGTGACCCCTACCATGTCGTTCGCTTTTGCTAAACGTCATGGCTTATTGCCAGTGGGTATCAGCAAAGACACGGTTACCGTGGCCACCGCCGAGCCATTCGACAAGCGTTGGATTGCTGACATCGAGCACATTAATCGCCGCAACGTACAATTGGTGGTGGCCAAGCCCAGTGACATCGAACGTTATCAGGTAGAGTTTTTTACCCTGGCCGCCTCGGTGACCGGTGCCCACGCTCAACATCAAAAACACGGCAGCAACCTTGAATCCTTGGTGGAACTGGGTTCTAAGGGCAGCAGCGAGGCCAACGACGAACACATAGTGAACATCGTAGATTGGCTGTTTCAGTATTCGTTTGAGCAACGCGCCAGTGATATTCACATTGAGCCCCGGCGCGAAGTGGCCAAGGTGCGTTTCCGCATCGATGGGGTATTGCACCCAGTGTATGAATTTCCCGCCACGGTGGCCAACGCAGTTACCAGTCGTATCAAGACCTTAGGGCGCATGAACATCGCCGAAAAACGCAAACCCCAAGATAGCCGCATCAAAACCCGCACCCCGGGTGGTGAGGAAGTGGAGTTACGTTTAAGCACTATGCCCACCGCCTTTGGTGAGAAGCTGGTGATGCGTATCTTCGATCCTAACGTGTTGCTGCGTAACTTCAGCGAGCTGGGTTTCAGTAAAGAAGATCACGCCCTGTGGGATACCATGACCCACCAAAATGCTGGCATCGTATTGTTAACCGGCCCCACCGGCTCGGGTAAAACCACCACCCTGTACAGCACTATTAAACAGCTGGCCACGGAAGAGGTGAATGTGTGCACCGTGGAAGACCCCATCGAGATGGTAGAGCCAGCTTTTAATCAGATGCAGGTGAATCCCACCATTGACCTGAGTTTTTCATCGGGCATTCGTGCTCTTATGCGCCAAGATCCGGACATTATCATGGTGGGGGAAATTCGCGATAACGAAACCGCCGACATGGCGGTGCAGGCGGCCCTTACCGGTCACCTAGTATTGTCGACCCTGCATACCAACGATGCCCCCAGCGCCATCGCGCGCTTGCTACACATTGGGGTACCTCATTATCTAATCAAAAGTGCTTTGGTGGGGGTTATGGCTCAGCGCCTAGTACGAACCTTGTGCCCGCACTGCAAACAAAAAGAGCCCTGTGATAGCGGTTTGTGGCAAACATTAGTGCAGCCTTGGAGTGCCAAAGCGCCAGAATTCACCTATCATCCAGTAGGGTGCCTAGAGTGTCGCAACACAGGTTTCATGGGCCGTGCCGGGCTCTATGAAGTGATGCCCATGAGTGATACATTGGCAGCTCTTATCCAAGAAGATTGTGATGTGGGTAAGTTAAGGCGTCAGGCCATGAAAGAAGGCATGCGCAGTTTAAGGTTAAGCGGCGCGCAAAAAGTGGCCGCTGGAGTCACCACCATTAAAGAAGTGCTACGGGTTAGTCCGGTAGAGCTTTAACAATAATAAGCGCGCACCACAGGCGCAATTAAAGAGAGCAGTATGGACCTTCCGGCCATCATAGACTTAGAAGCGTCCGGATTTGGACGCGGCAGCTACCCAATAGAGGTGGGCGTGCGCATGCAAGACGGTAGTGTGCATGCCATCTTAATTAAACCGGCTCAGGGCTGGGATCATTGGGATGAAGGCGCCGAAAAAATTCACGGCATTAGTCGCGAACATTTGGCCGAGCATGGCAAGACCGTGCGCGAGGTGGCTATCTCTTTAAACGAGTTGTGCCGTGGCCTCACTGTGTACAGCGATGCTTGGAGTTTTGATAGCTCCTGGTTAGGCCGCCTATACGATGAAGCCGAGATAGTACAAAGATTTAAAGTGGATACCTTAATGCGCCTGCTGAATGAAGACGAGCTGGCCCGCTGGAGCGATACCAAGGACGCCGTGGCCCAAGAGCTGGAGCTGGATTTACATCGGGCTGCCAACGACGTGCAGGTATTGAGCGAGACTTTCAAAAGAATTAAAGCCGTTTAGCTAACCCCTATGGGGGTATTAGAGCTGCATCGGGCAGGGGCTGCCCTCGGCAATTGCTCCATGCATTGCCTAATAAGCTACCTCCCCGTAGCGATCGTACGAGGTCACCCCGTGACCGACCTATCCGGCTAAATCACATCCTTTTACGCAGCGCCGCCGTTAAAATTTTATCCAGTTGATTGGCAAACAGCTGTCGGTCCCCCTGGTTCATGGCCGCTTGCCCGCCGGTATCTATGCCGCTGGATCTTAAGGTATCCAAGAAGTCGCGCATGTTAAGCCGCGCACGAATATTTTCTTTAGTTAGTAACTCCCCCCTAGGGCTTAATACTGTGGCGCCCTTTTCGATGACCTCGTCGGCCAAAGGAATATCGCTGCTGATGAGTAGATCGTGTTTTTCTATGTGTTTAACGATCTCGTCATCGGCCACGTCAAAGCCGCTGGCCACCTGAACAAACTGAATGTATTCACTGGGGGGGATGCGCATGGCATGGTTAGCCACTAGGGTGGTATAAATTTGAGTGCGGTTGGCGGCCTTGAAGATAATTTCTTTAATCACTCCGGGGCAGGCATCGGCATCGACCCAAATCTTCATAGTGTTTACCTTGTGTTAGCTGTTATTAACCTCATGATAATTCAGCGCCGCCTCGCGGGTAATCATTATTTTTTTACGAGTGGCTCCCCAACGGTATTGGTTAAATTCGCCGCTGCTCTTAATCACCCGGTGGCAGGGAATTAATAGCGCCAATTTGTTTTTGGCAATGGCCGAGGCTACCGCCCGTACCGCTCCCTCGTCCCCTATCTGTTGAGCCACCTGTTGATAAGAATACAAGCTGCCGGGGGCGATATTTAACAGGGCTTGCCATACCTTTAATTGAAAATCCGTGCCCTTTAATAGTAAATTTAGCGGCTGCTGGTGGCTGAAGGTTTTATCAAATATTTGCCGGGCAAGCTCTTGGGTGTGCCCAGGGTTGTGCTGAACATTGGCGTTGGGCCATTCAAGGTGTAGTTCATTAATGTGTTGTTCGCTGTGCTCCAGAGAATCAAAAAAGGCCAGCTTACAGATGCCTCGTGCGGTGGTGGCAATTAGGCAATGGGCATAGGGGGATTGGTGAATGCCGTACTCTATGGTTAAGCCTGCTCCTTGTTTTTTATACTCCCCCGGCGTGATGCCGTCACACTTCACCATTAAATCATGCAGCCTGCCGGGACCACTGAGCCCGCTTTCCAATGCACTAATAAGCACACTGGATTTTTGAAGCTGAGTTTTGGCGTATTGCTGGGTGAGCAGCATCAAAAACTGCTTGGGACTAATGCCCACCCACTGCGAGAACAGGCGCTGTAAATGAAACTCGCTTAAGCTCAGGTGATCGGCCAGTTGTTTAAGGCTAGGTTGCAGGGAGCGGTGCTCGGCAAGGTAGGTCATGGCCCGAGCGATGGTTTGATAATGTTGATGTTGATCACTGGGTGGTGAGGACATGGTTGAGCCTTGGCAAACGAATAACAATATTATTGCTCAGGGTTTTTGCTTAAACCACCCGAATCTTGCTGTTTATGGCTGCGTGGTGAGCAACATGCCCCTGAGGGTCATTGACGCACTATATCCACAGGAGTTAAATAGCGCGCATATTTTATTGTTTAACAGGCAGTGACCCTATTGTGAGCAGTTCAGCCGACAACACCTTGAAAGGGGTGGCCTTTGCCTTCGCCACTACCTTTGTGGGCAGTGCCGCCGGAGCAGCGGGTAAATGGGTGGCGGTGGATGTAGCGGTGCCTGTGATAGTGTTTATTCAATACGCTATCTGTTTGTTGGTGATTGCCCCGCGTTTTGTGGACAAACCTCTGGCCAACCTGCATACCCATCGCTGGGGTGATCACCTAATTCGGGGTGTGGGTGGCTGGTTATGTTTCTATACCTACTACGCAGCCCTGGATCAAATTCCCTTGGTGGATGCCACCTTGTTACGCAACACCGCCCCGTTGTTTGTGCCACTAGTAGCCTTATTGTGGTTGGGGGCACGAGTGCCTTTTTTACGTTGGTTACCCCTAATATTGGGTTTTGTGGGGGTGATATTTATCTTGCCGCCTGACTCAGACGATGTGGGCTGGGGTCATGTGATTGGTTTAATGTCGGGTCTAACGTTGGCGGTGTCCATGGTGGGTACTCGTACCTTATCGCGCACCGACAGCGGCAAAAATATCATGTTCTACTATTTTCTTATTTCGTTTTTATTGAGCCTGCCCTTGGCCGTCTATCACTGGCATGCCATTCCATTAAGAGCCTGGCCCTATTTAATTTTTATTGGTTTATCCATCTTCATTGCCATGTGGCTTTATACCAAGGCATTCAGTTATGCCAAGGCCAGCGTAGTATCCCCCATTAATTACTTTGCGGTGGTGGTGTCGGGTGTAATGGGCTGGCTTATCTGGGATTACCTGCCCCCAAGTGGAGCGGTGTTGGGTGCTTTGTTGATCATGGCGGCTGGTGGTTTGAGTATATATCTTGCTACTCGTGAAGAGGCAGCGTTGCTTAAAAATTCACATAGCGATTAGTGTGTTTGTGAGTCTATGCATTGTTAACATGGCCGACTCTGGAGTGAATAGATTCATCCTGAGGACGCCGTAAACCCATCCATGGGGGCTTGATTCGGCGTCCATCGGCAATTGCTCCATGCATTACCCTAATAAGCTACATCCATGTAGCGATGCCTCAAACACCTCAAGCTGAATCAATTCACTCCAAAGCCCATTATTGATCCTGCTTATACCTTCAAAAAATTATTTGCGGTTACCAATGCTTTGATTGCAGTTAAGTTTACTGTGATTAAGGTGTTTGAGGCAGGGACGCCGAATCAAGCCTACATGGATGTATTGATGGCGACCTGAATCACAGTAAACTTAACTGCGAGCAGGCAGAAACTGAAAAGTGGTGATGGTCAATAATGATTAGCAACCATCACAATACCGGCAATCAAACTGCTGGCGGTGGCGGCATAGAAGATAAAGTTGTGTTTAATCTGGCTGCCCAAAGATTGGTATTGCTGGGCATGCAAGTCGTAGCCGCATTGGCCGCAATGTTGAAATTCTGGCAAAGTTTTGTGTTGGCAGCTGGGGCAAAGCTCTTGTTGATTCGCCGCACCCTTCAATGAAATATCCATATCATCATCCTTGATCCTTGCCCAATACAGTAAATCACATTGCCCTTGGTTGACATCATAATTTTTATATTCAGCGCTATTTATCCATAAAAATTATAGATATGGGATCTGTGTGGGTGAATGTCGCCAGTGATGCTGGTGTCTGTTTAGGGTGAACCTTGTCCGAGTCTGGTATTTTTTACCAACAGAGTTGGTTATTTAAGTTCTTATGGTGCTGGCTTGCTCGTGCTAATTTTTGTCTATGTTTTCATGGGCCGCTTGGCCAGTAGGAGAAAAGTATGGCTACAATGGATCTTGAGTTAACTCAAGGTGTGCATGTTTTAACGCTCACCAATGGCGCTAACGACAACAAGTTTAATCTTGATGTGATGAAAGAATACTTGGCCGCCATCGATGAGGTGGAAAATGCCAAGGGTAACACCGCCCTAATGATCACCTGTGAACATGAAAAAACCTGGACCACAGGCATAGACTTAAACTGGATGTTGGCTCAAGGCCCAGACGGCATTGAAGAATTTAAAGTCACCCTGGAAACCATGTTGTACCGCTTGGCCATGCTGAACGCCCCCACCCTAGCTTGCATTAATGGCAATGCTTATGCCGGTGGTGCTCTGTTGTATGCGGCGGCTGATTTTAGACACATGCGCCAGGATCGTGGCCGTATTTGCTACCCGGAAATAGACATTAAAATCCCCTTTACCGATTCCATGCACGATCTCATTGATAACCTGCCCAATGCTCAAATGTTAAAACGCATGGCATTGTTGGGCGAGGCGGTTACCGGTCAGCAGGCGCTTGATGCGGGCATGTTGGATGCAATCTACCCTATGGATCAATTGCAGCAAGCCTCATTTGAATTTGCCAAGCAGTTGGCCAGAAAAGATCGTAAAACCTATACGGTCATTAAACACGGGCTAAAGCGTCATATGCTTAAATGGCAAAAGCAATTTGTGCAATAAGCGCTAAAACGATTGCAGGCGCCACCGAAATCTTTCAGTGGTGCATCGAAGTGAAAAAAACTCGTTAGGCCGCTTCACTAGGTTGGTAAGGCAGGGTAATGGTAAAGCGGGTGCCTTCATTTAATGTGCTTTGGCAGCTAATATCACCCTGTAAACTTTTAATGGTATTGTAAACTATGGTCATGCCCAGGCCGGTATTTCCATCTCCTCTCGCGGTGGTATAAAAAGGCGTAAAAATATTCTCTACTGCTTTTTGATCCATGCCCTTGCCATCATCCACATATAAAATTTCTAACATATCATCCTGTGCTTGATTAATATTAATGCTGATAGTGCCTGTCTGGGTATCCGAAAATGCATGCTTAACTGAGTTTTCAACCAGATTGGTGACAATATGAAGGGCGCTGTTGGGGTTAAACTCAATCACAAGATTGTCAGGGCAAGTGAATAAAATTCTATCGTCATTGATTTTAAATCGACGCAGCAAGGTGGCCAAAAGATCTTCAATATAGGTTTTTAAATCGAAGCTATAGCTGAATTTAGTATTTTTCATCGCTGCCACTTCTTTAAAGCGATTAATTAAATCGCGACTAACGGTTAAGGTTTTAAGGGTAAGGTCACAGCTTTCTTCCACCGCTTCCACCATTTTATGCATTTCAAGGGAGTTAAGTTTTTGCTTCTTGGCTTTGGAAATTAACTCTTTGGCATAGGACGTTGCCGTAATACTTGTGCCAATAGGGGTGTTGAGCTCATGGGCTACCCCGGCCACCATATTGCCCAAAGAGGTGAGTTTTTCTGATTCAATTAGCTGATGTTGAGCCTGTTGAAATTTATTGAGGGAGGCTTGCAGGGCTTTGTTTTTTTCTTCCAACATGGAGGGGCTGGGAATCTTGAGGAAAAACGGCAATACATACCAAATTAATACGCCGGTGGCCAAAGAGCTTACGGCAGTGATGGCCTTGGCCACGGCCGACACACCATAGATGGGCTCCCAAATAACAATGGCGCTGATTAAATGGCTGGTGCCACAGGCGGCAAAAATAATAGAGCCCGCCAATATAAAAAACCAGGGGTAGAGAATATCGGTGCGGTTTTTCACAAAATAAATAAAGGCGGCGGTCACTGAATAATAGGCGGCGGCAATGGCCACATCAGAGATGACCGAGGTCATTAATATATCGGATTGCCACTGGTAACACATGCCGTGGGGCATGAATTGATCGGAATTAAAAAACGAAACATCGGCCATGATGAATTCTCGATTTAATGATGTATTAGTTATCTATAAAGAGCCTAATTTAACTTATAGCCTTTTAGCAGTTCGCTCATGTCTTTAGACATACCTTCAAGCTGGGCTGCTTGCGCGCTTGCACCACTTGCCTCGGTTAAAAAGTGTTGCGATACATCACGAATTTTTTCGGTATTACGATTGATCTCGTTGGTGGCGGCCGATTGTTGTTCGGCGGCCGTGGCGATCTGGGTCACCATGTGATTTATTTCGGTAATGGCGTTTGAAATATCCTGAAATATTTCGGCGCTCTTGTTGGCATCTCCCACACTGTTATCGGCCAGTTCATGGCAGCCCGCCATGGTATCCACCGCGGTGCTGGTGGTGGATTGAAAGGTCTTGATCATAGTGGATATTTCTTCGGTGGAGGCGTGGGTGCGCTGTGACAGTACCCGTACCTCATCGGCCACTACCGCAAACCCGCGACCCTGCTCGCCGGCCCGTGCCGCCTCAATGGCGGCATTTAAGGCCAATAAGTTGGTCTGCTCGGCAATGGCTTGAATGGTGGCCACAATAGAATTAATTTGTTGGCTGGACTGATCCAAATCGGCAATGATTTCGGAGGCCTTGTTCACTCGCGCGGCTAATTGGCCGATGGAATCCTTAAAGGTACTGGCCAACTGGCTGCCTTTTTCTGTGGTTTCCACTGATTGATGAGAGGCGGCGGCCGACTGTTCGGCATTTTTGGCAATTTCCTGGGTGGTCTGGTCCATCTGGGTCATGGCGGTGGCCACCATGTTGACCTCATCCTGTTGATTGGTGGCCTGGCTCTCGCGCTTTTGTGCCGACTCGTTACCCGAGGTAGCTTGTTGAGTAAGGGTGCTGGAGATGGATTGCATTTTTACAAAAGTGTTGTGCAGGCCTTCGAAGAAACCGTTGATTCTGGAAATTAAATTTGATTCATCTGGGTTATCGATGCGGGTGGTTACATCTCCGGTGGCCGCTTGCTTGAACGCCCCTACCACCATATTGTTAATTTTGAATGCCTTGTTGCCTTCAAAAATATAAAAGGTGGCAATGCCCAAAGACATGACCGCGATGGCCAGGTGATAGATGAGCGGTGCCATAATGCCCCATTCGTCACTGCCCCAGGCAAAAATAGTCACACTCTCTCCAAAAATCTCAACACCGGCATACTGGCAATAGGTAAATGCCACATGGTGGGCAATGGTTAAAACCGTAAGCGTTAACAACGGCACAATATCTCGGTAGCGAATAAGAATGGTAATGTTCATGAAAAACACAAAGTGCCCTTCACCCAGGCCGTTGGCCTGTTGCACCGAAATAGCCATGATGCCGGTGAGGGCGGTGGCCATGATAATGCGCGACAACATAGTGCCCGCCATGCTCTTGTAGGCAAATAAACTCAGGGCAAGGATGAGGCCGCCGCCCACTATCCCAAGGGTAAAGTATTCATTTTGCCAGGAGGTTAACCCGGCCACTATGACGGCGTACACCGCGATGATGCATACCATGATGCGGTCGGTGAGTTTGAAGTCTCTTTGCAAGGCTTCACGCAACTGGGTACTTAAGTTTGGCTGGTAAGCCAGCAACAAATTTTGAAACATCATAACCTCCAGCTATAAAAGCTCATTCTCTAATAATGCAGCCGTGAATCCTTGTGGGTTATAGGCTTTCTTTAAATGCCAGATACCGTCACGGCGTTGCAATAAATAGGTTCTGCCCCTGTGGGTAATGAGCGAACCAGTCTGTTGAAAGTTTAGACCAAAATACTTAGTAAGCTTGGTCAATTCCTTTGCAAGGGGGAAATAGCCGGTAAAATGTTGATTAAACTGTTGGGCATAGTTTGCTGCTTGTTGTGCATTGCTGGTGTTGTCTATATCCACAAAAATAACCGTGGGCCACTTTTTATTAGGCACGTTGGAATTGAGCGTGTTAGATAGCATCATCATAGTCGTGGGACAAATATCGCCGCAGGCACTGTAACCAAAAAATACAATGGCTTGGTCTGGACCCGTGGGTAACAGAAAGGGCGCTTCTACAGTTTTGTTGGTTATGAGGGGGGTGAGAGGAACAATAAAAATAACGGCTATTAGCAAGGCCCATAAAAACAGCCCCCACAGTAATTTGGTTTTTGTCATGGCGCGAACCCCAAAAACTTAATGCAGGGTGCCCCTTAAATAGGCGCTGGAATTTGGTACGTCCAAGGGTTTAGAAAAATAATAACCTTGCACCACATCGCAATCACTCTTCTGTAAAAAAGTGAACTGATCTTGAGTTTCTACTCCTTCGGCCACCACCGAGATATTAAGGCTGTGGGCTAGATCGATAATAGATTTTACAATGGCGTTACCCGACTCATTTTGGTTGATTTCATCTATAAAGGACTTATCAATTTTCAACACATCAATGGGCAACTGTTTTAACTGCGCCAGGGAAGAATACCCAGTGCCAAAGTCATCCATGGAAATGCGAATGCCGGCAGCCCGTAATTTGTGCAAATCTTCTATGGTTTGCTTGGGGTTTTCCATGATAGCGGTTTCGGTTATTTCCAGCTCTAGTAGCTCGGGCGGTAAACCACTGGAGGTCACAATACTAATCACGTGTTCGGCAAACTTATTTTGCTTAAATTGCAATGACGATACATTCACCGCAATGTTCACCCGATTGCCATTCACCAATTTTTCATTCCATTTTTTAGCCTGTTGCAGTGCCTGCATGAGGCACCAGTCGCCAATTTCGGTGATAAGGCCGTTGGTTTCGGCCACCGGAATAAATTCGGTTGGGCTCACCTGCCCCATTTTGGGGTGATGCCAGCGAATTAAGGCTTCAAATCCCACCAGTTGATTGTTGTTCACTTGTAATTGAGGCTGAAAATTCACCGACATTTGTTGCCCTTCCAGGGCCTTGTGTAATTCCTGGGTAATTTTCATGTCGTGTTGAATACGCTCGTGCATGGCACGGCTAAAATATTTAAAGGTATTACGGCCACTGCTCTTGGCATGGTACATAGCCGTGTCGGCAGCCTTGGTAAGTTGAGTGGCGGTGGTGCCGTCATCGGGGTAAATGGCAATGCCAATGCTGGCCCGTACTGACACATCGTTAGAGAAAATATGAAACGTTTGCGCAATGTCGGACAGTACTTTTTGTGCGATATTGGCCGCCACCTGAGTGTCTCTGGGGTTTAATAATAAAATGGCAAATTCATCGCCCCCCACCCGCGCCACAATGTCGGCCTCGCGCACACAGTGAGATAGTTTTTTGGCCATCTGAATAAGCAGTTCATCCCCGGCATCGTGGCCCAGGCTGTCATTGATTTGTTTAAAGTTATCCAAATCCAGCAACAATATGGCAATGTTGTTTTTGGTGCGGCTGGCAGTGGCAATGGACTTGCTTAAAAAATCCCAATACATGCTGCGGTTGGGCAGTTGAGTTACCTGATCATAGCGGGCCAGGTTGAGTAATTTTTGCTGATCTTTTTTACGCTCGGTAATATCCTGAAAGGCCACTACGCCCCCCACTATTTTTGCCCCTTCTAAAATTGTGGCCTGGGTATATTCCACCGGAAAGGTTTCTTTATCGCTGCGCCAAAATAAGGCGTCGTCCATGTGATGACACTGGCCGTCTTTAAATACGTGGCTAAAGGCCGACTCTTCCCAGTGCTCTTGGCTGGCGCTGGGGTTAATGAAATCTTTAATGGGGCGCCCCACCACGTGTTCACGGTTACTGGTGAGCAAAGTGCAGGCGGCAATGTTGGCGAAGGTGATCACGTTTTCGTTATCCAGCCCTAATATGCCTTCGGCCATGAAATTCAGTAGCTGGTCATTTTTATGTTGTATGGCCTTGGATTCGGCCAGGCTTTTTTGCAGTTCTAACTTTTGCTCAAACAAAGAAAGGAAAACCTTTACCTTGCTAATGAGCATGTCGGCATCCACGGGTTTTAACAGATAGTCCACCGCCCCTAAGTGGTAACCCTGGTCTACAAATTTATCATCATGGCCCATGGCGGTGACAAAAATAACCGGAATATGCTGAATATTTGGGTCTTTACGAATGGCCGAGACACATTCAAAGCCGGTCATGCCCGGCATTTGTATGTCCATAAGAATCACGGCGTAATCGTTATCGGCCAGCAAAGCCAAGGCATCGGCCCCCGAACTGGCCACATCAATACGCGCGGGAAGGTCCTCCAGAATGCACGACAGCACCAGTTGGTTTACCTTCATGTCGTCCACAATCAGCACTTTGGTTTGGTGCATGCCCGCCCTCTATCATCCCTCTGCTACTGCCATCCAAGGGCAATACTCGTCTTAGCTAAGCTTAGACCAGATTATGATATTCGCTGGCGGTAATAGAGGTTTAATGGGCCTTAACAAAATGCCCGTAATAAAGGTTCTCTCCCACCAAAGATTGAAACTCAGCGGTACTATTAAAGCTGGGCCAATTTTGGGTGGTGGTGGCGGCCACCTCCTTATTAAGCCAGGTAAGGTGCCAGCACAGCTCGTCAGTTTGTTTGGTATTTTGCAATACCTGATGGTGTGTGATGACGGTTTGCTGGGCATTCATTTCATTAAAAATGGCATGGCTTAATTCAATCACCCGAGCCATGTTTTGCGGTGCTACCTTAAAAACGGCAAATTCGGTGCAAGTACTCATAATGTCCCTATCTATATGAAAGATTCTAATTATTGTGGTTTTGGAAACGGTGCTGTTTTACCGGTTCATCTTAATGGCAACGGCGGTGGTCACACCCCAAACCCAGTTAAACACTAATACCAGCAGCGGCGTTAACAACCCCAGTTCTACTCCGCCTAAGCCCTTGTGGGCCTTAAATGGAAACACCACAAACAGTTGAATGGCGCTGGGCATTAAACTTAAGATGGCCCCTTTCATCACGGGTTTGGATGCATAAAAGGGCAGTAAAAATACCAAGCCCCAAATGCCGCCCCACACGATTCTTGGGTAGAGCCAATGGGCCGACAACGCGGGGGTAATGTTGACGCCCAAAGCCGCGTTAAATCCCAGGCTGCCAAATTGCCACACCACCAGAGAGTTGGCCAAAGCTCCCAAGCACCCGGCGGCAAATAAAATCATTAGTTTTTTCATGACCATCTTGTCCATTATTTTGCATTTGATGGGGATATTACGCGTAAGCCAGGGGAGTTTCTAATTCAGTTTTTAAAGCCGCCCTAGGGCCTAATTGCTTATGACCTTTGGCAGATAAAGGTGTTGAGAGTTTGCCTATAAAATAGGCAACCTAGAAAGCCAAGGGGTGAAGCAAATGATCAAACCAAGTTGGGTGGTAAACGGGGTATTTGCCCTGATTGCGTTGCTGCTGATTACTGTGGATGTGAACCAGCGACACCATAGTTTACAGGCTACTCATAGCCAAACGGCTCCGGTGGCGATGGTTCACAGGGATTAAAACAATTCCACATCGGGCAGATTTTCCAATAGTTGCTCATAACTGTGATGGCTCTTTAAAGCGGTAATCACTTCGGGCATGGGTTCATGCCACACTTGGCGCAGGTCGGCCTCCCCTGGCGTTTCAAGATTAAAGGCAAGCTTTTCCTGGGGCGGACAAAACTGCGCGTTTACTCCTTCCTTATTGCCTCGGGCATCCATTCGATACCAGCCGATTTTAGGCAGGTATACGGCGTTTAAACCGTGCAGGCAAAAGGGTGGGCTATCGTCAGTGATAGTGAGCCGTTGATAACACAAACCGCAGGCAATGCCATTGGCTCGTAACAAGGCGGCCAGTAAATGGCTCTTGGCGTAACAAAACCCGGTGCCATGTTTTAACACCTGGGAGGCGGTGATGGTAATGGGGTTTAACTGGTAATCGGCGCTGTGTTTTATCTGGTCTCGCACAAATTCAAAACAAGCTTTAATGATGGCGGCTGGATCATTTTTTCCAGCGGCCAACTGTTGTGCCTTTTGCAATACATCCGGCTGCTGGTGATTGATAACGTCACAGCTTTGTAAAAACTTCTTTTGAGTTGAGGGTTTCATAATCTTCATGAGCGTCAGGGCTAGGCGCCCAATAATGGCAAGTGTTTTAATTTATGATAATTAAGCGACAGAAAGATGCAGTGTTTTAAGGCCACTTTATCCGGCGTGTCGTTAAGCTGAAAGATAATGGCGCGATTACCGTCAAAATGAAAGCGATCTGCGTACAGTTCCCTGAAGGTGTCTACCAGTTTGCTCTTGCAGTTAAAATACAGGGCATATTGCCCTGCTTGCTTAGGTTTGGCGTCCATTCTAACGGTGCTGCCCTGTTGGCACAGATAACTGGGCTCCCCCCACTTAAGGGTTTCTTCTAATGGGGCGTCAGCCACTTCCAGCACCAATTGGCGCAATGCCAGCATTTTTTCCCGTATGGGGGCTGGGTAGCTATTAAACTTATCTCGCACTTGTTGGTTTTTTATCTGGTCCATCATTGTTCTGGCCTATCCATGGGCTACGGCCCCAGGTTGATATTATTTATGGTTTCTAAAACTAGAGAGTTTAGCAATAAATAACAGTATTAAATGCCAATTAGGGCCAATAATTCCATGGGTCTAACTATATTGTCTCTGCCTTATTTATTAATAGAAACAATTTGCTCATTTCCCTTAGTCGCAACTAAACTCAATGGAGCAGTCTTTGATTTTTTTGAACAAAGAATCTAAATACAGGCGTACACATGACTTCTGGTTCTATCAACTTTTCTTCAGAATCATCCTCCGAGCGCGACCCAGAGCAGGGTGAACCTTGGAGTATTTTGAGTGTGGATGACAACTCGGAAGTGCATGCGGTTACTAAGTTGGTTTTGACTGACTTTGAATTTGACGGCAGGCACCTTAACATTGTGACCGCCAACAGTGCCAAAGAAGCCAACGAATACCTGCGCAAACATCAGGATGTGGCATTGGTATTACTGGATGTGGTGATGGAAAGAGACCATGCCGGCTTTGATGTGGTGCGCACCATACGTGAGGAGCTTAATAATCACCAAATGCGCATCGTGATTCGCACCGGTCAGGCGGGCAGTTTTGACCTGGATTCCACTATGGGTAAATATGATGTGGACGGGTATGTGAATAAGAGCGACTTATCCTCTAATTATTTACATACTACAGTGTATAGCGCACTACGCAGTTATCGCGACGCGCAAACCATAGTGAAAAACCAGGCTAATCAGGCCGAATTTATCAAGAAGATTCAGGCGCTTAATTTCATCCGAGATACTGACATCTTAATAGAGAAAATGATCTCAGATTTACATGATATTATTCCCGATATCGTAAATGCCTGCATTGTGATTGCCAATGAAAACAATGAAGATATTCTCACTCGTGAAATTATCTCGAATATGTCAGTGGAGGATAAAAAAATCATTCAATCTCAGCGAGATTATCTTCAGTATAAATCCCATGAAAAAAACAGCACCATACAGATTAAAAATCAAGTATTGTTTCGCCACGATTTAAGCAACGGCGAGATATTCAAATTGCACTTAGTAACCCGTGATGAGTTAAACGATGAACGTAAGGCGTTGTTTGTTGCCTATTGCTCCAACGTATCTTCTTTGTATGAGTTGGGGCAAGTTACTTACTAACAACTAAAAACTATCCACCAGTTACCTTCACAGCTGTTCAATGGGAATGGTGATTTCAAATACCAAACCGCCAATATCCGATAGAGAGCAATGTATCCCCCCCATAAGTAATTGAGTCACTAAGTTATACAATATGTGGCCACCCAGGCCGGTGCAATTACTGCTGCGCATGGTTGTGTAAAAAGGTTCAAATATGTTGTCCAAAGTATCCTGGTTGGCGGTGGTGCCATTATCCATAAATGTAAAGTGAAGGGTATTATCTTGCCGGGTAACCCGGATCTCCATGAGCCCGTTTTGGGTGGCCGAAAACGCATGCATTAGGCTGTTTTCAACAAGCAGGCTGATGATTTGAGAAAACGCTCCCGGGTAGCTGTACAGTTTGATCTTTTGTTGGGCGACGATATTCAGGCCGTGATTACCCTGCAGCATGGGGTGTAAGGTGCTCACCACTTCGTGGATGTAATCCGTTAGTTCAAACTCACGCTTCTGGTTACTGTATTGATCTACTGCCACCAGTTTAAAGTTTTTAACCAGCTCGGATAGTCGGTTTATGCTCTTCACCGATAACTGAGTGGTTTCTTTACTGTAATGCAAATAATCCATGAAGGTGGTTTCGGTTACCTTGCCTTGTTTAAATTTTACTTCGAGGTCCTGGGTTTTCTTTAATAAACTGCTGGAAGCGGTTAATACTATGCCCGCCGGGGTATTGATTTCATGGGCGATGCCTTTGACCATGCCCCCTAAAGAGGCCATTTTTTCCGATTCGATGAGCTTCTTTTGGGTGCTTCTAAGATTATTCATGGTGACTTCCAGCTC
>Ga0209825_1000678_pt1 | contig 21488 bp, 17 predicted proteins | sample EN8Hudsemesocosm_FD_184631 | JGI IMG/M metagenome (GOLD analysis project Ga0209825, IMG submission 184631) | Methane-oxidizing microbial communities from mesocosms in the Hudson Canyon - EN8B Hudson Canyon (SPAdes) (version 2) | ecosystem: Environmental > Aquatic > Marine > Cold seeps | place...
TCTAAGCTATTAAATTGGTACTTTTTCACGAGCTTGGATGCAGAATCATACAGTCCTGAAGCCTTTAAGGGTTGTATCAAGCTCGTAACAGACATATTCATTGGGTTTTGATGTTCATTTATTTGCTGAGCTTCAGATGAGCTTGCCGCAGCACTTAGTTTTTGCTCATTTTCTTTTCCCCATGTTGTAAAAGCCGATTGGGACTGAATCCACTGATCAATTATTGGACCTGTCAGTTTGATTGCTGCGAGAGTATTATTTGAGAAAAATAATAATGCAAAAACTATAAACAGGCTTGAACTGGCTTTTTGTGTGGAAAGCATTTGTAAGCACCTAGGTAATAATAAATTGATAAATAAGAATGTTATCTTAAGCAGCGTAATTTGTCTCATGCTTTGACTATTAGAAATGGGTATCTGGTCTATAGTAATAGGGTTATATATCTTTTAGGTTTTTTGTTAACAGGCGTAGTAATTAATGAAAAATACAGTACTCATCGTTGAAGATAGTCGCTCGTTTGCATTGAGTGTCGAGGCTGCGATTTTGAAAGATAGTGGTTTCGAAGTACTACTGGCTTTCAATTATCAGCAAGCTGTTGAATTAATGACTGCGAATCGACATGACATTTTTATTGCAGTCACGGATTTAAACCTCCCTGATGCCGAAGATGCTGCTGCTGTTAGATTGATGTCACAAGAGAATATTCCCTGTATCGCTTTTACTGGAAACTTCAGTTCGAAGTTGAGGGAGATGGTTTTAAATTTGGGCGTGGCCGACTATGTGCTTAAAAAAGGCCGCCAAGACATAGACTATGTTGTTCGAACGATTAATCGTTTATCGACTAATCGTAAGTTGCAGCTACTTGTTGTTGATGATGCGCGTTCATCCAGAGAAATATTAAAAGCGTTGCTACAGCAACAATGCTACGAGGTGACGGCGGTTCGGTCGGGGCCAATTGCTTTGGACTTATTAGCAAAAGGATATAAATTTCGAATTATCCTAGTTGATTTGATTATGGATGAAATGGATGGTTTTCAGCTGTTAAGTCAGTTACGGCTAAATTATGATATGACTAAAATGTCAATCATTGGTGTTTCTGGTAAGGCTTCTTCTGAGCAAATTGCTAAGTTTATGAAATATGGTGGTAATGATTTTTTACTAAAGCCTTTTCAGCAAGAACAGGTTGCCTGTCGTGTGAATGCCAATGCGCAATTACTGGACCAATTCGATCATTTAATCGAATTAAATGAACAAAAAAATGAGCTCCTCGGCATGGCCGCTCATGATATTCGTGGGCCGTTGGGGGTCGTTCTTTCAGCTAATTCAATGTTGGCTCGCGAAGTTCAGACTGATCATGGAAAAATGCTAGTTAGTTTGGCATCTGAGGCCGCCGAAGAAATGGAGTCGTTGTTAAATAGTTTGTTAGATGTTAGCTCAATTGAAAGTGCGAACATATCAATTAATTTTGAAAAAATGAATTTAACCTTATTACTCGGCAAGGTTGTTCAGGACATGCGTTTGATTGCAAAAGATAAAAAGCAAAAAATTGATATAGAAGTTTCGGTTCAAGAGGTTTGGGTTAATGCCGACAGTTTAAGAATGAAAGAAGTAGCTCAGAATTTAATTTCAAATGCCATTAAGTATTCACCTCAAAATAGTAAAATATCGGTGTGTTTATCTAGCAATCAAACGAAAGCGCGTATCGAAGTGATTGATGAAGCTGGAGGTGTGCCCCCAGAAGAGCAGCATTTGCTATTTCAAGCATTTTCAAAAATATCGACACAACCGACGGCTGGCGAGCAAAGTACAGGTCTAGGGTTATCCATTTGTAAAAAAATTATAAGTCTTCATGATGGTGAAATTAATTATCACTCGAATCGACAGCTCGGTAGTATTTTTGAAGTGGTATTACCACTTTGGGTTGATGATTGATTAGAGGGGCAGCTAAAATTTTGTGTATTAATGAATTGTTACAACTTGCAAAACTTCTACAACATACTTATTCGCTTAAGATCACTATCATTAAATTATTGAAGTAAGGGGAAGCGATTCAGGCCCGCGACTCCCGAAACAACTTTTTAAGATATTATGATTATTGTTCTCGTTGACCCAGCTAATAGCTGGGTTTTTTGTGCGCGGTGACTTTTAATTTAATGCTTTGGTTTAATATTTTTGGTATGCGTGTTTATAGCATATCAGAATAACCAAATTACACTTATTACTTGAAAGCTTGAAGCATTAATGAATTGTTACAACTTGCAAAACTTCTACAACATACTTACAGGTCAATAGTCTCTATTATTAAATCATTGAAGTATGGAAAGGCGATTCAGGCCCGGCTTTCCGGAATAGAATTTTGTTGTAGTTTGCCCAACTTATGTTGGGCTTTTTATTGTCTCCAATAAATCATTAATGACTTCCGCAAACTCAGTACCTGAATCTTCTTGTAAAAAATGCCCTCCTTTTAATGTGACATGATTTAAACCTTTAGCGCCTGGAATCTTCTTTTGCATATAAGCGTCTCCGCCTTTGGTGATTGGATCACCATTACTAAACGCAGTTAAAAAAGGTTTTTGCCATTTTTCTAATATTTTCCAAGCAGACTTATTCGCTGCCGAAGCTGGGTTATTAGGTGTAGTCGGCACCAACGCAGGAAAAGCTCGTGTTCCGGCTTTATATTTTTTTGAGGGGAAAGGTGCATCATAAGCGCGTCGTTCATCTTTGCTAAAAGACTTAAAACTACCAAACTCAACAATACGAGCAATGGGAAACCAGGGGCTGTTTAAAGCAAAAGCTTTCCAGAGTTTAAATGCGCTAGGGATTTTTTCCTCACCTGTAGGAAGCATGCCGTTGCCAATTACGATGGCCTTAAAGCGGTGTTCGTGCTCAGCGGCTAAACGTAAGCCTAATAAAGACCCCCAGTCTTGGCATACTAAAGTAATGTTTGTCAGATCTAGCTGCTCAATAAGGGAAAGCAGCCAATCAATATGCGTTTGATAACTATAGTCTGATACGTTTAAGGGCTTATCAGATTTACCAAAGCCTATTAAATCAGGCGCAATTACTCTATGGCCTGCCGCGGCACAAACCGGAATCATATAACGGTATAAATAGGACCAGCTTGGTTCGCCATGTAGCATTAAAATAGGGTCCGCTTTTGTCGGCCCTTCATCAATATAATGCATTCGTAAACCACCGACATCGAGATAATTAGCATCAAAGTGGTAATTGGGTAATCTTTGAAAGCGACTTTCAGGGGTTCTGATATAAGTGGTCATGAATAGCTCCTATGTGTTCTGAATTTTATTGTTTAGAAGAGTTGTGATGAACAGTGTACTGCACAATTGGCTGGCTAAAAGTGTTTAAAATGAAATTCTGTTTTTCGTTCGTGTAAATAAATATATAGCGCGAGTTCATCAACCTTTTAAAAACTTTTTTAAAAGGTTGACCTGTGTCTTACACATAGGATTAGTATCTATCCCAGATCAGAAAAAAACCTTTAAGTATATTTGGAACGATTGAGATAAATGATGATGCCGATTTATAAATTCATTAGACAAAGTTTTATAGCCGTTATGCTATTAAGCTTTTCGGTATCTGTCTTAAGCAGCCAAATAGGGAGTACCTCTTTTGTTTCTGATGTAAGCATAAGCGCCATAGATGCTATTAACGAAGCAGGTAACAGTAATGATTTAGATAATGATCATTGCAAAGGCTCATTCAATACACAGCATTGCAATAACTGCTCTTATTGCACCGTGTTGTCACTAACAGAAACAGTGGGTATTGTGGCTAAGTTCAGCTATGACAGCCGTTATTCTCTCTTCATTCCGGAAGTATCGATAGATATTCTGATAAAACCTCCACGACTGTAATACACCAACGATCAAAAGCACTCTAATTATTAACTTTATCTGTATTACAAACTTAGTCAGCCCTATGCACAACGGCTGAGCTAAATAAAAAATCAAATATGTGAGAATTTATTATGAAATCTATTAAAACTGTTAAAACGATCGCTGCAGCAATTATCCTATCTTTACCGTTAGCTACTTATTCACTAACAAGCTTTGCTGAAGGTGGATATGTTTGGGAGCAGAAGGCGAAACAAAAACATACGGTGCTTAAAGAAAGTGTTGCTAAAAAAATGGGGCATACTGCATCGGAACATAAATACTTTATGACTGAAGCACAGGGGCCTGTGAAGCATACACAACAGGGCAAGACGCATAGCTACGTCAAACCTCACTCGAACCATATGGCCGTTGATCATAAGCGCGAGAGTGTTGGCACAGGTAGTTAAACGCTAGCCCGCAGTCATGGTAGCTCCCCTAATTATAAATATAGAGGGGAGCTATTTTCGTAAGTTGACTAATTCTCTTTGGTTTAGAATAGTTAAATCTAATCCACTGAGTCCCACATTTCTATTAAGTCACAAATAGAGTTACCATCCGGCGTACTATCAGGCATCTTCTCCCATACATCTGTTGCACGTTTCATATGGTCGTGTAACTGTTGTAGTTCTAGTATTTTTTCAGCTGTTTCATCTAAATGCTTTATAACAATATCTCTCACCTTGCAGCAAGGTGACTTTCCAGTGCTAGACATACCAATTATTTCTTGTATCTCAGAAATAGCGAAGCCTAATTTTCTAGATTTTAAGATGAATAAAAGGTGTTTCTCATCTTCTGACGAGTAACTTTTGTAACCATTTTCGATACTTTTACGTGGAGATAATAAGCCAATTCTAGTGTAGTACCTAACCGTATCAGCGGTTACATTCACCTTTTTGGCAATTTCATTGACTCGCATAACGTTACCTTTGCGTATTTATAATAAATGAACGTTTGTGATATATACATGCTGTTCAGAATGTACATTATGTGTTCAAAAACTCAATGGCGTCGATGTTTGATTGAATGTCCTGGCTTTTCTAATAATGGCTTTTCTGGCCAGCGATGCCGTGGATATTTACCGCGCATTTCTTTGGCGACATCAAAATAGGAGGTATTCCAAAAATTTGCTAAATCACTTGTCGTTTGAATAGGTCTCTGCGCTGGCGAAAGTAGCTCAAATCTCAAAGGTACGGAATTACCGCCAATTCTAGGGGACTCAATTTCTCCAAACATTTCTTGAAGCCTGACAGATACAGTTGGTCCTTGATTTTTATCGTAAACGATAGGGATTTTTTTGTCACTGGGTGTTACATACATCAAAGGTGCTTCTTGCTCTAAGAGCTGTTGCTCCTCCCAGGATAAGATACCTTTGATGAGCTCTAAGATATTTACCTTTTTTAATTGGTTTAAGCTATTTACGTTTGAAATATAAGGGAGCAACCATTGGTCAGCACTTTGAATCAAGGAGTCTTGTGTTAGCTTCGGAAACAGCTTAACTGCTTCACTTAGCCATGTGGCTCTTGCTAACCACTCTTCACACTTTACTGACCAATTCAGTATGCTAAGCCCTTCTGACTTTAAAAGACTATTTAGACATTTATGGAACTCTTCTGCCGGAATATTCGTTAAAGGTTGAGACTTTAATGTTATGGATTGATAGGTTGAAAGTCTGCGCCCAATAATATTTTGTTTTTTATCATCAAGTCGATATTCATCTTTATCTACAATTAAGTGCCCAATACTTTCATGCATATCTTCGAGTGTGATTGCCGATGCGCTAAAAATATGACCTTCTTTTTTGAGTGCATTGCAGTCGCTTATCACTAGCCAATCAGAACCAAAGAGAGAATCATCATCAAATAATTGTACGCCCTTTCCGTTAGCAAGTTGGTACCGGCCACAGTTTGCAGATCGTCTTTTAGCTAGGCGATCTGGGTAAGCCAGTAAAAGAAGCTTACCTACGTGGTCTTGCAGATCAGTAAGCGAGTATTTAGTGACTTGAGTTGATATATTTAAGTTATTTTTTAAGGTTTTGGTCGTGCTCAGAACTTGCTCTGCTATCGCGCCTTTTAAAGGCCAAGATTGAAGTGCCATTTTTTTATGTGATTTATAATCCTGTAGCGCAATTAAACGTTCAATAGTGTCTACACCGCTTCGATTATAAAAAATATCATTTTCTGAAAGCAGTGCCGAAAGCTCACAAGCCATACCTGTTTCCAAAGGGCTTCGTGCCTGTAATAGCATCGTGGATAGCCTAGGATGTAGTCCTAGTTTAGAGGCTTTAGCTCCTAGTGTTGTGATCTTCGCCCCGTCACTAACTTTTCCATCACTTACGAGGCCTAAAGATGTTAATAGTTGTTTAGCTGATTCAAAGTGAGCAGAAGGAGGAGGGGTTAGCCAGTTTATTGTCTGATAGTCGGTTAAACCCCAAGCGAGTAGGTCAAGAATTAGGTTTGCTAAATCAGAAGATAGAATCTCTTCGCCCTGAAAGTCTCTAAGAGAATGCTGCTTGGATTCACTCCATAAACGAATGCATGAGCCCGCCTGCAACCGACCTGCTCGGCCTTTGCGCTGCTCAGCTGAAGCTTTAGAAATATGAGAAGTCTCTAAGCGAGACATGCAGCTCAAAGGATCATAAACCGAGACTTTCTCTAAGCCACTATCGATTACGCATGTTACGCCTTCGATGGTTAAACTTGTTTCAGCAATATTAGTGGTAAAAACGACACGGCGTTTCCCTGAGGGGTCTGGTAGCAAGGCCTGCTCTTGTTGGCCGATAGACAGACCGCCATAAAGCGGAAGAAAAACTAAGTTGTCTTCATCGTGAAATGTAGTTTCAGCCTCAGTGATGCATCTTTTGATGTCGGCTTGCCCAGGCAGAAATACCAGCGTGTCTCCCTTTGTGTTGGTTGAAAATGCAGACCTTAATGCTTTTATTACCTTCAAACTAAGATAACGATTATCAGTATGAATGTAATCAACACTTACGGGGTAAATTCGACCAGGACACTTTATTATGGGGGCGTTATCTAAGTAAGTAGATATTTTATTTGTGTCGATTGTTGCTGACATTACCAGTAACTTTAAGTCTTCACGTATCGTCTGTTGGACTTCCAAGGCTAGCATTAGGGCTAAGTCTGTATGGATCGACCTTTCGTGAAACTCGTCAAGAATAATAAGGCCAACATCCTTTAACTCCGGGTCGCTTTGTAGTCTTCTGGTAAGGATGCCCTCCGTAACTATTTCTAGAACGGTACTCTCAGAAACGCGTCGATCATTCTTCACCTGATAACCAACTCTAACGCCAACTTTTTCACCTAGTTGCTTAGCTAAATAGTAAGCGATTGTTTTAGCTGCCACGCGTCTAGGTTCAAGCATCACAATTTTCTTACCTCTTAGCCAATCGGCGTCGATAAGGCTTAAGGGTAAAGCGGTTGATTTACCTGCTCCGGGTTCTGCTTGTAATACAAGATTGTTGTTACGTGATAAACAGTCGGATACTTGAGGTAAAAATTGGGTTATGGGTAGCAAATTATAACTCTACGAGAATTAAGTTTAGGAAGTTAGATGTGTACAAATCAATGTTGTAAATGTGATTACCCTGTTAATTTACAATACCTAGCACTTCTAATCAAAAGTCTTGGTGCTTGTTTGTCAGTTATGTTTTCCAGTTATGTTTAGAGATAACTGCGGTAAATGATAGAAATAGGTTTATTGAATGCATCTCAAAATAAGAATATTATTCATGTTTTGCTTGTTGGGGGAATAGTCGGGTGATTGATAAAATTTGGATGCTTTATGGTTGTACGGGTTATTCAGGAAAATTAATCGCTAGAGAGTGTTACCGTCAGGGATTAAGGCCAATTTTGGCTGGTCGATCAGAATCAAAAGTAAAGCTAATTGCTGAAGAGCTGGGCTTTGAATATCGAGTCTTTGATTTGACCGATGCGAATCGGGTTGAAGAAGCACTCGCCGATTGCTTTATGATTTTTAATGCAGCGGGCCCATTTACCCAGACGTGTGAACCCATATTAGAGGCATGTCTCAAGCAAGGCGTACATAACCTATCTTTAGTGGGTGAAATTCCACTTTTAGAATCCCTTCAGAAATATGACCAAGCTGCAAAAGGTGCCGGAATTACCTTAGCGGTTGGGCTGGGTTATGACGTTATTCCCACAGACTGCTTAGCCAACACCCTTAAAGAACATATGCCAGATGCAACGCATTTAACGATTATGATGCAGGGGGCAAGTCATATGTCGCCTGGTTCAACCAAGGAAATGATTGAACAATTGGGTGAGCAGCCTTTTTGGGCGAGAGAAAATGGCGAACTGCTTGAGAGTAAAGCAACAACTAAAAAAATTGATGTAGGTCTAGGTGACGCCCTCGCGATGACGATTGCTTGGGGGGATATCTCCAGCGCTTATTTTTCAACGAAGATTCCCAATATAGAAGTGTATGCGACCTTGAGTCGAGTGGAAGTGTTGATGATGCAGGCGATATCAAAATTGAAGCCTATTATTCGAATTAAGCGGGTGCAAAGCTGGATCAATAAAATAATTGATCTTACCGTAAAAGGCCCTAGTGACTATGTGTTAGAAGAAACGCCTGTTTACTTTTTAGGAGAAGCAAGAAATGCTGCTGGAGAGTCAATCCAAGCTAAGCTCAAAACAGCTTCAGGTTATAAACTCACTTATTTAGGTGCGGTCTTTAGTATTAAATACGTGTTGGAAAATGCAGTGAAATCAGGCTATCAAACCCCTGCACAATTGTTAGGTTCAAACGCTATAGAGCACATTGAGGAGTCATCAATAATTCAAGTGTTTTGAGTGCTCTGCTTTATTTCTTTGGTGGGCAACAACGTTTTATCAAAGGAATAAAAGGAACTGGTGGAAGTCAGAATTTCAATAAAAAATTGAGATTGGTTTTGGGGAAGGTAAGGCTAGATCCTTTAGCCTAAACTATATTGCTTAAGTATTTCTTAGCGGTATCGAAGAATGATCCCGTGGCTGTCTCCTTTCGAAGAAGCCGATTCGAGTTTTGAAAACTCTTCGTTACTGAGCTTGTCTGTCCAAACAATCACAGCATGGCAGGTGCCTGCATTAAGCGCTTTCTCGGTTAGTTCGAAAGCCGAGTGATTATTATTAGAGCGTAAAATCATAATATCTTCAGTTGCTGAGGTATCGTGCTCTTGTCCCCATTGTTTCAAAAGCTGGATAGGCGGATCAATCCAAGCTAACCAACGGTGATCTTGGTTTAAGTGGGTTAGCATCGGCAATAGAAGTTGGATGCAATCTGCTTTATCTCTCGTGAGAATGATTTCAGTAACATTTGCTTCAGGTGTTTGTACTTTTGGCTCGGGCTTCAGTTTCAGTAACGTTTTTTGAGAGTTACTGGCTTTTAGTTGTGTTGATTCTGATAAATAATCGAGCGTTTCAAGATGGTTGTTTTCATAAATTGATTCGTAAGTTGTTTCATACATAGAAAGTTGTTTCATTGCATATTCTCCTTTCGAATAACACCGACACCTAAGCCTTCAATAAATAACTCTTGTTCCCGAAGGTCAATGACAATCGGGTCAAAATCTTCATTCTCGGCCAATAATTCAACAATATGTTTATTCTTATTTAAACGTTTTACGGTAACTTCTTCACCAATCCGTGCGACCACAATCTGTCCATTTTGTGCCGTATTTGTTTTATGAACAGCAAGTAGGTCGCCATCTAGAATACCTACGTCTTTCATGCTCATACCCCTTACTCGAAGTAAGAAATCAGCTGAAGGCGAGAAAAATTCAGGTGCTAGTGAGCAATAATCTTCAATGTTTTCTTCGCCTAAAATAGGGTTTCCTGCTGCAACTTGGCCAATGATAGGAAGGCCTTCAGGTACATCACTTTGCGGAAGGCGTATGCCTCGGCTTGCGCCCGGAACAATTTCAATAGCTCCTTTTTTTGCGAGTGCTTTAATATGATCTTCTGCTGCATTCGCAGAGCGAAAACCTAACGCCAAGGCAATTTCTGCGCGTGTTGGTGGGTAGCCTGTCTCTTCAATATTTTGTTTAATCACATTGAGTACATCAGTTTGCCGATTTGTTAATTTGATCATACTTTTTATTCCGTTTTATATTTGTTCCGTTTGATACTTAATTCAACTGATGCTGAGTTATTTAAATGAACGTCCGGTATCAGTGGTAAAGACCGATGACATTCTTTCAGCAGAGATTTTATTTTACAAATCATCTCTGTTTAAGTATCCAGTACCTGTAAATGTATACAGTGTTTCGCCTTTTGTAAACTATTTGGAATAAAGTTTCCCAATTATTTTATTGAAACTAGATCATCAGCACTGCATGATCACCTTTTTATTTATGTGAAAGTTTTGGAGATTGTTTTGCGCATTCCTTTTTTATTACTTAGTTTAAGTTTACTTTCGACTGCTTCTTGGGCTGATATTGATGCAGAGGTGGGTTTAGAAACACGATATTTTTTTGAGGAAGGCTTGTCTGATCAAGATAAATTACACCCTTCTGTTAGAGCAGAAATTACTTATCAGAACGATTGGGGAGATAATAGTGTAGAACTGATTGGTTTTGGCCGTTATGATCAGCAAGACTCAGAACGCTCGCATGCTGATATTCGCGAGGCCTCTTTAACGCATGTAGGCAGGAATTGGGAGCTTAAGGTTGGTATAAGTAAAGTTTTCTGGGGCGTGACTGAGTCACGCCATTTGGTGGATATTATTAACCAAACGGATGCGGTAGAAAATTTAGATGGCGAAGACAAACTAGGCCAGCCAATGACCAAGCTTTCATACGAACAGAGTTGGGGGACGGTAGATCTGTTTTGGCTTCCTTATTTCAGGGAGCGTACCTTCGCAGGGGAAGATGGTCGTTTAGCCATGCCTTTTGTTGTAGATACGGATGACACTTCTTATAGCTCAAGTGCCGAGCAATGGCATAGTGATTTCGCTGTAAGGTTTTCTCACTATATTGGCGATTTTGATTTCGCTGTGTCGCACTTTTCTGGCACTAGTCGAGACCCCATTTTAACGTTTAATAATAACCCTTTTGACCCTAAACTTTTGGCTTCTTATCATACGATTGACCAAACAGGCTTAGAACTTCAATATATTTACGACGAGTGGTTGTTTAAATTTGAAGGCATCACAAATTCAGGGCTTGAAGATCGTTTTAGTGCCGCTGTTTTTGGGTTTGAATACACTCAAGTGGGTATTTTCGAAAGTAGTGCTGATTTAGGCTGGTTAGTAGAATACCTTTATGATGACCGTAAAGAATATGCGCCTCACAGTTTTGAACAGGACATTTTTGCAGGGTGGCGCTATGCCTTTAATGACGCTGATTCATCTGAAATTTTAGCGGGCATTATCTATGATCCTGAAACAGAAGAAGCAGTTTATTCTTTTGAGGCGAATAAACGGCTAGCAAGTGATCTTAAGTTAAATATTGAAGCACGGGTATTTGAGGGAAGTGATGTGGCAAACGCCTATATGACGCTTGCTAACCATAAAACAGCCTCTTTTCAGGATGAAGACTACATTCAGCTCGAACTTGTGAAATATTTTTAAGTTACCTATACGCAAGTTTCGAAATTTTGGCTTACACTTATTAGCATAATGAAGCATAAAACTTTATGTGAGGGGTGTTTTCCTCAAAATGCGGGAATAAATCCTTAGATTGGAAAGACAAGTGATGGCTACTCAAGAAGAGCACTATATTATTAATCCTCAACAGGATGTTTTACATGTCGACTTTAAAGGCACGTGGAGCCCTGAAGAGACATTAAAATATGTAGAAAATTATAAACGCCTAGTGAATCGTTATTTTACCCACGAATGGGCGTGTGTGATGAATTTACAAGGTCTGGATATGTTGCTCTCTGAACCCTTTCAAATTGAAACCTTCAAAGCGTTAAATGCTTGGTCTTATATTAAAGGTATGAGATCGGTTGCGGTAATTATTTGTAACAGCAATCGAAGTCATTTGTTGTATCAGTTCGAAGAAATTCTAAAAGTAAATCATCCTTACGAAACACAGGTCTGCTTTAGTGAAATTCAATCGAATCAGTGGTTGCTTGACCAGGGCTTTTGCAAAAAAAAACAAAAACTCGCTGGTGAAATAGCTTAAGCTGGCGTAATTTTTTCTACAAATAGATTGAGACTAAAGTTTTATTGTATTCTATTGTAGAATGTTGAAAATTTAATTTATGCGTGAGAAAGCTTTTGATTAAAGTTCTAGTCGTAGATGATCATGACCTAATTCGAGCCGGCATCGCTCGAATGTTATTAGATGATGGTGGCATTGAGGTCGTCGGAGAAGCCTGTTCTGGTGAAGACGCCGTTGATTATGTGCGCAAACTCAATCCCGATGTTGTTTTAATGGACTTGAAAATGCCGGGTATTGGTGGTCTAGAAGCAACCCGACAAATTAAACGTTATTCAGAGCGTGTTAAGGTTGTGGTGGTGACCGCGTGTGTTGAAGATCCATACCCAGCACATGTAATGGAGTCAGGGGCTGCGGCTTATGTGTCTAAAAGTAGTCATATCTCAGAAATGATCAAAGCAGTTAAGCAAGTTCATGCAGGTAATCGTTACCTTAGTTCAGATATTGCTCAGTCGATGGCTTTAGGCACATCAAGCGAGTCACCATTCGATGTGCTGTCTGAGCGAGAGCTCCAGATATCTACCATGATTATAGATTGCCAAAAGGTGCAAGCTATCTCGGATAAGCTTTGTTTAAGCCCAAAAACCGTTAATTCTTATCGGTACCGTATTTTTGAAAAGCTTGATATATCCAGTGATGTTGAACTGACGTTATTAGCGGTTAGAAATGGCCTGTTAGATGTAGATACGCCAAATTAACCTACCTATAGATAAGTCCAAACCTGTGTCGCAGTCCCCCTTATTTGATCACAAGCCTTTCCTAGCACAGTTAGCAAATTCATCCGGTGTTTACCGTATGTATGATGCTGAACAGGCTATTTTATATGTTGGCAAAGCAAAAAACCTAAAGAAACGTGTCACCAGCTATTTTGCAAAACAAGGCTTGTCGCTTAAAACGGCAGCGTTGGTAAAACGTATTGTGAGTATTGAAGTTACGCTTACAAACAGTGAGACAGAAGCTTTAATACTTGAACAAAACCTGATTAAAAGCCTAAAGCCTCCTTTTAATATTTTACTTCGAGATGATAAATCTTACCCTTATATTTATTTGGCAAGTGACAAAGAATTTCCCTCCTTATCTTTGAAACGCATACGTACGAAAGGAAAAATAGGACAGTATTTTGGTCCGTTTCCAAGTTCTGGCTCCGTTAAAGAAAGCTTGAAGTTACTAGAGAAAATTTTTAAAGTTCGGCAATGCGAAGAAAGTTTTTTTAGTAACCGCTCAAGGCCCTGTCTCCAATATCAAATAAATCGTTGTAAAGCACCTTGCGTAGGGGCTGTAGAGCAGGAGGAGTATGCGCAGGATGTTCAAAATGTTGTATTGTTTCTGCAAGGTAAAGCACCAGAGTTAATACGGCAGCTAATGGAAGATATGGATAAAGCGGCGAGTGAGTTAAATTTTGAAAAAGCTGCAGAACTTCGTGACCAAATTGACAACTTAAGGCATGTTCAAGAAAGTCAGTCTGCTGAAACAGGTGTGCTGGATTTAGACGTTGTCGCGATAAGTGTCGGCCCAGGAGCAGCGGTAGTATCAATGCTGCATATCCGAAAAGGACGTATTCTTGGGCATAAAAACTTCTTTCCAAAAGTATCGTTAGATCTTTCAAAACAAGAAATGCTAGAGACGTTTGTAGAGCAGTATTATGTAGGGCAAAATGCGACCAGAGATGTGCCTAAAGAGGTTGTTGTTACTGAGAAACTCTTAAATGCTGATGTCATTAGTGATGCGATACAGTCAGTTCAAAAAAGAAATATCAAGTTTTCATATCAAGTAAAACAAGTACGGTCACAATGGAAAAAGTTAGCACTTACTAATGCCGATAATGCTTTAAAAACTTATTTAGTGAACAAACAAACAATATTTCATAAGTTAGATGCGTTAACAAAAATGTTAGGCTTAGAAGCGCGACCAAAACGTATGGAATGCTTCGATATTAGCCATAGTTCCGGTGAAAAAACAGTGGGTTCCTGTGTTGTGTTTAATGAAGAAGGGCCACTTAAATCGGACTACCGAACATTTAATATTGAGGGTATTACTGGTGGTGATGATTACGCTGCGATGAAGCAGGTTTTAACGCGACGCTACCGTAATTTGAAAGAAAATCCTCAAAAATGGCCAGATGTTATTTTTATAGATGGTGGAAAAGGCCAACTAAATCTAGCACTAGAGGTTCTTAACGGGTTAAACTTGCACGGCTTGAATGTTGTCGGTATTGCTAAAGGGGTAACTCGAAAGCCTGGTTTTGAAACTTTATTAGTTCCGAATGAACAAGGTGGCTTAGAAACAATACATTGCGCTTCTGATAATGCAGGTTTGCACTTAATTCAGCATATTAGAGATGAGGCGCACCGATTTGCGATTACCGGACACCGTAATCGACGGGATAAAGCAAGACGGCAGTCAATACTTGAGGATATCGAAGGTGTTGGCGCAAAACGTAGGCGAGAACTACTTCGTTATTTTGGAAGTGTTCAAAGCCTTAAAACAGCATCAGCAACTGAAATTGCAAAAGTAACTGGAATTAGTAATAAGTTAGCCGAACATATTTATCTTAGTCTTCATAGTGCCTGAATTTTTAGTGTTTGGATGCCGTGATTTTAATATTGATTTAATTAGCATACAGATATTTAAAAATTCATGAATTTACCCAATATACTAACCGTTTCGCGCATCGTTCTTATTCCTGTGTTCGTAGTAGCTTATTATCTGCCTATTGACTGGAATTATTTGTTGTGTGGGCTTATTTTTACGATTGCAGGTGCAACAGACATGCTTGATGGCTATTTGGCCCGCAAGTTAAATCAGTCCACTCCATTTGGTGCTTTCCTTGACCCTGTCGCCGATAAGTTGATGGTAGCGATCGCTTTAACCGTCGTCATCGAACATTATCAAAGTGTGTGGGTCACTGTTCCTTCAATGATTATTATTGGTCGGGAAATTGTTGTGTCTGCATTGCGTGAATGGATGGCAGAAAAAGGCAAACGAGACAATGTGTCGGTCGGCAATATGGGTAAGCTTAAAACGGCTTGCCAGATGTGGTCGATTTTATTGTTATTGCTCGGTGTTCATGGCGGCACATATTTTGTGACGGGTATGGTGCTTATTTATGTCGCGGCTGCGCTCACTATTTGGTCAATGTATTTATATCTTACAGCCTCTTGGAGTCACCTGTTTTCAGAAGAAGTATAAAAAATTAATTTATATGAAATCTTCTATTGACTCTTTATCTGAATCCTTTATTATACGCTCCACTTCAGCGACACAGCCTAACGTGTAGCGGCTTAACCGGCCACTTTAAAGTTGAAGTAAAGAAGTAGAATACCAGGTTAATTGCGGGAATAGCTCAGCTGGTAGAGCACAACCTTGCCAAGGTTGGGGTCGCGAGTTCGAATCTCGTTTCCCGCTCCAAATTTCGAAAAGCCTCGGTCTCATCCGAGGTTTTTTGTTATAAAAGCTAAAAAGTTGCTACCATGACTTTTAGCTTTAGAAGGCGCGCTGGCAGAGTGGTCATGCAGCGGACTGCAACTCCGTTAACGCCGGTTCGATTCCGACGCGCGCCTCCATTTTAAAGTGAAGGCAAGACCGGAACTTGAAAATGCCCCCAAAGCCCGGGTGGCGAAATTGGTAGACGCAACAGACTTAAAATCTGTCGTCCTTCGGGACGTGCCGGTTCGATTCCGGCCCCGGGCACCATTTCCTAGTTTTATACCTCTCTATATATTCATATTATTCTAATCTCAATATTTATCAGTTTTAATAATAGTCTTCTAATCTTTGTTTTTTCGTATTCAACCGTCTAGGTTTTTAATGATATGAAGTGTGCCAAAGTCGTAATGGCATTAATTAGAGCATCATTGATGTTGTTGGATAGGATGTGCTTCGCGCACCAAAGAAGTTGACCCTCCCCATACTCCCAGCTTTATAAAAATCACCATATAGACTCTTTTATGATAAACCTGTCGAAAAAGTAAGCCCAAGGGAAGGAATTTCGTCCAACTATTTCCTATAATAACGAAACCGAACAACGTACTAGCTTAGAAGAGGGTCATTGAGCAATGAAGTCTGAATCTTGCTAATATCTAGAGTTATTGAGCTTGAATCAGTCTTTTAGTTACTCAAAGAAAGGAAGAATTGATAGCAGTGCTGAGTTAAGTTTGTTTGTTATTTGGCTGAAGAGTTTTGGACCCTTTAATGAGTGTGTTGCGTTGACCGTTAGAACCCACAACCCATTGCTGACATCATATGGTGCATAGACTTATTTTAGATTTGTGAAATTTTAAGCTGCTGAGGGTAGGGTTGATCAGCCATTAAAAATATACGTATTAAGGGCTTCTCTGGCTCTTAAGCTACGCTTCCCTAATGATCACTTTTGCTCAAGAGCCAGCGTTCACTTAAATCTGAGATTGGCTGAATTATCCTGAATAAAATATGACACTTTAGTGTCTTAAGTGTGGACGTTTTTGTCGCTTGATCATGCTTAATTCATATCAGGTCTTCACCTCTAAGCTGCCATCAAAAAAACGCTGTTCGATGCCGACTAAATCTATTGAATGAAGATATAGCCTTAAGCGCCTGATGTCTCCTTATGGCACGAAGAGGCTTACTAGTACCATTTTGAGATGCTGAGATGTCGGGCTAATATGGCATTAATATTGCTCCTCTTGGATGGATAAAGGGAACAATAGCTATGATAGTGAACAATTCGGGATATATGTCCACGTTGGGCCAAGCTAAGCCGACAGAAAGCAGTACAAATATTGCCGTAATAGGTGGTAACAACTTGCCAGTCGAGGAAAACTCTTCTGACGCCGTGCAAATCAGTGACGTAGCAAGATCAAAAATGTTACAAGAGATAAAAAGTGGCGAGTTTGTCGATTTTACTGGTGAGAACGGTCTGTTTCAGAAAGGCTTAATGATGGGGCTGGGTGTAAGCACGGTGCAAGAGTGGTCAGCTAAAGGGCTTAATATTTCTGATGAGGCTGTAATTGCTGCTGGAAAAGCCTTCGATGACGGTATGAAGAAAAAGTATGAAGAAAATGGCACTTCACTGGCCGGTAAGGGTGGTCTCGCATTAAACAAATATCAAATTATAATGAACTCTCAAGAAGTTCCTGATTGGTTTACGCAAGAATATGAAAGTGTACTTTCCTCTATGGATGATAAAGAGATGAAAAGAGCGTTTGAAAAGGGTGATCTTTTCTTTACATCAAAACCTTCTTTTTCAAGAGTTGATGCGTTAGCTAGTTATGCTTCGGTCGTAAGAAACATATAAAAGAGAAGTCAAGCGATGCAAAACAATTGCACACCTTCTGTGAGCGTTAAAGTGTTGCGTTGACCAGTTGAAACCGCCAGCAAAAGCGAACCTTATTCACAGGCTCGTAAATAGCTAGCTTCGACCTACAGCGATCCTTTTGAATGCACAAAATACGCACCAGATTCGCTTTGCAAGGATACATGAGAACGTCTTGCTCCATAATTCAAAACGATCCTTTTTAACCTATAATATGCCTACAATACCAGAGTTTTACCTGTTTCGTTGTACTTGTTCAAAATTCAATCCATCCGCCCCCTTTAACTATGTTTGTGACAGAGACGTTTTAATTAAGAGCCATTTTAAACTAACATTAACAAATTAGATTCCAAGGGAAGAGTGCAAGACTATATGAACAATTATGACTTGTTTGTCGAAGTCGTCGAATTGAAGAGTTTTTCTGCTGCAGCAAAAAAGCTACACCACTCTCCTTCCGCTATTAGCAAACAAATAGGCCGACTGGAGCAGAAACTTGATGTGCAGTTGTTTAACCGCACGACGCGCTCCCTATCTATTACCGAGGCTGGGCAGCTTTTTTACGAACGCTGCAAAGATATTTCACAGCGTATGGAGGATGCCGAAACCGAGCTTAAAGACTTATCGAGTGACCCAAGAGGCCCAATTACTGTCACTTGGCCAAATATGTTGTCGAGTTCAGAACTTGTCAAGGTATTAGCGGCTTTTCTAAAGAAATATCCGAACATAAAGGTGAATATAAACGTTACGCCGGAAATGCTAAACCTAACCGATGAACGAATCGATTTTGCGTTTCGGCTAGGCGCATTATCTGACTCGACACTAGTGGCTATAGAAATGTTTAAAGTACGGCCACTTGTTTGTTGTGCACCAGACCTAGTGGCCAAGCACGGCAGTCCTAAATCGATGGAAGATATATTTCGCTTGCCACAGGTGCTGCCGAGTTACCTGAATATTGCACAGAAGGCCCGTCAGCAATATCCTGCGATGAAAGTACTTGTCCCAGAAGAGCACCATACCGTCAACAACCTGTCAGCCCAGTACAATATGGCGAAACTGGGTATCGGTGCCGCCATTCTGTTTCAGCATATGATACAAAGTGATCTGGAAGATGGCTCATTGATAGACTTGACGGCTAATCATAAACCGCCTGAAATTCCTGTATTTCTGGTATACCCAAAACTGAACTACACACCAAGAAAACTAAGATGTTTCATCGATTTTTTTAAAGAACAGCTGAAATATTAGAGGATAAGAGGGGGCGTAGGGACTATTTTTTAACCAAGTAAACCGCAACCGCTTTGTCTTCGTCCGCCCTCTTCCCATTTGGCCAAGCTTTTCGTTCAGCTTACTTTCAATTTGCGCACTAAACGGTCACTTCCAAGCGGCTGGCAGTAGTGGCAAAATTTACGGATCGAATATAAGTCGTGCTCCGACAATAGGTTCAAATTATCAAGGTGTCCGCCCTGAATGGCACTTACTTAAGTATCTTTTCTCTTGGTGTATTCATTCCTGCACGCCCTATACCAGTAGGTTGGAGCTAAGGTACGAAGCTCAACAACAAGCGTTTGGCTCACCTCATCGGTTAACCATTCATCCTTTTGTTGGGCTTCGCCGGAGGCTCAACACCAACCTACAGAGACAATCAAACCCCTTAAGTAAGTGCCATTCGGGTCCGCCCCCTTTTCCGAACTTTGCTATAAACTCTAACTACAAGGGGCAGGATTCCGCTTCAGGGAGACTTTAACCAACAATAGTTTCGACAGTTAGTGTGTAGAGTTCAAGCTGGGCATCCAAGAATACGACGTCTCTAGATAAGCCAATATAGGCTTCGCCAGGAAAGATCAGATTATTTGGCTGGTACTTTATCCTGACAGTCGCCCCTCCCATAATGCCGCCATCGGCATAAATCCCATCAGCCATGCTGGTAATGCAAATTGGGCGAAGTGTTTCGACTTTGAAAGGTATCGCTAAAACGCCTTAACAAGTTAGTTCCAGCAGATCAAAAATGAATCACTTTTTTTAGGAGTGAACCTCAAACGGAATAAGGCCTGTTAATGCACTTAAACTACCTATCCCGAATGCACGCTTTGTCTCAAGAGTCTGCGGTTTATCGTCACTCAAATAGGCACCGCTTTAACTCCTTAGCTAGCGCTATAGACGTATTCGAAATCAAGATAATTAGGCCATGTTGACCTTTGTTTTCAGTGACTGCTAAGTGCGAGAAACCGACAGTTCTTATATTGGAACAACCTCAATCTGTTTAAAAAACGCTTAGAGTCTTAAGGCAAAATAAAGTTGTTTAGGTTAAAGTTCCAAGACAATTTTTTGATGATGAGAACAATAATGAACTGGACCTGCCTTGCTTTTTCTCAACTTAGTACTGAGCAGCTCTACGAGCTTTTAAAACTTAGAGTCGATGTGTTCGTGGTCGAACAAGCCTGTCCTTATCCCGAACTCGACAATAAAGACCGCGTTGAAGGTGCATATCATTTACTTGGTTATCATCATGGGGAAATGATTGCATATTCACGTCTTCTGAGTCCTAGAATATCTTATAATAATGTCAGTTTTGGGCGTGTCATCATTGAAAAACCCAGTCGTGGAACTGGGTTAGGCCAAAAGCTGATAGCCACTGCTTTAGATCACTGTCAGAAGTTATGGCCGAACCAGGATATTGATATCGGAGCCCAGGAATATCTGCTTGAATTTTATCGAGGATATGGTTTTAAGGCCATCTCTGAAGTATACCTAGAAGATGGTATACCTCATATTGATATGCGTCTTAGTCGGTCATGTTAAAACCTTTGTGCCTAAGTTCGAGATTTTCATAGTATGTGACCGTTAGCGATACTATATCGTCAGTCAAAATCTCACGAGGTCCATAGCCAAAGCACTACCTTTTTGGTTGGTGGCACACCAATGGTCAAATCACTAAAGTGTTTGCTTTTACATCTATTGGAAGAACTAAGCGCGTTAATAAAAGAGTTATTTCCTAATGGAGCTAAAGGATAATCTTTGGGCGGGTTAGCTGCTTGCTTTTCTGTGGAAATGGGAAGCTATTTCGATAAAGTTTGTTTTTCACCAAGTGTGATACTCGAAGCCTATGTAGAACGAATAAATAGCATAAAGACAAAAAGTTGATTTTCAGATTTAGACTTGTCATCTTTTAAATCAGGATTGTTTTATAGCGAGTCAAGTATTAAGGGGCGGCACTTCATTGTATGTTCGGGATAGTCGGTAAATCATTAAAAAAACAATAAGGGAAAAGTTTCACCCTATAATGTTTTGATTTGTAATAAAGCAGCCGCAAGTCACCTTCTTAAAGGTGGGCATAATTGAATGGTTTAGTGTGACTGCATTTAACTGATCTCAAGCACTCTCTCAGCAATCCAATAGGGAGGGCTAATTACTTACAGGTAACGGTTCGATAAAATTCAATTTGGCATAAACCTACAATGTATTGGTAAAGTAAATGCATTGTATTTTACAGCTCCTGTAATAGTTCAGCGATAGAAAAGTTATATTGTTTGATTTTGGAATTATGCGTACGTGAATATTGCCTAAAGTCATGTTTTGACAAATTCTCAGGTTGAAGCTTTCTCCTTAGTTGACCAAAGGTATTAACATTATATTTATTTATTACTGCCATTTTTGTGTGGAATGTAGCCTGATGGTTTAGCTCTTTTGATTCATCGATAAAGTCAAACCCATTTAAATAGTCATACATAAGAATAAGTGACCACATACCATCCACGAAATGACCTCCGACACTACAAGCCATGTCACCTTTCTGAATAGCCTCTATTGATTCAGCTAACCAGTCTATGCCTCCAACAACCGCATTTTTCCCAAAAGTTAAGTCAGAGTCTTTGGCTGCATCGATTAAACCTAGGGCCATGTTGTCGTTGGCGGACCAGAGAATATTAACTTTTGGATAGCGTGCTACCATCGTAGGAAGCATTTTCCTCGCCTTTGAACGTGACCAATCTGCCGGAAAAAACTGAGTAAAGTGCATGTCAGAGTTGATTTTTAAAGCTCGTTGTAAACCAATTTTTCTTGATTGATATGCTTTAGAGGAAGGGTTTCCTTCCATAGCCAAAACTGTAAATTTCTCTTTTTTTGA
>Ga0209825_1000691_pt1 | contig 20759 bp, 15 predicted proteins | sample EN8Hudsemesocosm_FD_184631 | JGI IMG/M metagenome (GOLD analysis project Ga0209825, IMG submission 184631) | Methane-oxidizing microbial communities from mesocosms in the Hudson Canyon - EN8B Hudson Canyon (SPAdes) (version 2) | ecosystem: Environmental > Aquatic > Marine > Cold seeps | place...
TGAAATCAAATACCCTGCGAACACGCAGGCTGGTTCTAAGTTCCTGGTGGCATACTAACCAAACAGGCAGCTTAATAGCCGGCCCCATGTGTTCAAAGGCACGAACCAGGCTTGGGTCTTGATCACCCAGGTCTTCAGGGAAAAATATAACCCCCAGCCCTTCTTTGCACAGCTGCAGCTGCAACATCTGAAAAGAGGTATTTAACTTAAAATTTTCCTCCGACACGCTCCACCCTTGTTGGTTGAGTACCTCAGAGACGCCGTTGCCTTGGTTAAAACCGATAATTTGTAAATCGGTAAGGTCAGCAGGTTTTGAGTGGGGGGGTAGCTTCGCCAGGTAATCTTGGGTGCCATAAAGCCAAATGATTTCTTCCCCCAGTTTTTTGGCAATTAGGTCATCTTGTGTAGGTCGAAAACTGCGAATGGCAATGTCTGCTTCCCGGCGTTTAAGGTCACTGGTTTCATTGGTCACCACCACTTCAATATCAATGCCGGGTTCTTGTTTGCGTAATTTAGCGATGACTCTGGGCAAGCGAAATATGGCATCCAGTTCCCCCACCGAAATCACCACTAAGCCTTCAATTTTCTGGGATTGCCCAGCCGCAGTTAATGAAAACTGCTGGGCCGCTGTGCTCATGGCGCGGGCATGCTCCAGTAAGTCCACACCGCTTTCGGTTAACACCAGTCGCTGACCCACCCGCTCAAACAAGGTTATGCCCATTTGGGCTTCAAGGGCCGCCACCTGGCGGCTTAGGGTAGGCTGGGTCACGTCTAGGGCTTTTGCTGCCGCCGATAGGGTGCCTTCTTCAGCGGTGACCAAAAAGGCGCGAGTGTGGTTCCAATCGAATTTCACCGGCTTCCAGTTCATACAAATATGCATACCTATCTTGTGGATATAGCCAATTTATATCCTATTATTGTATATGTATAGTGGTGGTCACTGAATTGATATGGGAAGGGCGGGTTTATGACAACACTGGTGGTAGGTGCAAGCGGAGCAACCGGTCGGTTATTGGTGCAACAATTACTCGATCAAGGGGAGCCGGTAAAAATCATCGTGCGCTCATTGGTGGGGTTGCCTGAGTCATTATTACAAGATAGCCGGCTCACGGTCACCCAGGCCAGCCTATTGGACTTAACCGATGCGCAACTATTAGCCCAGGTTCAGGGCTGTCGCGCGGTGGCATCGTGCTTGGGTCATAACTTAACGTTTAAAGGCATGTTTGGTCATCCCAGGCGTTTAGTGACCGATGGGGTGCAGCGTTTATGCGAAGCCATTGAAAAAACGGCCACACAAACCCCAGTAAAATTTGTATTAATGAACACCACTGGCAATAAAAATACCCAGGCAGGTGAAACTGTGTCGCTGGCGCAAACGGCAGTGGTGGGATTAATAAGGCACTTGCTACCGCCCCATGCCGACAACGAAATTGCGGCGGCCTATTTGCAATCACAATATGGCACTCAGCAAAAAGTCATTGAATGGGCGGCGGTTCGCCCTGATAGCCTTATCGACGAAGATGTGGTCACTGAATACCAGGTGCATCCATCGCCCATTCGCAGTGCTATTTTTGATGCGGGCAAAAGCAGCCGAATTAACGTGGCCCACTTTATGTCACAGTTAATTGTTAACGATGGCACCTGGGATAATTGGAAAAATCAAATGCCGGTACTGTACAATGCGGCCTTTGAAGAGGTCACTTCGTAACAGTGCAAACATGGACGGGACAATGAATAAAAATTTAAACAAGCTAGGCGTATTTTTAATTGCCTATCTATTGTTATCTATGAGTGCCTTTGCTGAAGAAAAAGAACGAGCACTGGTGCCGTTAACCAGTATTACCGACTATACCACGGGTGATGGTTGGGCGAGCGCGGTTGGCTTAAAGATGGAATATTTGTCGGTTTTTGATGGCGCTGAACAATATACGCTTGAAATTAAACCAGACGTTGCCATTCAGTGGCGAAGTGCAGAACAGACACTCTTTTTGGAATGGGCCGATCTAGATGGCCTGGAGTTGGGTTGGCGCGGATTAATTCAAAACAATTGGTTTATGCAAGCCGGTGCGCGCCACGAGACGGTACTGCCTTCAGGCGATACCCAGGCTGAAAATATCAATGGGTTTCCACATAGGGGATCACATGTTTTGGCTTTTGTTGAAACTAGGCACCCCCTGGCAGAAGGGTGGGGGAGCTGGCTGTCGGGTCGATTATCAGCTGGCCCAGCCAGTTTTGGTTATAGAGGAAAGGTTGCGTTAGGGCATCGCTTTGGCCGTAAATTGGATGGCGCAGGGTTAGACGTGACTCTTTATTCTTCATTTGCTGATAAAAAGAATAATAATAATTATTTTGGCGTGACAGAAGCAGACGCTACCGCATCAGGGTTAGCGCAATCAGATTTGCAAGGAGGTTATCGCTCTACAGGATTAAATTTAATGTATAGAACATCCGTGGGGGTTAACATTCAAATTACCGCGCAAGCCGGTGTGGAAGTTTATGGTAGTCATGTTACTAAAAGCTCGATCGTGAGTGATAAACCTGAAACCAATGCGGCAATCTCAGTGCTTAGACGGTTTTAGTTATAATTAATAATCCCAATCCAGTAACATTATTTTAGTATGGTAGAGGGATGTGTTGTTGCACAGTGCAAACTTTTACCTCACCAGGAATTTGCGATTGAAAAAATATACAATAAAAAAAGAAATGCTCATCGATGCGCCAGTGGAACGGGTATTTTCAGCGCTTACCAGTAGTGTGGAAATTCCGCAGTTTTATCCATTAAAGTCGGTAGAAAGCACCTGGGAAGTTGGTGCTGACGTGCTTTACAAGGGGGAAGTGGAGGGGGCGCCCTTTACCGATTACGGTGTCATCGAACAGCTGGATGTTCCTAGTGTGTATCGTTACCGTTATTGGAGCGACAATCATGGCACGCAGCGGGTAGCTGAAAACTTTATTTCAATTGAATACCAGCTAACGCGGGCTGATAACGGGGCGCGGTTAACGTTACTTCAAAGTAATATTAAGTCGACAGAGCTTTACCAGCTTATGGAGACTCAGGTATGGGATTTTCTATTGGGGTCTTTAAAAAAGTACCTTGAAGCGCGCACCTAGAAAGACTGTAATATTTCAGGTTATTTCCCTGTCTCTTCCAGAGTGAGTAAAATCGCATTCACAGCAAAGCTGGTTAAGTCTTGTTGATTAACCGGGCGTTCATGGGGGCGCGAGAATACAGCTACCGAGCCTTCCGACAGGGTTAACATAAAATAGGCGGCCCGTTCACGCTGTTCAAATGTGGTGTTGGGAAAGTAAATTTCAAGTGAGCCACTTATCCAACCCACCGCGGTGCTGTAAAAACGCTCCAGTGTCTCGCTGCCAAAATCATGGTGTTTGGCCAGTACCCACAGTTCTAAAAACAAAGCGCTGGTGTTCTGCGTGACGGCATCATCCAACATCCAGGATATAACCCCTTTTAAATAGCTGAGTGGGTCCAGGGCCTTATCAAATTTAATGGTTTCTCGTTCGTGGGCATAGCGGTCACACACAGAGGTCATAACGGCTTCAATGAGCTGTGTTTTGTTGGGGAAGTGGTAGGTTAAATTACCAACACTAATGCCGCAGGCAGTGGCGACTTTGCGTGTGCTTAACATGTGGTAGCCATCGGACTTAAGCAGTTGCTCGGCCACCTGAACTATTTGCTCGCGGGAGGCTTTACCTAAAGTGTTGGGCTGGCGAGTCTCACTGGGTGTTTTGACTTTTGCCTTGCTCGCGATATTCGATTTCTTATTCATGGCGCCATATTAGTACAAGTGCCCTAATGTTAAAAGCGCTATTTATCCGCTTGTTTTGCCGTTATTAATACCTGTTAGAGATTTTTTGCCTTTAAGAAAATTGTGAATAAAATAAAAAAACACGCGGTAATCAATCACAACCCCCCCATGAATAGATTAAACAGCCTTAACTTAAATTCACTGCTAAGCAGTATGGTTACCTTGTCCCCTAATACCGACCAGGCAAGCTGTGATAGGCAACAAACTAAAAAATAAATCAGTGAAAAGGTTAAAAACGCCTGATGGTTTTGGACGTTAACTATCCAGCATGGGTTTCAGTGTTTCTAATTTGTCGAATACTTGCCAAATGTAGTTTTTGGTGCCGTTTTCTCTGTGCGTATGCAGCTGTGCCAAGGCCGGATCATTAAGATACCCCTCAAATGCTTGCATTGACTTCCACTGCACTAAAATAAAGATTGATCTTGGTGATAACTCCCCCTTAAGGGTTTCACGAAACTTACCTAATGAGACCACGTGACCGCCGTGAGCATGCACTTCTTTCACAGAGCGTCCACTGTACTCTAAAAATTCATCACGATCTGAAACATCAAAAAGATTTAGGGCGTATACCGGCATAGTGTCATTCTCCTGGTTATTTGCGGGACTATGACACTAAGGGCAGCAGGCTCTGGAGCACGCTGTGCAATGAATGTCATATTTACGTTGACACCTTAGTACAGTCGTCCTAAGATTTAAAGCGTTAAATGAGCTCCACCGTTGATCGGCCCCAGTGGCTGGCCCAAAGCGAGTGTTTATAGGTCAAAAAGAGAGAGATCCATGAAAATACCCATGATGAATGTTGATGATCAACTTGAGGACTTCACGCCGCGCGAGATTACCCTGGATGGTGTTACTAAGGTCGTGCACACCGCCGGCACAGGGCCTGCAGTGATCGTAATGACCGAGATGCCGGGTATTAGCCCCCACGTAGCACGCTTTAGCCGTTGGGTACGTGACGCCGGATTTACAGTTTATATGCCCTCGCTGTTTGGTCGCGATGGCGCGGTGGTGAGCGCAGAAGAGGGCGCAAAGGTATTTAAACGTGCCTGTGTTAGTGCTGAGTTTCAGGCGCTTTCCGCCAACAAATCCAGCCCAGTAACTAAGTGGTTACGGTCTTTGGCCAAGCAAGCTCACGAGGAATGTGGTGGACCAGGGGTGGGTGCCATTGGCATGTGTTTTACGGGAAATTTCGCTTTGTCTATGATGCTTGAGTCGTCGGTATTGGCCCCGGTTGTTGCTCAGCCATCACTGCCGCTGGATAACCCAGCGGGCATTGAAATGTCCACCGATGAAATTGCCGCCGTGAAAGAACGTCTTGAGCGCGAGGACCTTACGGTGATGGCGTATCGTTTTGAGGGGGATCAGTTTTGTAAAGCCCAGCGCTTTGAAGCTTATAAAAATGCATTGGGTGATCGCTTTGTGGCCCGAGAGCTGCCGGACAGCGCAGCCAACCCAGATGTGGCCCCGTTTTTCAAAAACTTTGTCACCAGTCCACACAGTGTGGTCACAGCCCACTTAATTGATGAAGCAGGGCAGCCCACTATTTCGGCACGTGATGAGATTTTAGCGTTTTTTGCCAGTCGCTTAAATTCTTAACGGACGCTTATTGTATCGCGGGGGAGTGGGGCGAGTTCATTAAGTTATGGATAGGCACGCATTTGGTACTTCAATAGTGCTAATGGTGAACGCTAATTATTCTTTAAAAGACTGGGGGCAGTTTTGTATTTTGCTTAAGTGCACAATACAAAGCTGCCCCAGTATTTTTATTTAGACAGTTTTTAAAAGTGTAGTGTTAATTAAAATTTAACCTTAAATTTTTCCCAGCTGCCAATGGATTTTCGGTTGGCGTTGGCATCATCATTTGATTCCGCCACCACGTAACGACCATGGGTGCTGCGTAAAGAAATGGTATCGTTATTAGCCAGGCAGCCAGAGCCATCGGTGTGATTGGTTAATGTAAACCTTTCCCATGACCCTAGAGCACTTTTATCGGCTCTTAAGCCGCCACCGGATTCAACGGTTTTAAATGACCAGCTATCCCAAGACCACACTGAGCTAGTATCGATATTATCGCCGCTAAAGAAGTGATTGTTGCCGGTTCTTATGGAAACCGTATTGCCACTTTTTAGACAGTTGTCTTCATCTAAATCCAGCAGGCTAAAGGTTTCATGGCTACCGATTGCAGTACGGTCGGCCCGAACATCACCACCGCCGTTACCATCGGCACGTAAGTATTTACCATGGGCGCCCAATAACGAAACTCCGCTAATAGGTGTTAAATTATTGTAAACATAAAAGTCACGGCTGGTACCTGAGTAGGCATTTTTTGATCCATCCCAACCACTCTTCCAATGGCCTTCATGTCTTAAACGATAAGTACCACTGGGTAGCGTATCGTCAATAACCCATTCAAGGCGGGCGTTGGAGCACGCCAGGCAATCTACCGAGGTATCTCGAATCCAGTGGTATTCTGTTTGAATATCATTTTCAGTTAATACCGTAAGCCAACTGCCGTCGCTTTGTTTTTGCTGAACCTTTAAAAAGGCATCCATGGTCTTAAAGTTATTTTGCGGGTGCCCGGAGCGGAACGTTGCCTTGGCGGTCTCCCCTGCAAAATAGGTAGAGGTCGCATCTGTGGTCACCTCACCAAAGGATTCCCACAGGCGTTTATCATCATAAACCACCCCCAGCGCCGGAATGATTTGATCGTTGGATAAATCGTTAGGAGTTGGGCCTGGTGCAACGGTGTCGCCATTCACTATGGCCGTGGCTTGCTGGGAAAATATTTGGCGGTAGGCTGCCAGGGTTTCAGGGCCCCATAACGTGTGGCCAGCCGCGTAATGCTGAGTGCCGTATTCTTCAGGGGTGGTAATGTAGCCGCTGTAAGCGTTGGCTAAGCCGGCAATAATAACATTTTGAACTTCACCCTGTGGCCCCATGATCGCTTTAAGATCGGCTCTTAAACGGCGTGCCGACATGGTGGTCATTTCACCGGGTACACCCACTAATACTAAGCGGCCTAACTGAAATATCTGAAACGGAAGGGTATCTGTGTACAGGGTGACGCCGTCAATCATCTTGGTATTTAAGAAGGTGGGTTTAGGGTACTGACAGGCATCATTAACACCGTTGTCACCGCCAACGGTTAAATTAGATAGGGCATCCATAATGCCTAACAAAGGGTAGCCAGCAAATACATTACCCAGCAAGGTGCCGCTTTGATTCCAGGTTACCCCTTCATTATCCTGGGTCATGCCTTCAAAAATACCATCTATATTTGATGGGCCATCCCAATACTGGCCAGCTGTAAACGACCAACCAATGGCACCTTCACACATGGCGGTAGCAATGCCTGAATGTGTATATTGCGACGCCACCTGATAGCCTGGCATATCCACATATTGAAACTGTGCGGCCAAGGTACCTGTGATAGAAGCCGAGGCACTATTGTATAACGATAGTGCTTTGTCATATTGCTTGGTGGCCACCAGTAATATGCCTTCTTCTTCCGTGGCACCACAACTGTCTTCAATGCCACAGATATTAGGGGACACATCTCCTTCTTCCGAGTTTGCAAAGGCAGCTACAAATCCGGTGGTTAACGGTGGTTGCGTGCCCTTTAAATCTTCGAACAACTGCGAGGCCACGCCCTTATTATCACTGCTCACTAACCGAAAACTTTGCGAGGCTGAAACATTGTGCATGCCAAACCAGTTAATCATGCCCACTTCTTCGCCGTTGTCTTTGGCAAGTTTAATAAGGGTCATGTACTCGTTGGTATCGGCTGAATAGTCTGCTGCGTCATCATTCACCGCATACATTTCTTTGGCGCGGTTAATACTGGTGCCGGTTAGTTTTCCTTGTGCAAACTTAATATTACCTTCGGCCTTACTGGTAAATGAATCTTTAATGGATTGGTATATACCGTTAACAACCACATTAAAGTTATCGTTGTCGTAACCCAATGCACTTAAATTCAGCATGGCAGTGTGATCGTAACCACCAGGGCCCACATGAGTATGGGTGGCCGTTAACATCACGTTATTTTTATTTAGGTAAGGGGAGAGTGTGTTATCGGCTGCAATTTTTTCCAGTACCCCTTGGTGAACCCCTTGGGTAATACTTTGTAAATCTGCGCTCACAAACACCACATAATTGTCGGTGCCGGTTTTGCCCATAGTAAAAGCACGAGACCAAAGTCGAGTATGAATTCCTTGAGTGGTTTGACCTGTGTCGCCATAACCCACCATGCCGCGATCGGCGGCTGGGCCTGTGACATCATAGATGCTGGCGCCCACCATCCATTCGCCGGATACAGCAGGAAGTGATATCAGCGCCGCACTTGAAAATAAAATACTTTTAAAGAGTCGAGAAAAAGCCTTGTGTTGCATACATTACCCTCATGATTTGAATTATTGTTTTTATTCATCTTAATCATGCCGGTACCTCATGAGCACTCGCCTGAGACATCCCTTTTCATGTACAGCCTGATACTAGCAATTGTTCAAAATTAACACAGGGCCATTTTTGAATATTGTTGATAATGGCCAAAAACCGAAATAGGGGATTAAAGGGATAATGCAGGTCTTTCTTGGGAGGAGGAGGGGGTAGGCGGATTACGACAACGAAGGCTGAGCACTTCATGCTATAATAGCCTCTGGATATGTAATTAATATTTAGTTTTCGAGTTGTAACTATGAGTGCTGCAGAATTTAAAACCTTAAGAGAGGCTGTGGGCCTGTCTATTTCTACCTTAGTAAAAGTAATTGATGTGGATGAACGCTCCATTCGTAAGTGGGAGTCGGGTAAAAAGAAGGTGCCCCAGGATGTGTTTGATAAGGTTGTGGCCATCGATGCTTTAATTACCAATACCGCCAATGACGAAATAACCCGGTTTAAAGCTGCGCCGCAAGATGCGGTGGTGTTGTACCGCTATATAGATGAAGACGACTTGCATGAACAGCACCCTGAATTTATGGGGCTGCCCATAATGTCTTATGGCGCGATGATTTATCGCTTAAGACAAAAATACCTAGATCTGGGTGTATCGGTTTCCATCGAATATAAGTAATAGCCAGATGAATGGCTTGGCCAATACATTAGCCAAGTCATTTTACTATTAAGGCAAACTCATTCCCTAAGTGAGTTATCAATGCCGGCTAACACTGGCCCTAAAATATAATCCAGAAGGGTTCGTTTTTCCCCCTCAATATGTGCCTGAATGGGCATGCCCGGTTGCAATGTGATGTGTGAGTTTTTTAACAGGTCTTTTGCATCCACTTCTAGCAATAAGCGGTAAAATCCTTGGCCATCTTCATTCACAAAGCGGTCGGCCGAAACTTGCGTAACCTTGGCGGCCAAAGGATTTAACTGACGCTGATTAAAATTTAATAACCTGACTCTGGCCAGGTTACCGGCCTGTACCTGTTCGATATCCTTATCGGACAGCTGCGCCTCAATGATCAATGGCGCCGAACTGGGCACAATATCCATAAGATACGTCCCGCGTTTAATGGCCTCTCCCTGGGTATGGTATTGAAGGTTAATCACGCTACCACGGGCCGGTGCCAATACTTTAGTTAATGAAATTTTATGTTTAATGTCGTTAATTTGTTTTTGTAACTGCCATTTTTTTCCATTAAGTTCATGGATGTTTTTTAGGTGCAGGGTATTGAAATTACTGAGCAGCCTGTTTTTTTCTATCTGTACGGCGCTTAATGCCAGGGCCTGCTTGCTAAGACTGGCATTTTTGTTAATCACTTCACTGTTTATTTCACTCAATTTTATCTTTAAGGCATTGAGCTCTTGTGCCGAGCTAAACTGACTTTTATTTAGTTGACTGAGGCGTTGATACTCTTCATCAAAAATACTGCGTTTTGTCTGTAATTGCACCAACGCCACTTTATCCCAGCTAATGCTGGTTTTAATCTGCTTTTTTTCTTGGTCTAATTGCCCCTGGTTTTGCAAAAACTGACGATGCTCTGCTTCATATAATTTTTGGGCGTGCTCATACACTGAATGACTAGAGGCTTTTGAATAGGCCCCAGGGAGCTGAGAGGGCAGTTGCATAGCTTGCTGATCTAATAGCGCTTGATGGCGTAGTAAATCCAGCTCCACTTTTAATAACTGTTTATTGGCTTCGGTGAGGCTGGTCATTTCCACGTCAGCGTTAAACTGCAGGAGCAGCTGATCTTTTTCTACCTGATCATTTTCCTGTACGTAAATGGCTTTCACCACGCCGCCTTCCATGGGCACCACTTTTTTACGAAAGCCTTCCACTCGCACGTGCCCCTGCACCATAGTGGCAGAACTTACCGGCGCTAAATTGGCCCAGGTAAATAGCAAAATAAATAACAGTAAGGTAAAAAGGAATACCTCAAGGGCGGATCGTTGCAAGGAATAATCCTTCATGAGGAGCCCTTAATTAAACTGATGTTGTGTAAGTTTTCGGCATCCAAATATCCACAACAACCATTCTCTATTAGTAATACTCTATCGGCCACGTCCACTAAGGATCGCCTTTGGGTGCTGTACACCACAGTGGTACCTTGTTGTTGTAAGGTTATTAATAACGCTTTATAAACCTGTTGACCTGCCTGATCCAAAAAGGCATCACACTCATCAAAAAATACATACTTGGGTTTGCTATAGATAGCACTGGCAATCAATACCCGCTGAACAATACCGGCGGGCAAGCTGGTCTCTTGCATGCCCACAGGTGTGTCGTAACCCAGGGGCAGGGCACTAATGGTTTGATGTATGGCCAATTGTTTGGCTACTTGCACCACTCGATCCTTGTCCATTTTTTGATAGCGGCAAATAAGTTGCCCTAAAGTGGAGCTGGCCAAACGCAAGTTTTGTGGCACATACCCCAGCTGGTTACCCAGCCAGGCATCTTCTATTTTATCTCTTTGGTATTGATCAAAATAAATATGTCCCTCACATTCTAGACCTTTGACAACCCCTACCAGGCTGTCTATAAACAGGCTTTTGCCCGCGCCGTTTGCCCCAATGATTGCAACTTTTTCACAAGGTTTAATGGTGAGTTGGGGTATGTTTAATAGGGTTTTCCCCGCTATTTGAATGGACAACTTATCCACACGAATGCCCCCTTCAAGAGGGGTTAACGGGCAGGTTTTTTCTTGTGGGGTATTTTTTTCAAAGGCGTATTGCTTTTTGACCAGTTTGATAATTTTATCGCTTAGCTGCCATTGGTTAAGCAACACCTCAAAGGGAATTAAACCGCGAAACCCTATGATTACCGCCGCCAATAAGGTGCCCGAGGTAATTTGATTATTAAGTAAAAGAATGGCGCCTATGGTGGGCAAGGATAATTGCAAACACCATTTTAAAAAAACAAATATGCTCTTAAAGTAGTTCTCGGTGGTTTTAAGTTGAGCCGAGGTGTCATTAAACTGTTGTGATCTGGCAAGTCCAAGCCAATCCCTTAGACGGTTATCGGCCAAGAGGTTTTTAGCGCTGTAAAGCAGTTCAGCCAAATGGGTTTTATGGTGGACCTGTTGTTCACTTAAACGAATTTTGTATGGTGCCAGGATTTTATGTTGGCCATAAATAAGTAACAAAAAAACAATATTAATCAAACTAACCAGGGCAGCAAACATGGGGTGTAAAAAATACAATACCACAATAAACAAGGGGCTAAACAGGGCATCCAGTGCCGCCAGTAAAACCGTATTCACATTGGCATTAAGTAGTTGGCCTAGCTGTTGGTAGTGATTAATATTGCCTGTTTGGCAGGCGTTGCTGGCGGCCATTTTATGATGCAGGTCAAAATATTGGTGCAGCATTTTTAGCGGAAGAGACTGGCGGCGATACTCAAAATAGACGTGAAATACACCCACAATAATGGCTGCCGCCAATAGCATGTACAGGGTTTCAATGCTGCCACTGCCCAGCACTCGATCAAATATCTGCAGGCTAAACAGGGGAACCGCCAATAGGGAAACATTACAGATGAGGGTTAAAAACAGTAATAACAGCAGGCTTAAATAAAACCGACGATTCATGAACACCATAAATCTGGCCCTTTTTGACAGTCTCCCTTTATATTCTAGTCACAATCAGGCGATTTGGGGCTTTTAGCCCGTTAAATTTAGCCCATCAAACCAATATATTCATGTCTTCCAAGGTAATGCCGGTCACATTATCCAGCTGCACAAAGTCTTCAAAGACACTGTCACCGTTAAGATCAATGGCCAGCATAATATCGGTGCCGTCGTCACTGAGGCTTAGCCAATCATTGATATTTTCGCTGGTTTGCCCACCACTGAGGTTAAAGTCTAAAAAGTCCTCCAGGTTATTAAAGTCACTGATCACGTCTATGGCGTTAACATCAGCCTCATTAAATACAAAACCATCGTTGCCACTTCCGCCGGTTAACGTATCGCTGCCCGCGCCGCCATCCAACAGGTTGTTTTGTTCGTTGCCAAAGAGGGTGTCGTCGTAGTTGCTGCCCACCACATTTTCAATGGACTTCAAGACATCGTGGTCCATCTGTTGGGTGGCATTATTTTCCAGGTCCACCAGCACCGCGCCGTTTGTTTGTGAGTAATCTACGGTGTCAATGCCGCCACCCCCGTCCAGGGTATCGGTGCCCATGTCGCCATAAAAGGTATCGTTACCCGACCCCCCTGACAGCACATCGTTGCCTTCACCGCCGTACAAATTGTCATCACCACTGCCGGCTACCAAAGTGTCGTTGCCTTCGTTGCCGTCCAGAATATCATCGCCACTGCCGCCCCCTAACCAGTCGTGGCCACTACCACCCACTAAGTGGTCTTGATCGGCGCCACCGTTGAGGATGTCGTCGCCATCACCGCCGGCCAAAATATCGTTGTTAGAGCCGCCAAATAGCTGGTCGCTGCCAGAGCCGCCAATTAAGGTGTCGTCGCCGGTGCCGCCGATTAAGGTATCGTTATCCGAATCCCCCCATAACGTGTCTTCTCCGGAGCCACCATTTAAAACATCGTCACCGGAGCTGCCTTTGAGAATGTCATCCCCCCCTTCGCCCACTAGGGAGTCATTACCCTTGCCTCCCCATAATGAGTCGTTGCCGGTGCCGCCATCTAATACGTCTTGGCCATCACCGCCGGATAAATAGTCGTTATCAGAGCCCCCATTTAATACGTCGTCTCCGGCGTCCCCCGTTAAACTGTCGTCACCACTGCCACCGTCCAGGGTATCAATGCCGCTGCCGCCGCCCAGCAGGTCATTACCCGAACCGCCATGGAGAGTATCGTTGTCCGAGCCGCCTTTTAAGGTGTCATCTCCATCACCACCACTTAACTGGTCGTTGCCCGATCCGCCGTATAACGGGTCGGCCCCCGAACCGCCATCCAGGGCATCATCGCCCGAGCCCCCTTTTAGGTTGTCGTTACCTATGTCACCAAACAAGCTGTCGTTATCCGCACCGCCCACTAGAATGTCATCGCCGCTGTCACCACTTAAATGGTCATTGCCCGAGCCGCCGTCCAGGGTGTCGGTGCCAGCACCGCCTTCCAAGGTGTCATCACCGCTGTCACCGGATAAACTGTCGTTACCTTCGCTGCCTTTTAGGCGATCGTTTCCGCTGTTGCCATTTAAGGTGTCGTTATCGAGGCCGCCGTATAAATAGTCATGGCCTTCACCGCCAGATATTACGTCATCACCAATATTGCCTTTTACAGTGTCGTTGTCTTCGCCGCCATAAAGTTCATCATTACCGACCCCACCATCGATAAAGTCGTCGCCGGTATCGCCATAGATGAGGTCGTTGCCTTCTTCACCCAATAACAAATCATCATCCACCCCCCCGTAAATTCTATCGTTACCATTACCGCCGTATATCTCATCGCTTTCGGTAATGAACTGCGGTTCAATTACATCGCCACCCTTAAGGGCGTTTTCATGCAAGTTATCTGCGTTGCTAATGCCAATATCCACTGTAAAAATAACGTCGTTAAAGTCTTCATCACCGCCGTTTAATAAGTCTTCAAAGGCCAAGGTAATGATGCCGTTTTCTGGGTTTATGATGCCAAGGGTGTGATCAAAATTATCGGGGTTGAGGCTATAATCTTCGCCGTCATGCCCGGCGGCTGAATGATAGACACTGCCATCAATCTCGGTTTGTTTGCCACGGCTGTTGGTGAAAAACAGGCCCGGGGCCGAATCCGTAATGGTGGCGAGATCGCCTGCCTCGTTAATAAAAGACAAGCTGCCTTCGGTAAAGTCCATGCGTTTATAGCCAGAGTTTTCGTTGAAGCCATTGGCAATAATAAAGAAGCCAATTTGATCGCCAACACTAATATCCAGAGCACTGCTGCTCACACCGCCTATTAAATTTCCACCTGAGTCCTGGGCGCTGGCATTGGCAAAATGGATTTGAATGTCGCTAATGGTGCCATCGGCTCCGATCTTGTAGCTGCCTAAGGTATTTTTATATCCCGCGTCTTCTGATTCAAAGGTAATGGAACCAGAATATTCCTCGCCCATGGTGAGGGCCGCCATGTCCAGCAGTGGCAGGGAGCCACCGCCGTGTAAGATATCATCGCCATCGTGCCCATAAATGAGATCATCCCCCCAGCCGCCCCAGATGGAATCATCGCCACCTTCTCCAAACAAAGAGTCGTCACCGTCTCTACCGGATAGGTAACCATGTTCGTCACCGCCCGTGAGAGTATCGGGTTCGCTGGTGCCGATGAAAATGCTAACTGCATGGGACATAGTTGGGTTCCCGGGGTTGTCATCTGTGGTAATAAGAGTGTTATAACGGTCTTAATACTATTTGGCACATGCTCTGTAGAAATGTTATGACTAAAAAAATGTTTTTTAGAAATTAAAAAGTTTGTAATTTTCTGCGTAGGCACATGTAAAATTCTACAATACAGAGCAGTAAAGTACAGAGAAAAACAGGCCAATGGCCCCTGTCAATAAACTAAAAAGTATTAAGAACCACCTTCCTAATTTTTTAGTTTTAATTGTTATTTAGCCCACCTGTTTTTAGTTTGAACTTTTATAAGGAGCCAATCAGGTAGCAGGTTTCCTTGTCTAAGGACAGACTTAAATGGCTTAAAGCGCCGTGGGGGACCCGGCGGCCACACATGTTTTGTTAGCATATGTAGGTTTTGTACTATCTATTACAGCCGCAGCGTTAGGTTAGGTTCACGATTCACAAAAAGTCTCTGGATGATATTTAGGGTATAGCTGCAGTCGTAAAGACGTTTATAGCCTTGAATATCCGACAGAGATCACCGCGCATCATTGGACCCAATCATTTCTCTTTAAATGTGAATGCCAATTTATAAACCCCATAATTCAGTTGCAGTGAGATTCATCCCTAGCTAGTCGTTGGTCAAATATAGGGGGATATAAGGTGTATGTGTAAATGGATTTTTCGTGGGCCATAGATTTATCAGTGTTTGTGCTTATACTTAAGGCATGTCGGTGTTATCCATAAGGCGTTATGCCCCCAATTATTTTGAATTATGCCTGCTGTTCTGCTTGTGCCTGGCTGGGCCGGTTCATGCCCTAAAAATCATTACCTGTGAGTGTCCACCCTTATCTTATATTCAAGATGGCAAGTTAATGGGACCAGCAGTAGAAATTGTAAAGCGCATTCAAAACCACTTAAACACCCAGGAAGAAATTCTGATTTACCCGTGGGCGCGGGCCTATGCCATGATGCAGGAAGAGGCAGATGTGATGTTGTTTTCCACCACCCGAACCAAGCATAGGGATAACAGCTTTGCTTGGGTGGGGCCCATTGCCACCAAAACCTATAGTTTGTACGGGCTAGCATCAAAAAAATACCAAGTTAATAATATTGAAGGTGCCAAAAAATACAGGGTGGGGGTGTTGCGTGACTCAACTAATCATCAGCATTTAATCAAACGTGGTTTTGAGGATATTAATGTGGTATCCAGTTCGGAGCAAAATCTAAAGATGTTGCAATTTAGCCGGATTGACCTTTGGTATACCGATGCCGCCATTGCAAGCGAGCTTAGTGAGCAACTAAATCTTGATTTTTTTCTCACTGAGGTTCACCGAGTACATGTTAGTGAATCCTTTTTCGCATTTAATATATCTACTTCACGAGATGTAATAAAAAAGTGGCAGGGTGCTTTAGATGCGTTGTATCAAAAAGGTGTAATATTGGAAATTTATAAAAAATTTAAATTGGAATATTTATACCCGGTTAGGGATTAGTGGTTTATTAAAAAATAGGCACGTATATTCGCCTTGTAACTGCGTTTTTAATACAGTTTAAGTGACAGGGAAATCTATACCCATCATGGCACGGACCGTGTGAGTAACGCTGGAAAAACGCCGCGGCACCCATCTATCAAGTGTAAAGCTATTTAGTAGAAAACAGGAACACCCCGTCCCAATCTTTTGGTGGAGGCGTGTGTTGAAATTTTTCAATGCGTTTTTTATACAAATCAATGACCTGCATATAGGCCGGGTCATGTACTTCGTACATAGTGTTTAAAATATCTAATGCCTGTGACCATTTTTGTGAAATGTAACAATCAAAACAGCTTTCCATGAGTTGGGCATGTTGTATTTGTTGATCGGTGGCCTGGGTGGCCAGCATTAAAGGTTCAAAAATACTGATAGGTTCGGTTTTGCCTTTTACTCTCACCATGTCCAGTCGACGATATAGAAATTGCGGGGCCTGCTGTTGGGTGGCCTCACTCACCACCACCTTGGCTCCATAATTTTTAGTTAACCCTTCAAGGCGTGAGCCTAAATTCACTGCGTCCCCCATCACCGTGTAGGCCATGCGATATTCCGAACCCATATTGCCCACATTCATGGTGCCGGTATTAATGCCCACGCCAATTTTTATATGGGGAAAACCTTCTTGGCTTAATTTTTTATTAAGCTCGGCCAATTTATCATGCATATCCAGTGCACTGCACACCGCCTTATAGGCATGCTCGGGTTCATCTAGGGGGGCACCCCAAAATGCCATGATGGCATCCCCCATGTACTTATCCACCGTGCCTAAATTTTTATAAATGGCCTCGGTCATGGGGGTGAGAATTTGATTCATTAACAGGGTTAAATCTTCCGGTGCTATGTTTTCCGAAATACTGGTGAAGTCACGCACGTCACTGAACAACACACTAAGGTTTTTACTTTGCCCTTCAAGACGAATGGCATCCGGTTTTTTGGCCATTTCGTCCACTAGTTCAGGGGGCACGTACTGGCCAAATAACCGGGTGATGGCGCGCTTCTTTTTGCTCTCTACAAAAAATCCCCACGACATATGAAACATAAAAAACAGTACACACATTAAAATGGGGCTGGCCAGAGGCAGCATAATGCCCTGCAACCAAAGCCAATAATTTATGACGCCATAAACCAAGGCCAAACCACTGCAAAGTAATAGCGTGATAGTGGGGGATAAAAAATGTGGCAATATGACTAACAGTATTCCCATGACCAAATAAATAACCAACATGGCACCCATAATATAGGCGGGTACCTTGGCCAGTTGGCCATCTAATATCCCGGCAATTATATTGGCGTGCACCTCCACTCCAGGCATGCTTTCATCCACCGGAGTAGATCGTAAATCCAAAAGCCCAGGGGCTGAGGTACCTAACAATACAATTTTGCCCTGCAAGTCTTTTGGGGCACTGTTTTTTTGTAAAATATCATGAATAGAAAGGTAAGCAAAGCTGCCCTCTGGCCCACGAAACGGAATGTTCACCGCTCCTGTGCTGTCAGTGTTAATGATTCTGTGGCCTAGCTGCACAGATTCAATGGCCAGGTAAGGCCCTTGTTCCACCAATTGAATATCCAGCGGCGCATCCTCCAATGCCAACTGAGCCACCGACAACGCCAAAGACGGATACAATAAACCTTGGAAAGATTGCAACAAGGGCACCCGCCTAAAATTACCGTCACTGTCCACCGCCGGGTTATCAAAAAAACCACTGCTTACGCTAGCTTCATGAAACGCCAAACGATTGGCCGTGTATCCCATGGGTTTGGGCAGGCCCATACTTAAATGGGTGATGGCATCTAATTGCGCGATGGGGGGCGGTAACTCATTAAGTTTCGTGGTGCTGTGTTGTTGAAATAAAATCCCCGCGCTAATGGCCCGCCCCTTTAGCGCTTTGGCAAAAACAGTATCTTGCATGGCTTCAAATTCTAATGCCGCTTGTGTGGCATTGGAAATTCCGGGTTGATGTTTTAGCGATTTTTGTAAATTGATAAAACGTTCACCAGCGGCCTCTGCAAACACCATGTCAAAACCCAGGACCTTAATTTTATAATGGTCAAATAAAGTATCTACTAATGTTGCCAGGTGATGGCGATTCCACGGCCATTGGCCATAATGCCCTAAACTGTTTTCATCAATGTCGGCAATAACAATACGATCATCTATGCCCAGCTTTAACGTGCTGCGCAAACGAATATCGGAAGCCATTCCATCTAGGCGGTTTAACAATGGAAGTTCAACAATCGCCAGGGCGTGAATCAAGAAGACTAATAAGATGGCGCTGGCTAACAGCCATTTAGTGATGGACTTTATTTGCATAGGTTAGCTGTGCTTGTGCATAAATTTAAAGTCAGCCAATTAAGCAGTGGGAATAGCCTGCCTAGGGTCGCCGTTAATACCTCCGTGTAGGCTCGCATCGGCATCCATGCCTCAAACACCCTAAGCAAGCTACTCCCCCTGTTAAATTTAAGTGCCGATCCTGCTAACACTTTTGAATTTAAGGTATTAACAGTCACCAAATCTAGCAGTGAAAAGCGGTGATGCAGTTTGAGGTGTTTAAAACATGGATGTTTTAAGAAAGCGCCCATGGACGGGTTCACAGCGGTCTCAAACAGCATCACCGCTATTCGCAGCTGGCAGGATTTACGACCTAGTTTTTTAATGAATAGCACTCTAAACCCACCCTAATAACCCCGTCTAGGTGTCTGATAACTTTGAATCACTGAAATAGGCGATTCACGCCCCACCAATGCCTCAATTAAAATCAGTTCTTCATCTGTGTGGTTAAACACCGGTGCAGGAATAATTAACTGTTTATTTTCAGGGTCTTTTAAAATAAAACGCGGGGCATCGTGATGTTCACTGACAATGTTTTCAGTTTGATCTGGCTGAGCATTGGCTTTAATTTGCGTGTGGCCATAACAAGTACACAAATAACTTTTATCGTTATCTGATTCGGCGTACACCCCTGTGCCCCGTATGCCAATGGTGGCGGTACTGGTGCGCAGAGTATGTTTTTTTTGCTGTGCGTCCCGCTGGCCAAATACAGATAAAATCTTACCGCTTAATAAATGCAGGCCGCTTTCTAATACATTGCTGCCCTCCAATTGTAAGGTGCTGTTTTCTCTTAATATGTGAGCATCCTGACCCACCTTAAAAATAATGTAGCTGTTGCTATTGGTCACCACCTTGGCATCGGCTTTTATAAAGGTATTCATGTTGGCCTTCTCGCCGTTTACGGTGACGGTACCTTGCAGTTCAAATATGGACTTATTATCGGCCAGTTTTTTGGGCACCTGCCCCAAACCAAAGTTCACCGCCATGGCAGCAGGTGAAAAGCGCATTAAGGCCAAAGCCAGGCCTGAATGGTAGACCGCGTTTAAAAAGGCCCGTCGTGTCTTATTTTGATGGTTTGCCATGATATTTGTCCGCTAATCCATGAAAATGGGCCCAGTGATCCTTTAACTTTAGTCGTGGTTCGTATTAATTTCTCGGCTTATATGACATTTAGCTCTGTAGGCGGGATATTACTTATTCAATTCGCATAAGCTGGTTACACTAAAGTGTGGCTCTATGGATGTATTGCTACTTATTAGTACTTAATCTTTAAGGGGGTGACGGTGCTTTTGCGTTGCTTACTCTTATTGGGGTTTTACTTGCCCACGATGGCTTTGGCTGCCACTACCTACAGCGGCAGTGAAGGCGTGCGCGCCAAACTTTTAATTTCTAACTCGGTATCGGCTTGCAGTGGGTGCCATGATGGAGCAACCGCCCCCGACTTCACTTCTTCCTATTCAGCTTTCAGCACCTACGCCACCGACTATCATTCCGGCAGTAAAACCGCGGCGGTGCAACTCATGCGCGACCGTACCTCTCTTTCTCCTGGGGCCGGGGGATTTATGCCCGATGGGGCCGCGTCGCAAATTAACGCCGCCGAAATGTTGCTGCTCACCAATTGGAAAGCCAATGATGCGGTGGATACCGACAACCCAACCGTCACCACCACGGCCAGTGTCACCAGCTCTGGTAAGGATTTTAAGACCACCTCTAATTCGGCAAAGTTCACCGTGCATGCCAGTGTGGATGACAGTGGTATAGACGCCACGAGTTATGACTTTGATTACAGCACCAGCCAGAGCGCCGACAATACCAGCGCCACGCAATTGGTGTCGGGCAGCGGCGGTGGCACGTCTACCACCGCCATATCGCAACAGCTCACCTCTTTAGAGTGTGGCACTCTGTATTATTTTCGGGTGAGTGCCAGCAATGCTACGTACAGCAACACAGATGGTGGTTGGCAAAGCGCCACCACGGTAGCGTGTAATACTTCCCCTGTGATTCAAAACACCCCGTTAAGCCCGGGTGGGGCTACAGAAGATACGCTTTTCCAATTGGATGTTGATGCGCTAGATAATGAAGGCGACAGTATTACTTATGCCTTAAGCAACGCTCCCAGCGGCATGACCATAGACAGTAGTAGTGGCGTCATCAGCTGGATCCCGGGGGAAGGGGTAAGCGCGTCCGGCACCGTGACGGTGACCGCCAAGGATGATGAAGCCGATGGTGCCAGCGGTGACAGCGAAACCTTTTCAGTGAGCGTGACTGCCGTTAATGATGCGCCGCAAATTACCAGTACCGCCCCCACCAGCGCCACCGAAAGCGTGGCATTTAGTTATCAGGTGGATGTCACCGATCCCGAC
>Ga0209825_1000696_pt1 | contig 20595 bp, 16 predicted proteins | sample EN8Hudsemesocosm_FD_184631 | JGI IMG/M metagenome (GOLD analysis project Ga0209825, IMG submission 184631) | Methane-oxidizing microbial communities from mesocosms in the Hudson Canyon - EN8B Hudson Canyon (SPAdes) (version 2) | ecosystem: Environmental > Aquatic > Marine > Cold seeps | place...
GGGCTACCATGGGCGAGTTACACTGGAATTTATAATAATAATTGGAGTACACATGAAAAAACTGATCGCGTTGGTGGTGGCCTTGGGGCTCTTGTCTGGAGGCTATTACGGTCTTGGCAATGCCTATAAGCAGGAGATTTATGCAGGGGCCATGGCGTTTGAGGCGAGCCTGTCCGAGCTCACTGAAAAAACCACCCAAATCAGTGTGGGCGAGATTTCTTATCTTGAAAACCAACACGCCGGCAACAAACCCACCGTTTTGTTAATTCATGGTTTTGCCGCCTATAAAGAAAACTGGCTGCGTTTTGCGCGGGCCTTTAAAGATGACTTTCATGTGGTGATCATCGATCTGCCAGCCCATGGCAAAAGCGTTAAAGACATGTCGCTGAATTACAGCTTAAGCAACCAGGTATTGTGGGTGCACGAGTTTGCACAGGCCGTGGGCCTCACTCGTTTCCATTTGGCTGGTAATTCCATGGGCGGCGCCATCAGTGCCGTTTATGCTGCTAATTATCCACAGCAAGTCATCAGTGCCACTCTTTTGGACCCAGCCGGTATTCATGATCACAGGTCCGTGATGCAAGATTTGCTGGAGAAGGGCAATAACCCCCTCGTGGTGGTAGACACTGCCAGCTTTAAACGTCTTATGAACTTTGCTCTGGAGCAGCCACCGTTTGTACCCTGGCCTATTTCCTTGGTGAGTGCCGAGCGCGCTCAAATGTTAAAGCCGCTGCACGACAAGCTGTTTAAAGACATGCAGGTGGGCCAGGGGGAAGGTTTTAAGGCGGTACTTAAAAGTATTCAAGTACCTACCCAAGTGCAGTGGGGCGAGCAAGACCGGGTGATCAACTATAAAAACATCGATACCTTCAGTGCGCTCATTCCTAACGTAAGCGCCCATGTGTGGCCTAATGTGGGTCACGCACCCATGATCGAGATCCCTCAAGAGTCGGCCGCTCTTATGCTGGCCCATATGCTGAAATAAATATAGATCACGCCGCGACCCTTAATGGTTGATACCCAGCTAGGGTCTGCGGCTCTCACGGCTGTCCATATACAAAACCACCATTAAAGCCTGTTTGTTGTACAAAACCAGTACTTAGGTATTGGTGCCTTGGTCTCAAGACGCCAGCTGGAAAATTGTTTTCTCTGTTAATAAGACTTAAGTCATAGTTTTCTAAGCATTCGGTCATAGAAGTGCAGCCTAATGCTGTTAGTATGTCGAAGCATTAGATTTGGTATGAGAATTGAATGCCTACTCATACGGCACTCGGCATAGGCACTGGTAGTAATATAGTATGCAAAAATTAACTCGCGAAGAATACAGCAGCGAAGCTCTTCAGCGTCGTGTGCGCAGCGTGACCTTTTTTAAAGATTTGGTACAGCTGGACCCGGCTCAATATGAGCTGGTATTAAGCCTCAGCGAATACGTACGGGTGAAGGCTGGCGATAATGTCATGAGCAAGGGCGATGCCGATGGCAAATTATTCTTCTTGCTTAAGGGGCAAATCGCCGTGTATACCGACGCCGGCGAACAAAGCCTAAACGTCATCAACCCAGGTGAAGTGGTGGGCACCCTGTCCATGATTACCGGGCGCAAACGTAGTGCCACGGTACAAGCCGAAAGCAACGCCATTTTACTGGGCCTTGAGCATAAATATTTCCGTGATGTGGCAGACCACAGCCTCATTGGTTTAAATACCAAGTTGGTGGCCTATCGCATGATTGTGCATAACATTCGCTGGACCCTTGAAATGAACAAGATGAAGGACCCCAAGCATCCGCTGGTGTCTCGTTTGTTAAAGGTGCCGGTGCATACCAGCAGTAAAGATAATCAGCAGGAATTGGAATTTTTACACCAGCAATCCAAAATGTTGGCCGAGCTGTTGTGTGAATGGAATGAAGCCGATGTTGAAGTGCCTGTCACCGACCTTGAGCCAGCCTAACCTGGTTAGCTAGGGTTTCGCCACTTAAGGTTACATACCGTATCCTGATAACTCACCACGCAATTACGCCCCTGAGCCTTGGCCTGATACAAGGCCTGATCTGCTTGATCCAAAAACGTTAACCAATTTTGTTGTTTGTCGGGCAGGGTGCTGTTCACCCCTATGCTAATGGTTAATTTTATATTGTGCTCCCCATCTACAAACACTTGTTTGGCCAGGCTTTGGCGAATGGACTGCGCCAGTTCCATGGCATCTTGATGCTGGGTAATGGGCAAAATAATGGCGAACTCTTCGCCGCCGTAACGGGCAATCATGTCGCTTTTGCGTTTGGCTTTATCCTTCAGCAGCTTGGCCGCATGGCACAAAACCTTGTCTCCCACTAAGTGACCGTACTGGTCGTTTACCCGCTTAAAAAAATCCAAATCTAAAAATAATATAGATAGATGTGTGTGAGAGCGTGATGCCAGGTCCCACTGAATGCTTAAGGCGTCATCAAAATACTGGCGGTTAAATATGCCGGTAAGTGGGTCGGTTTGATTAAGTTTTTCCAGCTTCTTTTGGTTCTCCTTTAGTTTGCTCTCAACGGTAAAGGCGCGTCGGTATTCTTTAAAAAAGCGTCTAGCACTGAACAGTGAATATAACCAACACATGACAAACAGCGGCACAAGGTAACGAAATTCGTCTGAAAAAAAACAGGCCAGGGCACCAGGAATGCTTAACAACGCCAGATAGCTTTGTGTAAACCTGGGTTTGGGGGCCAGGGTGGAAGCAGCGCCGCCAATGACCGTGAGTACAATCAGTAAGCTAGTAATGACCCACTGATGGTATTGCGCCTGGTTAATCATCAACACCACTAGGGTACTAAGGGTGGCAGCCTGCGCGATGCCCAATAAAAATAGCAGGGCCCGCCAGGTATCAGGATATTGGCGGTAGATGAATTTGGTGCTTAAGGCATGAATTAGGCGCAACAGGCTAATGCCCATGAAGGCACCAGAGAAAATTAACGTGAAGCTGGGGGCGTATAGATAGAAGTCTGTGCTCCAGGCCAGCAATGGCCAGATAACCGCATACAACAACACACCCGGAAGTGAGCGATTTAAAAAATCCATGTCACTGCGTTTAACGAATTGCTGATCCATAGGCAACCTGATGGCTATCAGTGGGCAAATACCCTGTACGGGTCGAACTGCATCCTGCAATCGGCGCTTCCATTAGCCTTAATATAGCCGGATTTAGGCCACTAGCCTTGGGTTAAAGACGTCTGTTTAGTGGCCGCTGGCGTAAAGAGGGTAGATTTGGCTGTGCTTTTACGCTTTGCCGCCAAATAAAAACGGGAACAGGCGCAGCTTGTCTTGCTGGGTAAGTGACTGCATACGTTTAATGTTAGTTTCGGGGATAGCTTCAGGGTTTGGGTACTTGCTTAGCACGTCTTCAATGCTGTCTTCACGAATTAAATGCAGCAATGGGTAGGGGGCGCGATTGGTGAGGTTTTCAGGGTCTTGGGGCTGGGTGCCGGCAAATTGATACTGAGGGTGAAAGCTGGCCAGTTGGATAATGCCATGCCAATCTTCTTGCTCCAGTAAGGCATCGCTTAAATCCAAAAACTGATTGTAATCCTCGAAGCTCTTCAGGTGATTTTCAATAATAATCACCGTAGTTTCTCTTTCCTGGGCAGGCTTTGCCTCCAGCTCCAGCATGGCTTGTTGCAAGCATTCTAAAAGGTCTTTATCGGACTTACCGCTAAAAACGTGCAGATGAATCTGATTGGCGCGCTGGGGTTTGGCCGCAAACGGGCACAGGTTTAAGCCGATCACCACTTGGTCTAACCAGGTATTAACCTGCTGGATAATTTGATTGTGCATAACCGTATTTTCTAAAGAAATAATAAAACCATTGTAACTCACACCCTTATCAAGCGTGTGTATAAAAAAAACCTATTTTTATCAAAAAAGGGTCTAGAAGGGCGCTCTAAGGCCCATGGGATAAGGCTATAGTTATTAATAGTAGCTGGGAAGTTCTAACAGAGGTTCTAATACGGGTGGCAATAATGGAAAAAATACTGCGAAACATCATAGAGGGGGTTTCGAATAATTATGGCAAAGCGTTTTTCGATACCATTACTATTAAATTACATGAAGCCATAGGGGCAGATTTTACCTTTATTGCTCGCCTCGATAGAAAAGCAAACATGTCCCGTACCATCGCTTTGGTGGCCGGCGGCCAGGTGGTGGATAACATGGAGTACAGCTTGGAGCATACACCCTGTGCCGATGTGGCCGACAACAGTGTGTGCCTTTATCCGGATGGCATCACAGGTTTATTTCCTAAGGACCAATTGCTGGTGGATATGGGCATAAGCGGTTATGTGGGAACTCCTTTGCATGACTCCAGCGGCAAGGTCATGGGATTAACCGTGGCCTTGTATAAAGCGCCCATAAAAAATATCGATTTTGTACAAACCGTTTTTCAAATCTTTGGTGGGCGCATTGCCGCCGAGATTGAACGCACCGAATACGAAGCGGATTTGGAGGGCAAGGTAGCCATGCGTACCGCCCATCTGGAGGGCGCTATGCAAAGTTTAAAGCGCACCCAAACCCTGCTGATTCGCCAGGAAAAACTCGCGTCGTTAGGGGGCGTAGTGGCGGGGGTGGCCCATGAAATTAATACGCCCTTGGGCATCGCCAAAACTGGGCACAGTTTGCATGTAGAGCAACTTAAAAAAGTGGCCAAAAGTTTTGAAGATAACTCCTTAACTGCCTCAGCCATGAAACTGTATATGGAGCAGAGCAAAGAAATTATGGCCACCGTCTCCAGTAATTTAGAGCGGGCCATTGATCTAGTGCAGAACTTTAAATATGCCGCGGTGGATCGCATTGATGATTCAGTGCATGACCACAATCTGTTTCAATTGGCCACCCGTATCACTACATCCCTGGCCGCCGAGTTTCTACGCAGTAAAATAAAATGCACGCTGGACATCGATCAGCGTTTACACATTACCACCCATGGCAGTGACCTAACCCAGGTGATTACCAATTTAATTATGAATGCGGCGGTGCATGCTTTTGAAGGCCAACAAGACCGGAAAATTGAAATATCGGCCCGTGACCTGAATGACGGTATGCAAATCATGGTGACGGACAATGGCGTGGGCGTAGCGCAAGATATTCGTGAATCTGTGTTTGATCCCTTTGTCACTACTAAGCGCGCGTCGGGCAGTACCGGGTTGGGCATGAACATTGTCCACAATCAGGTAACCGGCAGTCTAAAGGGGGCCATAGAGCTTATTTCACCTTTGGCAGGGGGCGCCCAATGGAAAATTATGTTGCCGAAGAAAATACCTGAGAAGGTGGCCCATGTGGCTTAGAGGCTGGCTAGATAAGATTCGATAAATTGACGGCCTGCTAACTTAAAAACTGCGTTAACCCTCTTGGGTGCGCTGTAAATACATCCTTGTAAGCTTGCTTCGGCACCCCCTGCCTCAAACACCCCAAGAGGATTAACGCAGCTTCTAAGTTTATAGATGGCGGCTGATCAGGTTTGCAAATAAAAGAGTAGCAGAAGGACTAATATTGCTCGTAGTTGAAGTGCTTGCTATGGAGATGTCTGAGGCAGGGATGCCGAAGCAAGCCTACAGGAGGTATGCACTGCGATCTCAATAGCAAGCAATTCAACTGCAGGCAGGCTGGGTTTACAATTTTAAGTTTAAGCTAGAGGTAGTGAATAATCGCTACATGCTTTCACAATAATCCAGCCAACGCTGCACACCGGCACTGCGGTATTTCTTTTTGTGCATGATAAAATACAGCACTCGCTTAAAGTCACGCTGCGGCACATTGAGTTCAATTAAATCACCGCGCTTAAATGCATCTTGTAAACTAATTCGTGATAAACAACCTAAGCCCAGGCCACTGCTCACGGCATTTTTTATGGCTTCGGTGTGCTGCAATTCAAGGTTCACTTTTATGTTAGACAATATGCCATGTAAGGCACGATCAAATGCCTGACGGGTACCAGAACCTGTTTCGCGCAACACCCAATGGTGATCAATTAAATCCTGGTCGCTGATCAATGGTTGTTTGGCTAGGGGGTGACCTGGGGCACAAAACACACACAGGTCATCTTCACGCCAGGCAATAATTTCCAGTTCGCTGTGCTGCACTTCCCCCTCAATCATGCCGATGTCCAGGTCATAATTAAGTACCCGCTCCATAATCTGCTGGGTATTGGCCACGCTTAAACTCACCTCTGCCTCCGGTTGTTCAGACTTTAAACGGCTTAAAATACTCACCGCTAAATAGTTGCCTATGGTGAGGGTCGCCCCCACCTTAACCGGACCAGCATCCTTGTGTTGCATTAAGGCTTGTTCTACTTCGCGAGCTTGTTCTAACAAGGCTTCGGCGCGGCTGCGAATAAGCCGCCCTTGTTCATTTAACTGTAAACGTTTGCCCACACGATCAAATAATAATATATCGAATTGCGACTCCAGTTCCTTTAACGCGCTGCTGGCAGCACTTTGCGACATGGCTAAACTGTCGGCGGCTTTAGAGACGTTTTGAAAATGAGCGGTGGCCAAAAACACTTCCAGCTGTCGTAAACTAAATCTCATATTTTAGTCTCCAAGGATTCCGGTTGAATAAGACTTAAACTTTCTTCGGCAAACCCCACCCCGGCTTCTACGTAATAGTTGAAAACGTTGTCGACCCCAAAGTCGATGAGTTGTTGGCGTTCATCTTCATAACGGGCAATGGCGGCAATGTGGCCGTTGTAGCCGCTTAATTTTAACTGCTCGGTAATATCGTGAATGTCGCTCACCGAGGGCATGGCCAGCATCACTAATTTAATGTGCCACAGCTCACGGGTCTCCCAAAAATCGGCATCTTCGGCGTCCCCTAAAATGACCTGGCGACCAAGCTTGCGGTGACGGTATACCTTGTCGATGTCGGACTCTACCCCCCACACTTTTTCACCCAGTTGATCTTGCAAAACATCATAGGCACTGCGGCCTACACGGCCCATACCAATGACCAAAACCGATGCCTGTTTAAGCTGCTGGTGAAAAATAGGTTCGGGTTGCTGGCGTTCAAAAAACTTAACCCAGCGACGCATGTAGGCGTATACCACGTGAGCATATTCATAAAAGATACTAGTAAAAATAAATGACACACTCACCGCCAAGGCAATGATCACTAACCAGTCCTTGCTGAGCCAGCCGTTTTGCACACACAAAGCCGCCACAATTAAACCAAATTCACTGTAGTTGGTTAATATCATGCTACCCAAAAACATACTGCGCCCAGGGGCACGTAACATGCCTAATGTGTGAAATAACAATACACCCTTAATAACCAGCAGTGCACTGATGACAAAAATAGGCGCCAACATATCCATTGTGGGCAGGGCTGTGAAGCCGATGGATAAGAAAAAACCAATTAAAAATATATCTTTAAAACTTAATAAAGATTTAGCCAGTTCCACCGACTTGCTGTGCTGGCTTAATAATAACCCTGCCATTAACGCACCCAAGTCTCCTTTTAAATTCAGCGCGGTAAATAGCTCGTATCCGCCCATGGCATAGAAAAAACCAATTAAAGGCAATAACTCCCCGTGACCACTTTGGTTAAGTAAACGTCCAATGAGGTTTCGTGCAGGCCACAACAAGAGTAAAAGCACAGCGTAAGGGTTGGGGGTGCTGCCCGTGGCCACCACCAGAAAAATCACGGCTACTAGGTCCTGCATGACCAATATGCCCACCGCCAACTTGCCGTGACGGCTTTTCATTTCTCCCTTGTCTTCTAATAGTTTCACCACACACACGGTACTGGAAAAACTTAAGGCAAAAGCAATTAACGTGATGGATTGCCAATCCAGGTTTTCTAAATAGCTAAGGCCCATCCAGGCAAGGCCTTTCAATAACATGCTGCCCACTATGACCCAGCTCAACATGTGAATGCCGGTACCTGCCCATACTTGGGCCTTCAACAAAGTATGGAAATTAATTTTCAGGCCAATGGTGAATAACATGAGGGTGATGCCCAAATGGGCCAGGGTTTGTAAGTTGTCATGGGGGGTAATGCCAAAGCTGTGCAGGGCGAAGCCTGCCGCCAGATAACCAATTAAGGGGGGCAATTTGACTTGCTTGGCCACGAAGCCGCAGCCAAAGGCGATTAAAATCCAAAGAAAGTCCATATGTAAGACCTTAAACTATCAACTAAGTGTATATGCCATACACTATACCTGTAAAACTGATAATTGATAGATGTATTACCCATTTTGCAAATATAAGGCCCGGGTCTATTCTGGATTCATCAAAACTTACTACGAAACACCTAAGACAGGGGCGAAAAATGAAAGGATTTAATACCGAAACCGTCACCAGCGTACATCACTGGAACGAGAGCTTATTCAGCTTCAAGGTGACTCGAGATGCTGGCCTGCGTTTTAAGAATGGCCATTTCATTATGATTGGTTTACAGGTGGAAGATAAGCCCCTAATGCGCGCCTACAGCATCGCCAGCGCCAACTACGAAGAAGAAATGGAGTTCTTCAGCATTAAGGTACAAGACGGCCCATTGACCTCTCGCCTGCAAAAAATTAAGCCAGGTGATGAAATTTTAATTAGCAAAAAACCCACAGGTACTTTGCTGGTGGATGATTTGTTACCGGGTAAAAACCTGTATTTGTTAAGCACTGGCACAGGCTTAGCGCCGTTTTTAAGTATTATTCGTGATCCATATACCTACGAAAAATACGACAAGGTTATCCTAACTCACGGGGTGCGTTACAAAGATGAGCTGGCTTACCAGGAATTGATTAAAGATCACTTGCCAGAAGATGAGTACTTGGGTGAATTAATTAAAGAAAAATTAATTTACTACCCCACCGTGACTCGTGAAGATTATGAAAACCAGGGGCGTTTAACCCACTTGTTGGAAAGCGGTAAGTTATATGAAGACATAGGTTTGCCAAAACCCAATAAGGAAGATGACAGATTCATGTTGTGCGGCAGCCCTAGCATGCTGAAAGACTTTACCAAGATTCTGGACGAACAAGGTTTCAACGAAACCCGTCACGGTAACCTGGCCGAGTATGTGATTGAGCGTGCCTTTGTAGAGTAAGTATCGAGAATTGAAACTGGGCGTTAGGCATATATATATATATTATGTTTAACGCCCTTTTTACGTTATTCAGTAGCGATTCTAATCGTGTCATCCAGCAGTGTAAGATCTTTATAAAAAACACCATCGCCCATAGTGGTAATGTAAATATTGCCATTAAACTCCGTGACGGATGAGATAATAGAATCCATTTTATCCAAGCCACTGTTATCCAGCTCAAATAACTGGCCTTTTTCATTATCAAGCCCCACCTTGACAATCTGTTTTCCTCTAAAGAAGTAAAGTGAGCTGTTGGCCTCGAAAAAATTAAGTCGGTAATCAGGTGAGTTTTTCCAGAAAAGGTCCCAGCTATTTCCTTCGTCATAAGAGATATAGACGTCGTGTTGCTTTTGTAGGAATAGCTGTCCAGTAGACAGGTAAAATAAATTGGTAACTCGGTCATCCCATATCTTCTGAAAACCTTCTTCAGGCGAATAACGCAGTACAGTGTTCTCCACGCCTATGAAAAAATCGTGACCATTCGTGGCATAGTGTGATCTACCTTTATAGCAAGGGGATGCTAACGTATCGAATGAGTCTACCTCGTAGGGATACGGGTCAAAGCCATCCTCTATTACCGACCTTATGATGGCTGCGTGGCAAATCCTGTCTGGAGTATAAATCACTGTGCCTAATAGGCCATCCTCATTAAATATTCCTGCTGGGCTAGGGCCTGCATACCTGTAGGCAGCTCCGATAATTTCACCTGGAAAACCGGCCTTGGAAGTCCATTCCTCACGGGTGAAAAAATTCTCAGTATGTACATTATTAGCCCTGTCCCTGTCACCTGAAAACATGAGTTCGGGTGTGTGGTATGCAAATCCGGTCATATCCTTTTGGGGAACGGCGATATAGGTGTCGCCAAAGATATTGCCTATTTCATTATCACTTCGAAAATAACTATTACGCCAGTGGTCATGGGTGTTATCGGCATAAACCAACGAAATGCCGTAAGGACGCTGTATGGTTAATTTATCTCCTGTGACCTTGGCCATGTAGGTGGTGCTATCCAACCCCTGAAAACCTTCGTGTTTGACCCAGGAGTCACTGAGCTGTGTCTCGCTGTCACTTGAGTCTGGTGCAAGGATGTCTTGGCAGCCTAACAGCGAAAACACTAATATTAATAACATTCCGTGTTTCATAAATTACCCATAAATATCAAAGCTTTATCTGTCTTTTTAGTGTTGCCGGATGTTACCTAATGAGTTCCTGTAATGAAACATGTAAATCCTGTTATTGAGGAGTAGCTCGCCACGCTCCTCTTTTTTGGGGGGCGCCTAGGTACCCATCTTATAATTGGCCACTGGCAATTGCTCCTTGCATTGCCCCCATGAGAGTCATCCGTGTCTCGATCGTAAGAGTGCAGCCCCTGCGCGACTCTTTAAATAAATCTTTTTATTATATTTTTGGACAAACTAAACCCTGCAGGCGTATCTGCACCACTATTTAAGTTCAAGCTCGCCAGAGTATTTAAAATCGTCCTGTTTGGTCCGTCTTATGGCCAAATAGAACATGTTTGGATTTCTATATTTCTCCTATTACTTATTGGTTCAGAGGAATTGGCAGCTCAATGCCAGAACTTTCGCACATCTCACCAATAATAATTCGAGAATTAAATGAAATTAAAACAATTAGGTGCAAGTTTACTTGTGGGCAGTTTTTGGCTATCCAGCGCCGCCTATGGCATGTCATCTCCCCCGTCTGTTCAATCACCCACCGAGTTGGCTAACGCCCAGGGCGTGCAAGCCAGCAGTAGCAGTGATGCGGTGAACGGTTTGGCGCAAGGCTGTTACGCCATTCAATCGGCCGAGCACGGCACCTATTTAAAAAAATATTATAAGGGCGGCGCCATCGACAATGGTCTGGGCTATCGCTTTGAGGTGGTCACTCAGCAGGACGCCACGCACTTTTTCATGAAGCCCACCTCCATGAGCCACTTCTTATTAACCGATAAAGACGGTCGCTATTTTGCCAGCCACTTACCGGCAGAAATCAGTGCCGGTCGTTACGCCGGCGAGTTTGCCGAGTGGGAAATTAGTGCTGTTGATAATGGTCAGGGCGAATATAATTTTAAGCTTAAAGGTACTGCTTTAAATATGGACGTGAGGCACCACTTCACCGACAAACACATGTACTTTTTTGACCTGCTTAATCCGTTTAACTTAAACAGCGAAGACAGCTTTCGTTTGATTGCCCAAAACGATTGCACCGCGTTTCCAGAAGTCACCACCAACGTGAGTGGCGATGCGAATGCATTAAAAGGCGATGCCAATCAGGCGGTACGTGGATTCATTGACCCCCATACCCATATCACCAGCTATGAATTTATGGGCGGCAAGATGATGCACGGCAAACCCTACCACCGTTGGGGAGTGGAGGAAGCCTTGCAAGACAGTAAAATTATTCACGGCCCTAATGGCTCGCTGGATATCATTGGCAATCTTTATACTTTTGGTGATGTGAACAACCGTTACGATACTCGCGGCTGGCCTGAATTTCCTTACTGGCCTAATCATCAGCAGATGAGCCACATGGGCTATTACTACAAGTGGATTGAACGGGCTTACTTGTCTGGCATGCGTTTAATGGTGTCCGACCTGGTAGAAAACGAAGTGCTGTGTAAAGTGCAAAGTACCGTAAACCCCGCCAGTTGGATTAACCCAAATAGCTGCGACACCATGGACAGCATTCGTTTACAAGCAAGGAGGTTGCGCGAAATTGAAGCCTATATAGACGCCCAACAGGGTGGCCCAGGTAAAGGCTTTTTCCGTTTAGTCACCTCACCCGAGCAAGCCCGTGCGGTAATTGCCAATGGTCAGTTAGCGGTGGTTATGGGTGTGGAAGCTTCCGAGACCTTTAACTGTGGCGTGAAAGATAACTGTGATCAAAACACCATAGAGGCCCAGCTTAACGAGCTTTATGACTTAGGGGTGCGCTCTATTTTTCCCACTCATAAATCCGATAACCAGTTAGGGGGATCTTATGTTGAAGACGGTTTCATTAACGTGGGCCAACTGCTGGCCACCAATACATTTTTTGCCACTAAAGAATGTGATAGTGAAACCAAAGGCAACTCGTTTACCTCGGGCTTCCCACTCATTGGTGACATTCCCTTTATCTCGGATATTTTAGGGTTAGTGAACTTAAACCCTCAGTACGACGAAAATATTCAACACTGTAACCAGAAAGGCTTAACCGATTTGGGCGTGTATTTAGTGAACCGCATGATCGATAAAAAAATGCTCATCGAACTGGATCACACCGGTGCCGATACCGGCAGTGCGGTGATGGATATTGTGGAGGCTCGTGGTTACAGTGGTGTGATTTCTTCCCATAGCTGGATGCACGATGCCAAAGACGGTGGCCTGCACAACGATACTAAGCGTTTGATTCAGGCGGGTGGTTTTGTCACCCCCTATAACTCCAACGCTACCGCCATCGCCGGTACGATTAATCGCATACTGGATGAAGTGGAAACCACCCCTTATTTAGCGGGTGTGGGATTCGCCACCGACATGAGCGGTTTAGGTGGCCAGGCAGGCCCTCGCGGTGACAGTGCTAACAACCCATTAAACTACCCGTTTACTTCAGAGATGGGGCTAGTATTTGATAAGCAAAAATCCGGTAACCGAGAGTTCGATTTAAACCAGGATGGCATCGCCCATTATGGTTTGGTGGCCGATCATTTGCAGGATATTCGTGAGCAGACCAGTACCCGAGTGTATGAGTCGGTGATGAATTCGGCCGAAGCCTATTTGCAAATGTGGCAGCGCGCCGAAGCCAATACCAATAATGATTTTGTGAACCCGCTATAGGGTAAATATATGAATTGGTAATGAAATATATAAAAAGGCGATCAAATTGATCGCCTTTTTATTTTCTACTAATTCATTTCTGTTTGAAAGCTGCCTGCTTGGATGTGGAATTGATCCTATTGAGGTCGCCGTAAACTCGTCCCTGAGGGCTTGCTTCGGCATCCATGCCTTAGACACATCAAGAGGATCAATTCCACCTCCAAGCTACATAGCCTAAGCCTGCTAATGCCTATAAATAATGGGTGTCGCTATATTATCAATTTTGATCGGTATTCCAGTACTTCAGTTTAAGGGTGTCTTTGGCATGGATGGCCAAAGCCAAGCCCCCATGGACGGGTTTACGGCGACCTTAAACTGAAGTACTGGGATGCTGAGCAGGCAGAATCAAAAATTCCACTTTATCAGCAAGCACTATCTATGTGTATTTACACAGACGAACTTTTAGCAGCCTGCACCGCACGGCTGCGCCACAATACCGCCTTAGTAAATAACCACTGGTAACCGGTGGGGAACAAACGCACCAATATATCTAATACCTTGGCATCTGGTCCAATGAGTACTCGGCGTTTATTTTTAACGACCCCTTTTAAAATAGTCTTGGCGGCCTTGTCCGGGGTGGTAATAAACATGTTTTCAAATTCCTCGATGGAATCTGCTTGAGAGGTGCCGGTAATTTTTTCAACGCTTTCATCCATGCGTGAGGCTTTGGCAATATTGGTTTTAATACCGCCAGGATGCACGCAGGTGGTGCTCACGTTTGATTGGGTAATGGCCAGGTCTTGGCGCAATGACTCAGTAAAACCCCGTACCGCAAACTTGCTGGCATTGTAGGCGCTCATGAAGGGTTGTGAGGTCAAACCAAACACGCTGGAAATATTTATGATATGTCCCTCGCCAGATTCTTCCAGTAAGGGTAAAAATGCCTTAGTGCCGTAGATCACGCCCCAAAAATTAATATCCATGAGCCACTTATAATCTTCAACCGATACCGAATCTACGGTGCCCGATAACGCTACCCCTGCATTATTAAAGACCAGGTTAACCCGCCCGTGATCCTTCACCACTTGCTGGGCCCAGTTAAACACGTCTTGTTGGTTAGCCACATCCAAAGCTTGTGTGGTTACTGTGATATCCAGGTCTTTGAGGCGTTCCAGGGTGCTTTTTAAACCTGCATCATTAATGTCAGACAGGGCCAGGTGGCAACCTTGTTGTGCCAAATTAATAGCCAGTGCCTGGCCAATGCCTGAACCGGCCCCTGTGATAGCAGCCACTTTGTTATTTAAATTTTTCATTAGCCCCTCCGTTAAAAGTGTGAGTTGTAAGCGCTTAAGCCACCATAACAGAGTTAGGTCATGAGTATTGCTTTACGGCCATTCATGACTAAATATTCATGGTTAGGTAAAAATTTTTCATATTCACTTAGTATGCTTGGGCTTGGGAAAATTGTATTCTAGCTGGCAAATGATGCACTAAATTAGCGATCTCTGGTTATGTCCGTGAAGCAAGCTCACTTAAGTCAAATTAATATCTATCCGATTAAGTCCACCCGTGGCATGAGTGTGTCGCGCACTTGGGTAAACAAACAGGGTTTAAGCCAGGATCGGCGTTTAATGGTGGCCAAGGTAGATGGCTCCATGGTCACCGCCCGTACTTACCCACAGTTGCTCAATGTTAAAACCCTGTTGATTGGCGGTGGTTTACAGCTTACGTGCCCGGGCCAGGACAGCCTCATGCTGGCCATGAACGATTTCTCGCTGGATGCCGTGGCCACCGAAGTATGGGATGCCGAGTTTGAGGCCTTTCATACTACCAAGCGGGCCGATGAGTGGTTCTCTAATATTATTGGAGAGCCGGTATTTTTATTGTACGCCGGCCAGCTTCCCAATCGAGTGCACCCAGAGATGCAGCAAGCAGTGGCCTTTGTGGATGAATATCCGGCCTTGTTAATTTCCCAAGGTTCACTTAATGCCCTTAATAATCGCAGTCAGCGCCTCAATACCATGGAGCAGTTTCGCCCTAACCTGGTGATTGAAAACATGGAAGAGTTTGAAGAGGACGGCTGGAAGCGTATTAAAATTGGTGAGGTTATCTTTGAAGTTGAAAAAGCCTGCGAGCGTTGCATCTTAACCACCGCCGAAATTGGTGAAAGTAAATTTCATTCATTGGCCGAACCGCTAGCCACCCTGGCCCAGTTTAGAGCCAAGCCAGAGGGAGGCGTGTTTTTTGGGCAAAACTTAAAACCCCTAAATGACGGTGTGGTGCAAGTTGGGGATGTGGTAGAAGTTTTAGAGGTGCAAACCAAGGAACATTACCAGGATAACAGCACCATTAATTTTTCGTTAACCTGTGTGAGCCGCGAGCTAATATCTAAAGACTTTGAGACCTTTACCTTCGACCACACCACAGGAGAGGCACTGCCCACATTTTTACCGGGCCAGTACTTGCCCATTAATTTACAAATTGACGGCCAGTCGGTATCCCGATGTTATACCTTGTCGTCTAGCCCAAATAAGGCGCAGTATGAAATTTCGGTAAAACGGGTTGAGAAGGGCGTCAGTTCAAACTGGTTGCATGATCATTGTGTGGTGGGCACCCATTTAGTGGCACAAAAACCCCGTGGGGATTTTCACCTAGGTACTCAGCAAAACAAACTATTGTTATTGTCGGCCGGCAGCGGCATTACCCCTATGCTGTCCATGGTGAATTATCTAAGCGAGAACAAACAGCTAAACGACGTTGTGTTTTATCATCAGTGTAGCAGCCAACAAGACATTCCTAATTTTGCTCAACTGGAATCATTGAAAAAGTCTCATCCTTCATTGCAGCTGCACATCGCCCTAACCAAACCTGAGGGAGAGTGGCAGGGGTTAACCGGGCGCTTTGACGAGCAGCACCTAAGCGTTATTTCCAACTTAAATGAGCGCCAGGTTTTTGTGTGTGGGCCACAAGCCTTTATGGAATCGGCAAAAAACCAGCTTATTAAAAATGGTTTGCCGCCGCTTCAGTATCATCAGGAAGCGTTTGGTGCGGCTAAGGTGGATGTGGGGGAATATAAAGATGTGTACATCGTTATGGATGACAAAGAGATACCGGCCACCAATCAAAATACACTGCTTGAACATTTAACCAATAATGGTGTGAAAGTTAACAACAGTTGTCGTGCCGGTGTGTGTGGTGCGTGCAAAGTTATCCTGGATGAGGGTGAGGTAGTGCAGGCAACCAACAGCGCGCTAACTGAACAAGATAAAGCTGCGGGTATTGTGCTGGCCTGTTGCAGCACGCCCATTACAGATGTGGTACTCACATCGGCCTAGTTTAAAAAGACAGCTAGTAACATGTAAACAACTGACACTTTGCAGGCATCCGGTGAGCACTTTTTACGGTGCTATACTGAGCTAGTATGTATGTGGCAGCGCCTAAGTGCAGTTGTTTATATGAATATTAAATTACGGTTTAGTGTTTTATTCGCTTTTATATTAGCAAGCGCTCCGCTGGCTGCTGAGCAAGAAATCATTATTGGCGCCGATATTTGGTGCCCCTATAATTGCGCCCCGGACAATAAGGACAAACCCGGCTTCATGGTGGAGCTGGCGCAAATTATTTTTGCGCGCCATGGCATTAAGGTGCGTTATGAAGTGATGCCCTGGTCGCGGGCCAAGATTCAGGTGAGCTTGAATAAAATACAAGGGCTCATCGCCGGCACTCCCTCCAATACCCAAGACCAACAACCTCCGCTTATTTTTTCCCAGCAAGAACAGGCAAGAATGCAAAACAGCTTTTTTACCCTGAAGGGAAGTCGCTGGCAGTATCAAGGAGTCGCGTCCCTGGCTAACATAAACTTGGGGGTTATTCAGGGTTATGACTACGGCCCGCTCATTCAGCTACACGTGAATACCAGTAAACGTGTGCATATCATCACCGGAAACGATCCGCTAGAGCGCTTAATCCAGATGATGAAGTGGGGTCGCATAGATGCCATTTTGGAAGACGAGTCGGTCTTTAAATACCAGGCCCAGAGGTTGGGGTTTAACCGCTACCGAGTGGCCGGTAAGGATGGCACACCGGTTGAAAGCAATAACCTGTATATCGCCTTATCGCCCAATGACTTGTCGCTTGAGTATGCGCGCATGCTGAGTCAGGGTATGAATGACTTGAGGCACTCGGGAGAGTTGGACGTTATTTTGGCCCGCTATGGGTTAAAAGACTGGAAGTGACCTTTCTTTAACCGCTTACACCCTCAAACAATTTTTGTTTTTGTTGAAGCTCAGCAATTAAAAACTCTCTTAAGCTTTGCACTCGGGCGGTCTTGCGTAAATCCACATGGTTCAAAACCCACACCCCCCAATTTGATTGGGCCAGCTCTATGGCAAAACGAGTGACACTATTATCCCCCAGGCTGTCGGGCAGGTAACAGGGCATGCGCGCAATGCCAAAACCGGCCTTTACCGCAGCAAACATGGCGGTGAGGTCATCCACCTGCAGGGCGATGTGTGCCTTGGGAAAATGCTGTTGTGCCCAATTAGGCAATTGCGTCTCCCCCTGCCACACCACTAGCCCCACCTTGTCCTGTACAGGCAAATCAGTCGCTCCATAAATGCCATGCTGCAACTGGGCCACCTTCTTGCCTACCAGGTATTCAGGTGGTTTTGGGGTGAGGCGAATGGCCAAGTCGGCTTCAAGACTGGCCAGGTTACGCACCTGTTTGGTCACCAGTAAATTTAACTTTATATCCGGGTGCTGCTGTGCAAATTGCGCAAGATGGGGGGCCAGGCAATGCTCAAAAATATCGTGGGGCATGGTTAAATTAATGGGGCCAGACAGACGGCTGTCTTGGGCAAACAGAGCGCGGCTAATTTGCTGGTTTTGTGTTTCCACCGCCAGGGCCTGCTCGTAGATACTGTAGGCGGCGTCGCTCATCTCATAGCCGTCCCGCACCCGATTAAACAGGCGCACGCCATGGTTTTTTTCCAGGGTAGCAATACGCCGGGACACGGTGGAGTGGTTCACCTCTAATACCTTAGCAGCCCCAGAAAGGCTGCCTGCGCGGGCCACCGCCAGGAAAAATCGAATATCGTCCCAGTTGCTCATGGTTGGTCCATCTTCTCATGTGTTAACAGTTTATAGGTTAAGAGTGCTGTGCATTTATGCGCAGCTGGCATGCGCTTATTGCGAATTTATTAATAGTCTAAAGCTTCTTAAAATCCTTGTCGAACTCATCACAAGGAAAACATTATGTTTACTCTCTATCACGGCCCAGGCACTTGCTCGCTGGCGGTTAAAGCGGCGTTAGCTTTAACCGGCAAAAGCTTCACCACCGAAAGCCTTAATATGGCAGAAGGGGAGCACCTATCCGCCGACTTTAAAATCATTAGCCCCTTGGGCAAGGTACCGGCCTTAAGACTTAACCAGGAGGATGACGCCGAGGTGCTTACCGAAGGTTCTGCCATCTTGCTGTATTTGGCCAGTCGCTTCCCAGAGGCCAATTTAATGCCTGCCACCGGCACAGTGGCCTATGGCGCAGCCCTTAAATGGATGCAGGTTTTATATGCCACCATTCATCCCCATTGGGGCCGCCTGTTCTTTCCAGAGCGCTACGGTAACGATGCCAACAGCATTCGGGACGCGGCCGAAACTGAAATACACACGCTTTATGGGTTAATCGAAGCACAACTGGCCAATCACCCTTATGTGGCAGGCGATGCGCTTACCCTAGCCGACTTGTATTTGATGGTGTCGATCCATTGGCAAGGGGCCTTGCAACAACCGCTTAGCGATCAATTTCCAACCATCACTGCTTACCAACAACGCATGTATAACGAGCCCACTATTGGCCAACTATACCGCGACGAATTTGGTGCTTAAAAAACCGGGGCAACTGCCCCGTGTTTAATTTTTTATTGAGGAGCAAAACAGTGAATGCACTTTTTAACCCCATGAAACTGGGCAAGCTTTCATTAAACAATCGCATCATCATGGCACCGCTCACCCGAGGGCGTGCTGGCAGTAATGGCGTTCCCGGTGAACTCATGGCGCAATATTATGCACAGCGTGCCAGCGCCGGTTTGATCATTGCCGAAGCCACCGCCGTGAGCGAGGATGGACGGGGCTGGTTAAATTCTCCTGGAATGTTTAACGACCAACAAGCGGCTGGCTGGCAACAGGTGGCCCAGGCGGTACACAAGGCAGAAGGAAAAATATTTGTGCAGTTGTGGCACATGGGGGCCGCGGTGCACCCGGATTTTTTAAAGGGGCAAGCGGCGGTTTCGGCATCGCGGGTAAAACTTAACGGCCAACTCACCACCCCCAAGGGGCGCGACAGATCCTTTGAAACCCCGCGCCCATTAATCATTAGCGAAATTAAAATTCAGGTGCAAAATTTTGTCCAAGCGGCGCGGCGCGCCATAGATGCAGGGTTAGATGGGGTGGAAATTCATGCCGCCAATGGCTTTTTAATTGACCAGTTCACTCGCGACAGCAGCAACCAGCGCAACGATGAATACGGAGGCAGCATAGATAATCGCCTGCGTTTTATGCGCGAGGTGGTGGCGGCGGTGTGCAGCGAGATTGGCAGTGAACGGGTAGGTATACGATTATCGCCCACCAACAGCACCTGGGGCATTAGTGATAGCCAGTATCAGCACACCTTTAGTGAGGCGGTGGAGCAGCTTAACGAATTTTTCCTGGCCTATGTGCATGTGTTGGAAAGCAAGCCTAATGAAGAATCCAACATGGAATATTTAACCCCGCGGCTGCGTGAAAAATACAGCGGCGTATTATTGGCCAATGGCGGTTACAGTGCCGCCAGTGCCCATGAAGCGCTTAACAGCAACTTGGCCGATGCGGTGACGTTTGGCATGCCCTTTATTGCTAACCCTGATTTAGTGGCGCGCTTTAAAGAAAACGCCCCCTTAAGTGAGGCGGATTCAACCCGCTTTTATAGCACGGGCGCCGAGGGGTATGTGGATTACTTGCCCATGTGATGGGCTTGCACGTTATGCATTGCCCCCATGTTCGTTAATATGGGGGCAAATTCTGTGGGTTGTGGATAACAGAAAGTTTCTGGCTCACCTGAGCTTTTTCCATTAGTGTTTGGGTATTACATGACGCTACAGGAAATAATAATGAAAAAAATAATCGCCTTAACCAGTCTCGTGGGCCTCAGTGTGTGGGTGGCCAGCTTTCTAAATGACGCCGGCCAGTTTAAAGATATTAACCCGCACTTTGCCGGACAGTGTGAGGTGGTGCCTGGGGTGGTGGGAGCCGAAGACATTAGTTTCTTGCCCAATAGCAACATTGCCCTGGTATCCGGTTATGATCGTCGCATCACCCAAAGTGGTGTACCGGTTAACGGCGGCATCTTTTCTTATGACCTCACCAGCAAACAGTTTGTAAAAATCTCCCCTCAAATGGATGACTTTAGACCCCACGGCATTAGCCTGTATCAAATGCCAAACGGCCAGCAACGGGTGTTTGTTATCAATCACAGTCACCATGAGCATTCGGTAAATATATTTGATCTAGTGGATGGCAAACTGAATTTATTCAAAACCATCACCGGCCCAGGTTTAATTTCCCCCAACGATTTAGTGGCCGTGGGCGCCGAGCAGTTTTATATAACCAATGATCACAAATACCGCACCGGTATCATGCGGGTGTTGGAAGATTACCTTAGCCTTA
>Ga0209825_1000701_pt1 | contig 20463 bp, 22 predicted proteins | sample EN8Hudsemesocosm_FD_184631 | JGI IMG/M metagenome (GOLD analysis project Ga0209825, IMG submission 184631) | Methane-oxidizing microbial communities from mesocosms in the Hudson Canyon - EN8B Hudson Canyon (SPAdes) (version 2) | ecosystem: Environmental > Aquatic > Marine > Cold seeps | place...
CCTGCCCGTAATAAAAGATTGGGGCTTGCTTGCTAAGGGGGGAGCGATTGAAATATGCTGGTTTTTTAAACTGTAATGGGATTAACGATTAGATTTGTGTGCTTTTGGGTTTGAGCGAGAATTGCTGTCAATTCAATAAAAGCACTGTGCTTAAGCTTGTAACGTGCTTGTGAATAAGCACTGGCTGTTACAGGGGGTAAATCTAACCAGCTCATGGCTTCATTGACTACATTTTGCAATGATTTCACACTTTTCCTTATAATTAAGGCCATCAGCATTGAAAATGGCAAACTACGTTTTCGAGTAAAGAATTTATCTGAACTTCGGTGATTTTCTATTAGCGATGTACTTGTAATTTGCTTCCTGCTTTCATTTATTGCCTTGCTTTTCCTAGACATCACTACCATAAAATACGGCTATTATCCTTGGTTTTTAAGGATATTTCCTTAACTTAATGGCAGTGACGGAGCCCGTGGGAGCTAGGTGTGAGGTGGTTTGAAATGAACTCTAAATACCAGCGCAAATACCGTACGCAGTTATTAAGGCTGCAAAATTGGGATTATGCTTGGAATGCGCCTTATTTTATTTTACCTTTGAATCCTAAGTTGAGAATTGCTGACTCCTTATTCTTGCAATAATACGACAATGCCGTATAATTTAATGCATGATAACTCTTATTGAATCTCCAATATTTACAAAGCTGTGGCCAGATTATTGGACTGAAGATGAACGAGGTGAGTTTTCTGTCTGGATTGCTGAAAATCCTGAGGCTGGTGATGTCGTGCCAGGTTCTGGTGGAATTCGAAAAGTTCGATGGGCGAGAAAAGGCCAAGGTAAAATAGGTGGAGTGCGAGTTATCTATTTCACAGAGTCTTCTAAAGGACTTCTTTGGTTACTTACTATTTACGCAAAAGCTAAAAAAGAAAATGTACCAGCGCATATTCTCAAGGCACTGAAAGAGGAACTTATTGATGGTTATGAATGAAAAAGATCTTATTGAACGTGATTCTAATCGGGATGTTTGGCAGGAAACATTAGATTCTGTGCGTAGTATAAAAGCTGGTAAAGTTGGACATGTTAAAACGGTTCAGTTACTTCCTGTTGTTGAAGCTCGCCAAAAAGTTGGGTTATCCCAATCTCGATTTGCTGAGCTTCTTGGTATTTCTGTTCGAACGCTCCAAGATTGGGAGCAAGGTCGACGTAAACCAAGTCGTGCGGCAATGTCACTTATTCAAATTGCCAAGCAGCGCCCAGATGTCTTACGTGAAGTATTTGGTTGAAAAGGCCAATAGGCTAAGAGCTGTTTTCTCTTCAGCTCTAGCCTATTGGACGAAGCCGCTATCGCGGAGAAAAAGGGCGTGCTCTGTCTTATAAATAAAATGTAACTTCGTCTCTTAAATAAAAAGAGACGTAAGTGATAATTAAATAATATGTACTAAATAAACGTACAAAATAGGGCTGAGTTATGCAGCAAATACAAATTACAAGTCATGGAAAACTTGTTGCTCGACTGGTGCTGGAGATTGGTGAGGTGGAGGCGGCACAAAAAAGATTGGATGTGATCAGGGGATCTATGATTGTTGGATATATTATGGAGCCTTTGGATGTTTTGTAACGCAGCGCGTTACCACGGAGCCCGCGGGAACTAGGGGAGGAATTCCATTTCTTCTATTGTGGGTTCGTATAAATCAGCGGTACAAAACATGCTCATCGATTGGGGTTTATGTTTAAATGGCAGGCTGGTTTTTATGATCATATTATTCGCAATCAGGAATCGTTTAATAGAATCGATGAATATATCAGCGGAAACCCGAAAACATGGCATGATGATAAACTGTATGTTCGATAAACTAAGTGGTGAGGTAAAGATATGTCTGATGAACAATTAAAATTAGAGTTAAATAAGTTTTCCCTTAGTCAGGCTGAACATGATGCTGACTTGCGCCATAAATGGGAGCAGGAAAATCATTGGCGCTTTCAAGAAAGTCATTGGAAGTTTCAGCGGTGGTTTTGGGTGGGGACGGTTATTTTGTTAGCATTAGGGATTATTTTTAAATAACAAATTTAAGCTAAAGAACCTGATAGGCTTGCCGATACGTTGTTTAGACAAAATAAGATTCTGTAAATAGGTGATGCAATGAGTGCAAAAATGAATTCAGCTTTAAGTAGCTATAATGATTATGGAACCAACTCTGAGATTGAGTATGCAGATCCACATCGTTTAATTCAGATGTTATTTGAAGGAGCGTTAAAACGTATTTCTTTTGCTAAAGGTGCTATGCAGAGGAAGCAAATTGCTGAGAAAGGTAAGTTTATTAGCCAAACTATTGAAATTGTTGGTGGTTTAAGAGCTAGTTTAGATGTTGAGAATGGTGGTGATATTGCAGCTAATCTTGAATCGCTTTATGATTATATTAGCCGCAGGTTAGTGACAGCTAATCTTAAAAACAGTGAAGAAATTCTTGATGAAGTTGCTGGTTTATTAATTGATGTTAAGTTGGCTTGGGATGCTATTAATGCGCCTGAAACCAAAAATCAGCCCGCTGTTGCTGCTGTTGAAAAGAAAGAGCCTGAAGTTGTTAAGCATGCTGAGGTGATTGCTCCTCCTGTAGCTGTTAATAAACCAACGCGTCCTGTTAATTCTAGAGCTAACCGTGCTTTAAAAGCTTATTCGACTTAATATGAATTCAGTTGCTTCGGTTTTATCTTTTACGCAAGATATAATGATGGTTGTGCTTGAGCAGCAGTGGGATGTTTTGTTGGATATGCAGTTGAAGCAGGATGAAATGATAAAAGAGTTGTTTGCTGATCAGACGGCTAGTTTTACAGCACAAGAACAAGAAGATTTATTTGAGGTGCAACGCCTTAATCAACAGATTTTACAAGAGGCTGAATTGCATAAAGCAGAGCTTGCTCATCAGTTGCGAGATATGAAACAGGGTAAATCTAAGACTGGAGCTTATCAGGCTTTGTAGTTTATTTTGTCTCGGTCGCGGCCAAAGGCCCCTTCTACCGATATTAGCTTGTATGCTCAATAGTGATAGCGAAGCTGAGCAATCAAAATATTGTTTTCAGTTATTTTATATACAATTCTATGTTCATCATTGATACGTCGTGACCAAAAGCCAGACAAAGCGTGTTTTAAAGGTTCTGGTTTGCCTATACCTTCAAAAGGGTTTCGTTGAATATCTTTAATTAAAGTATTTATCCTTTTTACAATAGCTTTATCGGTTTTTTGCCAGTAAAGGTAACTGTCCCATGCTTTAGGTGCAAAGGTAAGATTCATTCAATTAATTCTCGTTCGATACCTTTACCTTCTTCAAGTGCTGCAATTGATTCAAGTAAATTTCGAGCATTAGCAGGTGAACGGAGCAAATATGTTGTTTCCTCCATAGCCTGATAATCTTCTAAAGAAAGCATAACGACTGGAGATTCACGTTTTCGAGTAATAATTATAGGTGCATGGTCATTGCAAACTTGTTCCATCGTTTTAGATAAATTTGCACGGACAGCGGTATAGCTTATAGCATCCATAAGAGCCTCATTAATGATATGTACAGATTAAAGTACGTACAGTATAGTGATGGATAACAAAAAAATCCAGCTGATGATATGGATTCTTCTCCTTACTACGGTGTTTAGTGCAAGGTAGAGCAATAATGGAGCAGAGGAGATCAAAAGAAAAGGCTATGTCACAGTTAAGTGTTGAAAAGTTGAAGTCGCTCTTAAAAGCCCTCTCCTGTTGGAGAGGGAGGGGGTGAGGAGAAATTTAAATAATTCTCTTCTTCTTTAATATTTCCTTATAAATCAAGAGATAAAAGGAAATTTGGATTACATACTGTTTGTTTTCTCCTCACCCAAACCCTCTCCAGCAGGAGAGGGCTTAAGAGCTAACAAAATCCACACTTAATGGTGACATAGCCAAAGAAAACGAGCATCATTGGGTTAGTATAATTTGCTTTAAGGCCCACTCTACATGTTCCCTTACTTGCTCTGACTGATGGTTTTGTTTTTCTAATAAGGCTTTTATAGTTGTTTCTGATGTTTGGCTATTCCCTAAAGCTACAGCAATATTTCTAAGCCAGCGGATATAACCAATACGCCTAATGGCTGAGCCTTCCATCTTTTTTAAAAACTCTTCTTCTGTCCAGTTAAACAGTTCTGTTAATTGGCTGTTATTTAGGTTGTGGCGTGGGCTGTAGTCTTTTTCTGATGATATTCTGGCAAAACGGTTCCAGGGGCAAATAAGCTGGCAATCATCACATCCATATATTCTGTTTCCAATGGATGAGCGTAGGTGTTCTGGAATTGAGTCGTGTGATTCTATGGTTAAGTATGAAATGCAAAGGCGGGCATCCACTTGATAGGGTGCGACTATAGCTTGGGTTGGGCATATATCAATACAGGCTGTACAACTGCCGCAATGGTCAGAAACGGCTGTATCTATGGCTAATGGAATGTTGGTATAAATTTCACCCAGAAAAAACCAAGACCCTGTTTTGCGGTTGATTACATTTGAATGTTTTCCTATCCAGCCTAGTCCTGCCTTTTCTGCAATAGCTTTTTCTAAAACGGGGGCGCTATCAACAAAAGCACGGTAACCAAATTGACCGTATTCTGCTTCTATCATTTTTGCTAGTTTTTGTAATTTATTACGCATGATTTTATGGTAATCCCTACCTAATGCATAACGTGAGATAAAGCCTGTAATAGGGTTGTCTAATGTTTGTTGCATTTGTTCTGCTGTTTCTGGGAGGTAATCCATACGAACAGAAATAATACTTGTGGTTTCTTCAACTAATAATTCCGGACGGCTTCTTTTAAGTCCATGCTTATGCATGTAATCCATATTGCCATGAAAGCCTTTTTCAACCCAATCATGTAAATGTTTTTCAGCTGTTTGTAAATTAGTGTCCGTTATACCAACTTGTTGAAAACCTAATCCTTCTCCCCATTGCTTAATTTTAAGTGCAAGTTTGGCATTGTTTTGCAGGTTAATTTTGTGCATGGGCAGGTAGCAAATATAATAGGGGTTTAGATGGACTATTTGTAATTACTCAGCGTAAAATAATGAATTCCGCTCTGAAGGCCTCCCCAGCAAGGGAGGGCTTAAAAGCAAACTCTGTCAATACAATATTGACGTAATATGACTACATTTTCAAATTACGCTGAGTAGTTACGACTATTTTAACTAAAGCAATGCAGAAAATACCGACTAATTTATATTTAGCTGAGCAAGTAAGAGAAATGGATCGGATGGCAATTGAAGATTATGCCATTGCTGGTATTGATTTAATGCGTAAAGCGGGTCAGCAGGTTTTTGATTTAATCCAAGAAAACTTTGCTTCTATGGCTATTGCTGTATTTTGTGGCGCGGGAAATAATGCGGGTGATGGTTATGTTATTGCGACTTTAGCTAAACAGGCTGGCTTAGAGGTTAATGTCTATTGCTTATCAAACCCTAAAAACCTGAAAGGTGATGCTGCTACAGCATATCTTAATTATATTGCTAAAGGGGGGCAAGTTATTGCCTTTGAAAATAGCTTGCAATTAAGTGATTGTATTATTGTTGATGCTTTATTAGGTACTGGTTTAGATCGGATGGTTTCTGGGAAGTTTGCAGAAGCAATTAGTGTGATTAATCAATCTGAAATGCCTGTTGTAGCCGTTGATATTCCCTCTGGATTAAATGCAGATACAGGAAATATTATGGGGTGTGCTGTACAAGCTTTATGGACTGTGAGTTTTATTGGGCTTAAGCGGGGTATGTTTACGGGGTTTGCTGCTGATTGTTGTGGGAAAATTGTTTATTCATCTTTGGATATTCCTGATGTTATTTTTAAGCGTATAAAGCCTGTTGCTAAGTTAATGGTTCAGCCTGTTTTGCCCAAAAGACAGCGAACGGCACATAAAGGTCATCACGGTCATGTTTTGTTGGTAGGGGGTGATAATGGTTTTTCTGGTGCCATTAGATTGGCTGCTGAAGCAGCATTAAAAACTGGAGCTGGTTTAGTGTCTGTTGCTACGCGTAAAAGCCACGCTGCTTATATTAATATCGTTAATCCTGAGTTAATGTGTCATGGCGTGGATAATCGTGATGAATTGAAGGCGTTGATAGATAAGGTTTCTGTCGTTGTTATTGGGCCAGGATTAGGCCAGTCTGCTTGGGCGAAAACATTATTTGAGTGTGTGCTTAACAGTAATAAGCCTTTAGTTGTTGATGCTGATGCACTTAATTTATTAGCTGAAGAAAAAATACAACGAGGTAATTGGGTACTTACACCGCATCCAGGTGAAGCGGCACGATTATTAAAGTGTTCAACAAACGAAATTGCTGCGGATAGGTTTTTAACGGCTTTACAATTACAAAAGAATTATGGCGGTGTTGCTGTTTTAAAAGGTGCAGGTACTTTAATCAGTTGTGGAGAAGAAATAACACTTTCTACTACAGGAAACCCTGGGATGGCAAGTGGTGGAATGGGTGATGTGTTGGCAGGTATGGTTGCTGGTTTAATTGCGCAAAAATATACTTTAAGTCAATCTGCAAAAATAGCAGTATATATCCATGGTGAAGCAGCTGATTTATCAGCAAAGGCCAAGGGTGAAAGAGGAATGTTGGCAAGTGATTTAATGCCTTTTATTAGAGAATTGATAAATAGATGAAAATAACATTATTAAATGAGCACGAAACTGAATTATTGGGAGCTGAGCTATGGAAAATTTTACCTGAGAAATGTTTGGTTTTTCTTAATGGAGGTTTGGGGGCTGGAAAAACGACCTTAACAAGGGGGGTATTAAGAGCCGCTGGCCATAAAGGCGCGGTTAAGAGCCCGACTTATACTTTGGTTGAAGAATATGATATTGCAGATAGAAAGGTGTTTCATTTTGATTTGTATCGAGTGAAAGACCCAGAGGAGTTGGAATGGATTGGTATTAGGGATTATTTAGATCAACAAAGTTTATGTTTTATTGAATGGGCTGAGCTAGGGCAGGGTATGTTGCCAAAGCCTGATGTTGAATTATCAATTGAAACAGAGGGAGAGGGGCGTGTTATTAGTGTTGATATTGTAAATAAAAAAATGTTTGAGAATGTAATACTTCAATGGAAAAACAAAGACATAGTGCTATAATTTAATCAAGAATATTATTATGGTTATTTGAGATGTCTAAATTCTTAAAATTTATAGCAGTAGCTATGTTGCTAACAGTAGCATTAACAGTACATGCGAAAGTGGTGCGTGTTGATTCTTTGCGTTATTGGACTGCGCCCGATCATACCCGAATGGTTTTTGATGTAACAACACCTGCTGCTCATCAAGTATTTTTATTGGACAATCCTGCCCGTTTAGTTATCGACTTTAAACAAACTAAACTTTTAAAAGCATTGCCCCAACCACCTAAAAATCATTCTTTATTTAGTAAGGTACGTAGCGGTATCCGTAATAAAAAAGATTTAAGAGTGGTTGTAGATTTAAAAGCAGGGGTAACGCCTAAAAGCTTTGCTTTGCAACCAAGTGGGGGCTATGGGCATCGTTTAGTCGTTGATTTGTATAATAAGCTTAAGATTAGCAAAGTTAAGAGTAAAAAAATAGCTAAGGCTAGTAAAGTTGTTACAAAAACAGTCAAAAATAAAGCTAGAGATATTGTTATAGCAATTGATGCGGGACATGGTGGGGAAGATCCTGGTGCGCATGGTCCCCGTGGAACTCAGGAAAAAAAGGTGGTCTTTGCAATTGCTAAAAAACTGGCAGCATTAATCAATAAAAAGCCGGGTATGAAGGCCATTATGGTTAGAAAGGGTGATTATTATATTAAGCTAAGAAAGCGGATGGAAATTGCACGAGCTGCTAACGCTGATCTTTTTGTTTCTATTCATGCGGATGCTTTTAAAAACTCTAAGGTGAAAGGAGCTTCTGTTTTTACCTTATCTAATAGAGGGGCTTCTAGTGAAGCGGCTCGTTGGTTGGCAAAAAATGAGAACGCGGCTGATTTGGTGGGTGGTGTAACTTTAACGGATAAAGATGATGTGTTGGCAACCGTATTAATGGATTTGTCTCAAACGGCAACAAAGGAAGCCAGTAGAAATGTTGCTGGAAAGATATTAAAGAATTTTAAATCAATCGGTCATTTACATAGTCATAATGTGCAAAAGGCGGGTTTTATGGTTTTAAAATCGCCTGATATTCCTTCTATTTTAGTCGAAACCGCTTTTATATCTAATCCTACAGAAGAACGTAAGTTAAAAAGTGGCAAGCATCAGTCAAAAATGGCCAAGGCTATTTATAAAGGTATTGTTAAATATTTTAATCAATATGCACCTGCAGATACCTATATCGCATTAAATGCTCGTAAAAAACATACTATTTCTAGAGGAGAGACGCTATCTGGTATTGCTCAGCATTATGGTGTCACTATGCGGTCGATTAAATCGGCTAATAAATTAGCAAGCAACCAAGTAAGAATAGGGCAGGTGTTAGAAATACCTAGAGGGTAACTAAATACAGTACTGTGGAAAATCTTTAAATTGCGGTATCATAAGCAGATTGGCATATAGTTTACTTAAGGTTATTGGATGATTAAGGTTTTATTAGTTGATGATCATGAATTAGTAAGGACAGGGATTGAGGCGCTACTAAATTTGCAGGAAGATATTTCTGTAGTTGGTGTTTCTAACTGCGGTGAAACTGCTCTTGAAATGTTGGCAGAAATCACACCTGATGTGGTGTTGATGGACGTTAATATGCCCGGAATTGGCGGTGTGGAAGCATGTCGGAGAGTGTTGCAAAAGTACCCGGATATTAAAGTAATAGCATTGTCTGTACTTAAGGATGGACCTATCCCTCAGCAACTGTTAAAGCTAGGTGCTTTAGGGTTTATTTCTAAAGGCTCGCCTGTTGACGAAATGGTAACGGCAATTCGTACTGTTCATAACGGGAAACGCTATTTATGTTCTGAAGTTGCTAATAATCTTGCTTTTCAGGGGTTGCCGGGTGCGAATGACTCACCTTTTGAGAAATTATCCCAAAGAGAGTCTGAAGTTACCAATCTAATACTTCAAGGTAAGAGTATTAAAGAAATGTCTGATATGTTGGTATTAAGTGATAAGACGATTAATACTTATCGATATCGATTGTATGAAAAATTAAAAGTAAAAAATGATGTGGAATTGACTCGTTTAGCAGTCAAGTTTAAGCATATTGATAGTGGGTTGATTTAAGTGCCATTAAGTTAATACAATTATTAGCATAGGATGATGCTGAGGTACGAAGCGCATCTTTTGGTATGATGCGCTTCCTTTCGTCATCCTATACTTCCGCTTAACTTAATGACAGTGATGTTGGGGCATGGGAACTATTTTTCTGGTTTATCCAGTGCTAGTAGTTACCCTAAGTCTTTGGCTAACCATGGGCCAACTACTTGGCTAACGGGTAGCGGTAAGCGTTTCCAAGCTGCAATAAATATTTGGTATTTTGGGTTTAGTGGATTAATATCTGGAATACTATCTGACTTAACTAAATGAAATTCATAAAATAATGGTTTTGGTTCAAAGCCCCAATGTTTTTTGAAGCGATAGGACCCTGTGCCTTCTTTGCTGCGTCCATAGTCAAAAATCTTTATGCCTTTTTCTACTGCCCTGCGCATAACTTCCCAGTACATAAAGTCGTTTCCTTGTACTGCACGTGCATGTTCAGTGCCTCCACCGTAGTAAGGTAAGACTTCATCTTTAAAATAAAAGTTCATAACACTAGCTATGAGCATTCCATTTTTATCTACTACAGTCAATATTTCACATTGCTCTTTAAATACTTGTTTTAAAATTGAAAAGTATTTTTTTGCAAAAACTGGTGTTCCAAGGTTTCTTACACTGGTTGAATATGCTTGGTAGAATCTATCAATTTCTGGGTCAATTTCACTAACTAGTCCTGCTTTTATGCCTTTTCTTATTACAGCTCGTTGTTTACGAGGGATAGCAAGCATGTTTTTTTCTTCGTTTTCATCAAGCTCTTTACGAAAAGTAACATAAAGTTCTTTGTGAGGACGTTCTGGAGTTAGCTGTATTTGGTTGCGCATTTCCAAATGGTCAACACCAAGTTCTTCAGCTAAATCACAGGCTTTTTTATCAAGTTGTTGATAAGTTTCTTTGTTATCAGCAATAATTCCACCGTAAACACAGAAGGCACATGAGCTTAATGAGTTACCAAAAAGCAAGCTTTTAATATGGACTAACGGTAATATTCCCGTTATTTTTCCTTGTTCTTCTGTATATAAAAAATAAGTTTTATGGCCAAAAGCCTTTTCTATCACTTCTTTCCAACCAGATTTATGGAAGAAAGTTGCAGAAGGTGAGTTTTCAACAAATTCATCCCATTGCTGTAGAGATGAGTCATCCAATGTCTTAATCATTTAAAACCTTTATAGTAAATAGCTAGAGAGTATAGATTATTTTAGGGGAGAATGTTACTTAGGAAATGTGCATGAAATAAAGTTAACAATTATCAAGCTGGAAGTGGGACTTTAGTCCCGCATTTATCAGGGCGAGGCTAAAGCCTCACTTCCAAGTTGCTCAAGTTATTTTGTGCACGTTTCTTAAGCGCATACCTGTTTAGCCTGAATGAATAGAGCCACCCTTAATAAATACATTTTCCATGGTATCCCAGTCGAAATCAGTTAATAAATTACGAATTCGCTGTTCCATTTTATTTAAATTTAAGTAGTGTCTAAATCTTGTTTTAAGGTTGATACCTTGCTGTCTTGGTTGATCTGGGTCAATCTCCCAAGGGTGACAATAAAATATTGCAGATTGCTTGTCTGCATTTATATGATGGAATGCCCATTTTGAAAAAATATAAGGGTAAAACCTAAAAAAACCACCACCTCCACAAGGAAAGTTTTTTTGCCCTATTTTTAGAGTTGTTATGGGGATTTCTAAGAAATCAGAGCCATCAATAGGTTTGTAACAAAAGCGAGGTGCATCTGGGATGCCATATAAATCATGTTTTACAGGGTAAACACTGGAGCTATATATAAAGCCTTCTTCAGCTAAAATATCATGTGCCCATAGGTTTTCAGAGTTAATTGAATAACTGGCTGCACGATAGCCTTTTATTTCATTTCCGCCTAAATCTTCTAATATTTTTTTTGTACGGTTTATATCCGCTCTAAACTGATCAGGTGTTTGTTCTGTTACTCTGATATGTTCATATCCATGGCAGGCAAGTTCATGTCCCTCAGATACAATTCTTTTAATAAGTAGGGGATAACGTTCTGCAACCCAACCTAAAGTGAAAAAGGTGGCTTTTGTATCAAATTCAGCTAAGGAGTCTAATATTCTATTGGTATTATTTTCTACACGATGCTCTAAACCATCCCATGTTTTTTTATCAATATAAGGTTCAAATGCAGAAACTTGGAAGTAGTCTTCTACATCTACTGTCATTGCATTTTTAATGATTTTATCTGACATTTGGGCTTCGTTTTTAATTTTTAGAGGTCGAATGATTCTGGTTGAATATGACTTTTAGTCATATGCATCATCTAAATCAAGTTGTATTAAGATTGCTTTTCGCAGTAATGAACGCTCTTTATTGAGAGTTTTAGTTAATTCAACTACTTTCTGTTCTAAAATATCTATTCTTTGGTTTTGATCGGCTGATAATGGTTTTGTTTGGGTGAGTGCTTGATTTTCATCTCCATTATCAATTACAGCTTTTTCATCATTAGCAATAGATTCATAATCGGCTTCAATCTCACTGATAACATGCTTGATACTTTTAAGATCAATGAGTGTGAGCTCTTCTAGATAACCATATAATAAAACACGATCACATAAGGTGTTGATTAAGCGAGGAACGCCTTTGGTAAACTCATATATTTCATGAAAAACACTTTCTTCAAATTTGGGATTGTTTTTCCATCCTGCTTTAGTTAATCGGAAAGTAATATATTGTTTAATTTCCTCTTCTTCAATGGCTTTTAAATGATGAGTTGCAACAATTCTTTGTTTAACTTGTTCCATCCCAGGAGAGTATAGTTGGCGTCCCAGTTCTTCTTGTCCGACTAAAAATATTTGTAAAATTGGTCGGCCTTCCCATTCAAAATTAGAAAGCATACGCAGTTCTTCAATTGATTGTTTTGGTAAGTTTTGAGCTTCGTCCACAACAAGAAGTACACGTTTACCTTTTTTCCCACTTTCTTTAAAAAACGACTCTAAACGGCCTAGTAAAATGGCTTTATTATCGTCATATTCATAAGCAAGTTTAAAGACCGTTGACAGCATTCTTAATGTGTCTTCGGCTCCAACTTGAGAGGTAACCATTACCCCAATAATAATTTCTTGGTCTTGTTTTAATGACTGAAAAAGCTCTTTAACCAACATGGTTTTACCCGTACCAGCCATACCAGTAACGACAACAAAGCCTTCTCCTTGTACTAACCCATAACGTAAATAGGCCTTTGCTCTTTTATGCCCAGCACTATCAAAAAAGAAATCTAAATTAGCATTTAATTGAAATGGGTTTTGTGTAAGGCTATAAAAACTTTTATACATATTAATAGGTGAGTGATAGGTTGGCTGTAATTCTATTTTCTGAATATTCGTTAAAATCATCGCTTGAACTTTGATCTACAAAACGATATTCAATACTTCCATTTAAGCGAGATAAAATATTGCGGGTGACTGATGCTGAAAAGTCAAAACGTTTATCAGAGAATGTATCTATGCCGTCAGATTCTGTTTTTTGCCAACCTATTTGTAGATTAGAGCTAGTTCTCCTTAGAAAATCCCAATTCCAGCTGGCTGAGACTCCAGTGACATCTTCATCGTTGCCACTTAGTTCATAAGTTCTAAAGGTTTTATAGGCATTGGTGGAAATGTTGCTTTTTCCTGATTGAAATGAAAAAGATATATCGAAAGTTTTTGTTACAAAAACTTCATCAGTTAGTGTTGGTAAACCTGTATTTCTGTCAAATAAGGCTGATGTGTCTGTGGTACCTAAAACTTGTTGCTCTAGTAATAATTGCTGTGTTGTAACAGTATCTACAGAATAGCTTATTGCCCAGTCAGTTCGTCGTGTATTGTAGTTAAGTTGGCTATCCCATCTGCTACCTGTATTTAATCCTATATCATTGTTTGAATAGGTGGTTATCCAATGTAGACGTCTAAAGGGTGATATTTCAACAGTAACAAATCTATTGTTACCATACCCTGCTTCAACTCTAAGGCGTTGGCTTGGCTCCCATTGGCCTCCAAAGGTGTAAGAAATACCATTGTTGTTACTGTCAGAGTCACTAGAAAATGAATTGCTACTATGACCTCCTCGCGCAAAAATACTAAACTTACGACCAATGGCATACCTGAGTTCTAATTGAGAATTCTGAAATGAAACACTTTCACTGTCTTGGTTATTTTGTTCACTATTGTTAAATGAGAATGACCAGCTGAATAATGAAAAGTATTGTCCACTATTTAAGTTAATGTTTTGAGCAAAAGAATTACTATCTGATAGTGTATTTTCTCCTCCTCCATCTTGTTCTGAACTGACTCTGTTATAGGTTAATCTAAATTCACCATCAGCAAAGTTTTTAAAGTGTGGTGTCCAATAGGGGGATAGCATAAATGTTGAAATGGTTGAGCTATTATCACTGCCTGATATATTATCTCCTGCTATTTGTCTATTAGAATTATTTTGTTGACTAATAGATGAGCTAGAATCCATAAACAAACGATTCTGGAGAAATGTATAGCTCGTGTTCATTTGCAATTGATTATTAAAATCTGTCCCAGATTCACCTCGAGCATTATAAAGTGCTTGGAGATTATAATTTAAATCAAATGTACTTATTGGAGACGACCCATTAATTGATATCCCTGGATTTATTTCTGTTACTAAGGCAGATTTTTCATTTATATTTGATAAAGTTATATTGTCAGAATAAATTTCTCTTAAATTTATATTAGGGCGTAATGTCCAGTCTAAGGCAAATGCCGGAGCTTGATAGGTAGCAATATAAACTATAGATGCGCAAAAAATTATGCTTCTAGTAACTTGATAAATCATATATTAATAGTGCCCATAACCATAGTAGCTGGCATTTAAGGTTCTTTGAGCTTTATTTAAAACACCAAGGACAATATCAGAACAGTTTTGTAATTTTTTGGTTGATTCTAAAACATAACTTTGGGGGGTTTTTTCTGCTGCTACAACTAAAATTACTTGTCCCATTTGGCTAGCTAACACCTCTGCTTGGGTTGTTGCTAATAATGGGGGGGTATCAAAAATAACGATCCTATCAGAATAGCGTTCACTTAGTTCTTTGGAAAGAGCAATCATTTTGTCACTAGCTAATAATTCAGTTGAGAATTTGTGACTTTTTCCTGCAGTAATTATTCTAAGTCCAGGTATTTCTGTTTGTAAAATAATATCTGATAATTGAAGTGTGTCCGTTTCAAGGAAATCTATTAAACCAACTTTGCTTTCTATGCCTAATACTTTTGCAATGGATGGTTTAGCTACATCAGCATCTATTAAGAGTACTTTTTTATCCATTTCTGCAGCAATACTAAATGCAAGGTTGATTGATGTAAAAGTTTTTCCTTCACCGGGTACACTGCTAGTAATTAATATTAAATTAGAGTTTTTTATATCACTCTTTCTACTACCAATAGCATTTGTTACTAAGGGTCTCTTAATGGCTCTGTATTCTTCGGCAATTCTGCTATGAGAGTCATCAACCATAATAAAACCATTTGATTTTAAAAAATCCCAATCAAATTTAACTATATCTTGATGATTTTTTAACTTAGCTTTTTTAGGTTCTACTGTTTCTGTTATTGATAAGTCATTATTCTGTGTTTTTTCTGGCTCAGTAATGGTTGACTTATTCTTTTCAAGTGTTTTAGATTTTTCAAAAGCTTTTTCTAACATATTCATAAATAAATACCTCCAAGCATTATGCTAAAGTCTCAAACATCATGATACCCATATAGCCAAATAATAACATTACATTAGCTAAACCGAATATGATAAGTCTGTAGCGGTTCTTTTTAGCTTGTACACTACTAACGACTTCAGAAATAGACCCTAATATAGGAAGTCCTGTTACATCTCTTAGGTGTTTTGCTTCAACAAATGAAGGGCTTATAAAAACCATTAATAAGGCTAACGCTGTGCCAATGGCTATACCTATAACTAAAACTGCGGAATAGAAAATTTCTCGATTAGGTGATGATGGGGAGTCAGGCATATTTGCTGGGTCAACTACTTTAAATTTTAATGCTGATACTTGTGTGTCAACACTACTTGACATACGTGCCTGTTCTCTACGATCGATTAAAGCTAAATAGTTCTTTTTAACTGTCGTATAGTCCCTATTAAGGTTTTCCATTTCTGTTTCAATTGTTAACCGAGTGTTGAATTGTTCATCTTCTTTAGTTAATTTGTTTTTTAGTGAATATATTCTAGAGTTAATTGTAGCTATTTCTGTATCAATCTTATTTAGCTCGATTTTAATTGATTGTACATAAGGGCTCGCCATAGCCATTGAGGATGGGCCAGCTGTTTTTTCGTTCTCGTTTTTACGTTTATTTAAGACTGCAAGTTCAGAATCAATTGAGGCAATATTTGGGTGGCTTTCTGTATATTTAAGTAATAATTCATTCTTGCGTTTTTTTAATTGTGAAATACGGATACCTTCAAATGAGTTATCTGCATCTTCTCCAGTTAAACCCCATTTTTTACCTGATGTAAGAGCTTCAGTTAATTGTTTTTTTAATACCTTTTTCCTTGACAAAATTTCAGACAAGTTCATTTGAGAAATTTCAATATTTTTTCTAATCCCTTGAATGATATTAACTTGCCCTGCACCTTCTTGTCCTGGGAGTAACCCTATATTGTCTCTTTTGAAATTTTCTTTTGCTCGTTCTGCATTGCGAAGTCTTTGTTCGTATTCTCTAATTTGGTTATCAATAAACCTTTGGGCTGAATCTACATCCCCTAAAGTAGAGCTTTGAGCTTGCTCTGAAAAAACGGATAAAACAGCTTGAACAACATTTCTTGCATTTTGGGGGTCTTGAGACTCATAGCTAATAGAAAACATTTCACCTCGTCCCCCACCAATCTTTAGCGATCCTTTCAATTTAGCTATAACTGAGTGGACTTTTTTTTCAGATGACCTGTCTACATCCATACCAGCAGTTTCAGCAACTTTGAGCATGCTTTCTTGAGTGAACATCAGTTTCTTCATAATTGAAACCAGTCCTCTAACATCAGATTGAATGGCTAGACCTCTTAATAGAGGCCTAAGCATTGTTCTAGTATCGACGTGAACTTTAGCAGAAGATTTATATACATCAGGCATTTTGTATACATAAGTCCATCCGCCAATACAAATAACCCAAGCAGCAATGGTAATTATCCATTTATGGCGAATAATACCTTTAGCAAAATAAAGAATTTCAGAGAACTGATCTAGCATATTATTTTTGTCTATTTTTGAATGATAAATTCAAAAGTGGTTTATTTAAATTATAAAAAAAGTTTTTGGATTTAATCTGTTTCTTTTTTATAAAAAGGGAATGGTACATATTAGCAATGGTGTTTTGCTATGTTCTGTCAGACATCAAAAGAAAGCCTCGGGTACTATTAATATATCACCGGGTAATATCCTAATGTTTGCTGATAAATTTCCATCTTCAATTAAATCATCAATTCTTACACCAAACTGATATGTTTTATCATTGATAGTCCTTATTATACTAGATCTATTTCCATCACCATACTCACCAATACCGCCGAGTTCTATTATCAAGTCAAGTAAAGTCATTTCTTTTTTATATGGAAAGGTTTGAGCTGAGTATCTAGAATTACCGCCACCGCCGCCGCTAGAACTACCACCAGCACCACCACCATTTATCTGTCCAACAACTCTTACTTGTTGTTCATAAATACCTTGAAAATTATTTACTATGATTGAAACCAAAGGGTCTCTAACAAATTTGCTTAAGTTTTCTTCTATATCTCTTGCTAACTGAGAGGGTGTTTTTCCTGTTGCGAGTAAATCATCAATAAGAGGCGTGCTAATTTTACCATCAGGCCTAACAGTTACAGATTTAGATATATCTGGGTTATCCCATACGAAAATTTCTATACCATCCCCAGGTCCAATTATATAGGTATAGTCGGAAGGGATTTTTACGTTATCATTTAACGGAGGGTGGCCACAATTAATTAAAAAAAACATTGATAACAGCACTGCTGCCGTTTTAAATTTAGACATACTTAAACTCCACAATAAAAATATAATTCATTTCGATACCTTAAAATATTTAAGTATTTTACTCAATGTTAAAAATTATGTAATAAAAACTTATTTGCTTTTTAGTTTAGCAAGTAATTCTTCAATTAAAACCTTTTCCGCATATTTTCTTCCTTTACCTAAGTATAAAGCCTGTTTTAACTCTGATCTTGCGGAAAATACGTCACCTAAAAGGTTATAAGTAACTGCTAAATGGTATCGGAAAATGGGTGTGTTAGGGTCAAGGAGGATGACTTTTTTAAAGATGATTAAAGCATCATCTTTTTCTCCTGACTTTAATTTTGCCCAACCATAAGTATCTAGAAAATAAGGGTGTTTTGATTGTTTGAAAGTTTTAACAATTTTAGTGGCTTTATCAATATCTTCAGTTTGTCCAAAATGGTCAAGAAGTATGGTTGCTAAGTTGTTTTTAGCTACATTATGCCTTGGATTAAGTGTTAATATTTTTTCATAAAGTCCAAGTGCTTTGTCAAAGATTTGATCTTTCTCATATCTTGACGCTAAGCTAAGCATTATATTTATGTTTTTTGGGTTTATTTTTAGCCCATCATTGTAAACTTTATATTCATTTTTTATGTCTCCTGCAAGCTTGTACAGTCGACCTAATTCATTATAAATATCTGTGTTTTTAATGGTTTGTTGTTTTAGTGCTGTATTGAGTAAAGCGATGGCTTTTTTGTATTGTTTATCGGCAGATAACAATTGGCTTTTTAGTATAGAAGGGAAAATGTTATTTGGATTGGCTTTAATTAAGGTATCTAAATAAGCCATCATTTTATTTTGTTGATTTAATTGTAAATAACAATCCGTCACACCTGTTAAAGCATCTTTTAACCAAGGAGCTTTATCTAATAAGCCTTTGTATGCAACAATAGCTTCATCATATTTTTTTTGCCGTTGAAGCGAATTTGCTTTTAAATAGTCTGCTAAAAACACACCATTTTTTTGAAGGCGAATTTTTGCGATGTATTTATCTGCACGCTCATAATTGTTAGCATTAAAATTTAATTCAATTAACTGCGTTAGAATTTTAAGGTTGTTGGGGTATTTTCTTAAGGCTCGTTGTAAAATTTCAATAGCATATTCTGAATGACCTTCACTAACTTCTTTATTTACGATAAAACTTAAAGCTTGTAAGTTATTGGGATTGATCTTCAAAGCACTTTCATAATTCAAAATGGCTTTATCTAAATCTCCTTCAAACTGATTAATTCCTCCTAGTAAAGATAATGCTTGATCCATCTTAGGTTGTTGCCAAAGTACTTCTTCTAATAGCTTTTTTGCATTACTAATTTGATTTAAGGAAATTTGAATCTCTGATTTTAAAACTTTAGCATTAATATCTTCAGCGTTTTCATCTAATACTTTTTCTATATAACTTAAAGCTTTAGTTGTATCGTTATCAGTAAATGCGAGTCTAGCTAAAAACAAAGATATAGAAGCTTTGTTCTCATCACTTATATTATCGTTTAATAATGCAGTGGAAAGGATGCTTTGGGCCTTTGTTTTTTTATCTTTCGAAATCAGCCATGTGGATAATGTTATTAGTTGTTCATAATTATCTAAACTTGCTTGAGTAAATATATCAAACTGTGAAATCGCTTTTTCTTCATCGGAAGCATAAAGAAAGTTTAATAGCGCAATTTTTATAATAATCTGGTCTGGATTATCTTGTACAAGTTGGTTTAATATTTCTTCTGCTTTTTTAGGTTTTTTTGCCGTTTGATAAACTTTAGCTAAAGTGAATTTTATTTGTACGTTGTCGGGCTTCATTTCGACTAGTTTTTCGTAGTCAGCTATTACTGCATCCGTATCATTTTTCTGTGAGTCTATTTGGATCTTTAACAAATGAAGAGAGATATTGTCGCTTTCTTTTTGTAGTGCAGGAGTCAATATAGCTAATGCTTGATCGAAATCCTTTTGCTTTATCAGCATAACTGTTTTTAATGATATTGCTTCAATGTGTCCACTGTCTTTTTGTAAAATATCATCAATAATAACTAATGCTTCTTTGTTTTTTTTCTGTCTAATTAAAAGTGATGATTTAATAGCGAGTGCATCTAATTGTTCAGGGTTTTTAGTTAAAACACTTTCTATCTCTTTTGATGCTGCATCAAGGTCGTTAAATAAGAGTTGTACTTTGGCTAACTTTAATTTTGCTTTTGTTTTTTCTGGGTCTAGCTTTACTGTTTCTAATAAACTGGCCCTCATTGCTTTATATTTCTTTGCTTTTTCATTTAGCAAGGCCATGTAATAGTATGGCTCTGCTATTGACGGGTCTTCTTGAATGGCATTTTTAATTTTTAATTCTGATTCTTTGTATTTTTCTTGATCAAAAAGAATAATACCTTGTTCTAAATATTGTCCTTTTTTTTGCTCTTCTCCACAGCCAATAAGGTTAAGGGATAAAACAATTAGAATAAGTATTGACGAAATATTTTTCATAACCAAACCATAAACATGTGTAAAGAATACTCTGTTAAAGTACATGACAGATAATTTTTTGCGACTTTGCTGACCATCATACTATAATCCTCTCCAGAGACTAGACAAAGTCTTTTCCAATACACGATCGGGTTTAAAAGTGCTTGAAAAGATAAAATACATAACTTCTCCTAACCGACGACAACTTGTCTGTTTGGGCCTCACTTAATAAAAAGCCAATAGACATAGGTAAAGTGCAATGCGCTGTTGATGGACGTGTTATTTCTCTTATCAAGGAGTTGGCCTTCCAATGGCTTTAGTTTTTTCATTCTCATAGTTTAGTATTACCTGTCAATGCGTAACTTCTAAAAGCGTTTAAGGAACAACATGATAGGCATTGGCAGATTGAACAATATCACCGTGCAATAAAGCAGGTATGCAATATTGAGCGATTTCAAGTTCGCAGTAAAGGAGCCATAAAGAACCACCTTTTTGCTGCAATTTGCGGGTTCGTTTAACTCCAAAACCCTGATTCCCACTTAGAATGATCAAAAATCAATGAAGCCTTGGCTGTATAATGGATTGCGACGAAACAACCAATCACCCAAAGGGTGCAGCCAAGACTGATGAATATCTTACCTTACAAACTGAAAAGTACAAACGAACAATTAACTTCCAGAGCGGGACTATTACTCGTTGCTCAGCTGATGGAGCAATTACAGTTAT
>Ga0209825_1000702_pt1 | contig 20388 bp, 14 predicted proteins | sample EN8Hudsemesocosm_FD_184631 | JGI IMG/M metagenome (GOLD analysis project Ga0209825, IMG submission 184631) | Methane-oxidizing microbial communities from mesocosms in the Hudson Canyon - EN8B Hudson Canyon (SPAdes) (version 2) | ecosystem: Environmental > Aquatic > Marine > Cold seeps | place...
CCTTTTTCTAGATGATATAAAGTTGCGGCAGTGGTGGTGTGACGCCCGTGTTTGGTAATGGCGGAAACGGTATTAGTTTTTAAGGCTTTATCGGGCATTAAGGCATTGCTTAATGATGATTTCCCTACGCCAGATTGTCCTGTAAAAATACTAATTTTATCGGTTAAGGCAGATTCTAATTCTTTGATTCCTACGCTGTTAGTCGCGCTGACTCGGTAGAGTGAATAGCCAAGTGCCAAGTAGGTTTCTAGCTCTTTTTCTATTATTTCAGAATAGGCCAAATCGGACTTGTTATAGATTAAGTGGGGAACGATATTGCGATTTTCACAAATGGCGAGATATTGATCAATCAATAAAAAATCACAAAACGGTTCCGCAGCAAAAACGCAGAAAACTTGGTCTATATTTGCAGCGACAGGGCGCGTTTTTGCACCTCTATTAGGGCGTTCTAAAACCGAATGCCTTGGAAGCATCTCTTCAATGCGTCCTTGGTCTTTAGCAACAATAGTGAATTTAACTTTATCACCTGCAGCCAAAGTCGGAACTTTGCGTAATGTTTGACAGAGAATAATTTCGTTATTAAATTCTACAGCGACGCCTTTACCTAGGTTAGATATAACGAGTCCAGTATGCAATTCAGTCATAGAGTGTGTTTGCTAATAAAAGAATGGATGCAGTACTGCATCCATTGTTATAAATAAAGTGTTAGTCTTTATTGAGATGTGCAATACGAATGGCAGCGGGTGGGTGGCTGTAATGATAAGCAGAAAATAGAGGGTCCGGTGTTAAGGTGCTAGCATTTTCTTCGTATAATTTAACCAAGCCACTGATTAACTTACTTGCTTTTGCGTGCTCTGAGGCAAAATCATCAGCTTCAAATTCAAATTTACGTTGAAAGTAAGCGCTGATTGGTGTCATAAAGCTAGTAAAAGCAGGTGAAACTAACATGAAAAGCAATAAAGCCGCTGCATTGGATTCGGTAGTTACGCCTAGGCCAGTAAAAAACCAAGGTTCAGTAATTAGCCAACCTAAAACAGCTAAGCTAATTAAGCTCATCACTGAACTAGCAACCAACATTTTTATAACATGTTTACGCTTAAAATGGCCTAATTCGTGAGCTAAAACAGCTTCCATTTCTTCGTCATCTAACGATTCGGCTAAGGTATCAAAAAATACGATGCGCTTGTTGCTGCCCATGCCAGTAAAGTAGGCATTTCCATGACCGGAACGTTTTGAACCGTCCATAATAAAAATACCATTACTGCTAAAACCACAGCGCTCTAATAATTGTTGGATGCGATCTTTTAATGCGCCATCTTCTAATGGTGTGAATTTATTAAATAAAGGCGCGATTACAGTAGGGTATAACCAGCTCATCAATAAAGAAAAACTTATTAAGATTGCCCACGTCCATACCCACCAGTATTGTCCAATTTCATCCATTACCCATAAAATTAAAGCCAACAAAGGTAAACCGATAACGGCAACTAATGCCAATTGCATAAGCTGGTCTGTTATGAATTGTTTGGTTGTGCTTTTGTTAAATCCGTATTTTTCTTCTACAACAAAGGTTTGGTAGATGGAGAGCGGTAATTCAAGAACAGACATAATAATGAAAACAGATCCTAGAGAAATAACACCGCTTAAAATAGGCGATAAATCAAAGCTTGCCCAAAAATCAAATAGTAGACTAATTCCACCACCTAGGGTGAATAACAATAAAAATACAATGCCTATTACACTATCAATATCACCGAGTTTACCTTTTTCAATAGTATAGTCAGCTGCTTTTTGATGTGCTTCCAGTGAAACTGACGCTTTGAAATCATCCGGAACTTCAGGGCGATGTTTAAGTACGTAAGCAGATTGGCGTGTAGATAACCAAAATTGCACTGCATAAGAAAGAAATAAAGCAATAAGAAAAACGTAAGTAAATGTATTCATAACTGTATTTGAGGGTTAAGGAAATAAGGAGTGAATATTTATAAGCGTGATTGTAGGTACTATAGAATAGTCTATTGTTACTCGCCATAAAGACTAGCGAATGCTACAATTTACCGCATTAATATCATCTCAGTGAGCAAGAGTATATGGCACAAAATGCAGAAAACCTAATCTGGCTTGATTTAGAAATGACAGGATTAGATCCAGATACGGATTTAATTATTGAAATAGCCATTATTATTACGGATAAACATCTTAATACTTTAGCAACTGGGCCTGTTATTGCGGTACACCAAAGTGATGAAGCTTTAGCGGCAATGGATGATTGGAATCAAAAGCATCATGGTGAATCTGGGCTTATTCAGCGAGTTAAAGAGTCAACAATTAATGATGCAGAAGCGATGCGTTTAAGCTTAGATTTTATAAAACAATGGTTGCCTGAAGGCGCATCACCGATGTGTGGTAATAGCATAGGACAAGACAGACGCTTTTTATATCATTATATGCGTGAGTTTGAAGAATACTTTCATTATCGTAATCTTGATGTTTCGACTTTAAAAATAGTTGCGGGCTTGTGGGCGCCAGAAGTTAAAGACTCTTTTGTGAAAGCAAATACTCATCAAGCACTCGATGATGTTATTGAGTCAATCAATGAATTAAAGCACTATCGCGAACACCTTCTTAAGATTTAAATCATAATGAATCCACTGATTGCTATTGCTTTGGGCGGCGCATTTGGCGCTGTTTTACGTTTTTTAGTTTCTACTGGTATTTACCAGTGGTTGGGGCGTGAATTTCCCTATGGAACTTTAAGTGTGAATGTTTTAGGTTCATTCCTTATCGGCTTATTAACTGAAGTCTTAATATTACAAAAAGTGGCGATCAGTTTAGAATATCGATCGGCTATTTTAATAGGCTTGTTTGGTTCTTTTACTACCTTTTCTACTTTTTCTTTAGATACGGTGATACTCATTGAGCAAGGTGACCTATATAAAGCACTGGTAAATGTATTATTAAGTGTTTTCTTATGTGTCTTTGCTGTTTGGATTGGATTAATGGCAGGAAGAGGCTTATTTGCCTATTCGGGTGGTGTTATACGCATTATGCATTGGGTGTTCCCTTATGCTTTATATATAGCGAATGCCTTAGTTGCTTTTATCATCGGTTTTCTTTCTATTTTCTTGATGAGTAAATTCAGTCTGCAAGAAGAGCATAAGGCTGCCTTGTTTATTGTGCTAGTGGGTGTTTTTATTACTTTATCTAGCCTTTATGTGGTTTTATATCTGATTGAAGAAGGGCATCATTTTAAGCAAGAAATTAATATGATGCTCAGCGTATTGGTTGCGAATGCTTTATTATGTGGCACATTAATTTGGACAGGCTGGTGGGTTGGAAACCAGATTTAGGCTGTCTTATAGATACATTTAAAAACTTTATTAACGGTAAATAAAAAAATATTATGTTGGATCCTCAGTTGTTTAGATCAGATCTTGAATCTGTGCAGGTAGAATTAAAAAGACGCGGTGTAGATTTTGATAGTCAGAGCTATACAGATTTAGAAAATAGACGTAAATCGATACAAGTTAAAACGCAAGAATTACAAAATGAACGTAATTTAAGTTCTAAATCTATTGGTAAAGCGAAGGCAAAAGGTGAAGATGTACAGCCTTTATTAGATCAAGTGCAGGGTTTGGGTGATCAGCTTAAAGCCGCAGAAAGTGAATTGTCAGAGATACAGGCAGCAATGAAATCCATGATGGAAGTCTTGCCTAATATTTTAGATGCGGCAGTGCCAGTAGGAAAAGATGAGGAAGATAATGTAGAAATTCTTCGCTGGGGCGATATTCCAAGTTTTGACTTTGATGTTAAGGATCATGTTGATTTAGGCGCGATTAATCAAGGAATGGATTTTGAAGTCGCAGCGAAAATTACCAGTGCACGATTTGTCGCTCTCAAAGGCAGTATTGCACGATTACAGCGAGCGATTACTCAGTTTATGTTGGATATGCATACTGATGAGCATGGCTATTCTGAGACTTACGTACCTTATATCGTTAATGCGGATAGCTTGTATGGAACAGGGCAGTTACCCAAGTTTGCGGATGATTTATTTAAAGTCAGTGCTAATCCTGAGCTATATTTAATTCCCACGGGTGAAGTGCCCGTTACCAATATCGTACGTGATGAGATTGTCGATGCAGTAGATATGCCATTAAAAATGGTTGCGCATACACCGTGCTTTCGTAGTGAGGCGGGTGCTTATGGGCGTGATGTACGGGGTTTAATTCGTCAACATCAGTTTGAGAAAGTTGAGCTAGTGCAGATTGTAAAGGCCAGTGAGTCTGAGCAAGCGCATGAAGTATTAACGCAACACGCTGAGAATATCTTACAAAAATTAAAACTGCCGTATCGTAAAGTTTTACTGTGTGCAGGTGATACAGGCTTTTCATCAACTAAGACCTACGATTTAGAAGTATGGTTGCCTGGGCAAGAAACTTACCGAGAAATTTCATCGTGTAGTAATTTTAAAGATTTTCAAGCGCGTCGTTTGAAGGCTCGCTGGAGAAACCCTGAAACAGGAAAGCCGGAGTTAGTGCATACCCTAAATGGATCTGGATTAGCTGTTGGACGTACCCTAGTAGCTGTTTTAGAGAATTATCAAACAGAGAATGGCGACATTGTTGTGCCTGAGGTATTACGATCTTATATGGGTGGCTTAGAGTTAATTAGTGCTAAGTAATTTTTAGGTAGATGGCTTGTGCAAGGAAGCGTAAGTTTAAAGAAAGGCTTGAAACAAAAGGAAATCTGCCCCTTATTACTATAAGAGGCAGATTGAGAGCTTATTTATAAGATGCTTTAAACTCTACTCGACGATTAGTTTCGCGACCTAATGCAGTGTCATTAGTTGCAATTGGAGCGCTTTCACCAAAACCTTTTGCAGTTAAACGATCAGCTGAGATGCCGTTGCTAACTAAAAGATTCTTAACAGTTGTTGCTCTTTTCATGGAAAGGGCCTTGTTATAGCTTGCTGCGCCATTGCCGTCAGTGTGTCCTTGAATCTCAACGATAAGTGTTGGGTTCAATTTTAGTATTTTAATAGCGTTATCAAATAAAGACTCATATCCAGCTCTAATTGATGCTTTATTATTGTTAAACTTAAGATCACTAAATGCCCAGCAGCCTGCGCTGTTTACTTTTGCGCCTTTAGGAGTGGTAGGGCATTTATCTTGGCTATTAGGTACGCCATCTTTGTCATTATCAAGAACGATAGCTTTAGTTGCTTTTGTTCTACTGTACAAAATTTCTTCAACAAAAGCAGCCGTTGCTGTATTTGAAGTAACTTCTTTTATATCAACGCTTCTACCACAACCAGCAATATTTGATAATTCTTGTAATAAGAATTTTCCTGCTTGCTCATGTTCATTACCTACCCAAACAGAGTAAATACATAAGCGATCACCATATTGTTTTTCTAATGCAGTCGCAGCAGTTAAAGTTTCTGTTGATAATCTATGAGCATCAGTAACGACTAATAATGCAATGTTGCCAGTTGCGTTATTTAGATCAGTTGCTGCCTCTTGAATAGCGCTTTCTAATGGAGAGCCACCGCTAGCGCAATTTGCTTTATCTAAATTAGATTGAAACGTGCTGCTTGAATGAGTGCTGACTTTTTGTAAAAGTTGTGTGCTTTGCCAGTCTAAGCAAGGTCCGTGACCAAAGCTACGTAGGCCTGAAGATAACGTTGCTTTAGTAGGGATGGTTTTATTGATGCGGTGTAGTAGGTGTTTTGCTACATCTAGCACAGATGAATTAGATGAATCGCCATCATAAGTCACTGCTTTTGACGAAGATGCATCCAAAATAACCATTAAGTTATCAGTCGTTTGTGCAAAATTAGCGGTTGAGGTGTTTTGTGCGGTAGGTGCCGGTGAAAAACTTGGGTAAGTCGTTGCTTGATTGGTGGCGCAACCGGATAAAGCGAGCCCCGTTAATGAAATAGCAGAGATTAAACTTTTTTTAGACATAATTACTTCCTGAAATTAATGAACTGGTTCAAAAATTGTAACATTTAAGCTTTTTTTTTAAAAGGTAATATGATCGGCTTCAGGCTATAGGTTTAGTGTAGTAAATAATTAGCTATTAGTGGCAAAAATCTCAAGTAATAATGCGTATAATGGTGTTCTTTGATGGAACAAGTTTTCAATACAATTTAAATAATGTTGAGATAAAAAAGATATGAGTATAAAAACACGATTTGCACCGAGTCCCACTGGATATTTACATGTAGGTGGAGCGAGAACAGCATTATTTTCATGGTTGCATGCGAAAAAAAATCAGGGAAACTTCGTTTTACGTATAGAGGATACTGATTTAGAAAGATCTACTCAAGCATCGGTTGACGCTATCTTAGAAGGAATGGAGTGGTTGGGTTTAGATTATGATGAAGGGCCTTTTTATCAAACGCATAGATTTGATCGTTATAAGGAAATTATCCAGCAATTATTAGATCAAGGCGATGCATATCACTGCTATTGTTCAAAAGATGAGTTAGATGATCTGCGCGAACAGCAAATGGCTAATAAAGAAAAACCGCGTTATAACGGCAAATGTAGGCAGTCAGCAGAAGTGAAGGAGGGTGTTAATCCAGTTGTTCGCTTTCGTAATCAAGCAGAGGGTGTTGTCACTTGGGTTGATGCGGTTAAGGGAAGTATTACTGTTGCTAATCAAGAATTAGATGATCTTATTATTGCGCGTTCAGACGGTACACCAACGTATAACTTAACGGTTGTCGTTGATGATATGGATATGGAGATTTCTGATGTTGTTCGCGGGGATGACCATGTTAATAATACACCTAGGCAAATTAATATATTAAAGGCATTAAAGGCTGAATTGCCTAATTATGCTCATTTGCCAATGATATTAGGTGATGATGGTGCAAGGTTGTCGAAAAGACATGGTGCTGTCAGTGTGATGCAGTATCGTGATGAAGGTTACTTACCAGAAGCCTTGCTTAACTATTTAGTCAGATTGGGTTGGTCACATGGAGACCAAGAGTTATTTACTCGTGAAGAGATGATTGAGCTATTTGATTTATCTAATGTCAATGTGGCGGCTTCAGCGTTTAATACTGAAAAATTAGTGTGGATTAATCACCAATATATAATGAACAGTGAGCCAGAACTGGTAGCTAAACATTTAAATTGGCATATGTTGCAACGTGGTATTGATGTGCAAGCACAAGGGCCAGATTTGCAAGATGTGGTAAAAGCACAGCGAGAGCGCAGTAAAACATTAGTTGAAATGGCCGATGCCAGTATTTATTTTTATAAAGATTTTGACGAATATGATGCGAAAGCTGCGAAGAAAAACTTTAAAGTGGGTACTGATGAAGTCTTAACAAAGTTATTAAGTGAGTTTTCTGCGCTTGATACATGGAGTGGTACAGTCTTACATGATATTGTTTTAGCTACGGCTGAACAATTGGAGTTAAAACTAGGTAAGGTGGCACAGCCGTTACGTGTTGCTGTTTGTGGTGCGGGAATGTCGCCTTCTATTGATGTGACGCTTGAATTATTGGGGCGCGAAAAAACATTACAGCGCATGGAACGAGCAATTAAATATATTAATTCAATAAAAGACTAGACAAAGGTTAATTTTACCGTATAATTTAAGAACTCAACTAAGAGGGGCTATAGCTCAATTGGGAGAGCGCAACACTGGCAGTGTTGAGGTCGGCGGTTCGATCCCGCCTAGCTCCACCAAGGTTGTGAATAGTTTTAGTCCCCATCGTCTAGAGGCCTAGGACACCGCCCTTTCACGGCGGTAACGGGGGTTCGAACCCCCCTGGGGACGCCAAACAAAAATGCATAGGATGTGTGTTTTGAGCTTGAAAAAGTTTTTTATGTAATTAAGGAGAGGTGATTTTTTAATCACACACAGTAAAGTCTTAGTCCCCATCGTCTAGAGGCCTAGGACACCGCCCTTTCACGGCGGTAACGGGGGTTCGAACCCCCCTGGGGACGCCATATTAGAAACCCATCAACTCTTGAGTTGATGGGTTTTTTTTTGCTTTCAGTTTATTAGCCGCATTGAAGTGATAGTTTGATATAATGCTCGGCTTATATAGATGAATTATTCTAAGCAACTTAAATGATATTTGAGTCCTTATATTTTATTGAGATAAATAGCTATGCAAGAACAATTACTTGAAATTAAAGAATTACTTCCGGTTTGGTACTTAATTGTATTGGAAAATAAAATTTTTATTGCAGCATTAGTTGTCGCTGTATGGATCTGTTTTTCATTACTTTATGGAATTAAAAGTTATTCTTTAAAGAAAAAAATAAAACTTGCTGAGTTGCAAAAAAGTGAACTACAAAAAAATCTAACGACTGCAGAGCAAAAAATTAAAGCAGTTGCAGTCAATTTATCCACTGCTGAAGAGCAAATGGAAGAAGAGCAGCAAGCTTCAGCTGAGTTTAAAACAAAAGTAGCAGAAAGGCATCAGCAAGTTGTTGAAAAAATAAGAGAAGTTGCACAAACCTTTGATTTAAGTGAGCAGTTGGTAGGTGCTAGCGAGAGTATATCGGATACTGTTATATGGCAACAACAAGATAATATGTTGGCGCAATTAACAGAGCGTTTAAGTGCAGAAAAAAATGCCACCTCAAGGTTGGAAGAAACACATAAGGAAGAAATAGCTAAATTAGTTGCTGAAAGTAGCTCTGCAGGCCTTGTTAAAGAAGGAATGGATGAATTGAGTGAGAAATTATCTCAGTTGACATTAGCTGGAGAAGAGCAAAAAATACGCCAAGAAAATGAAAAAGATGAGCTACAGCAACAACTGTTGAGTACATTAGAAAAGAATCAAGCTGAAATAATTGCATTAATGGGTACAGTTAGCCAAACACCTATAATAAATGAGAGTAATGAAGAGTCGGTTACAGTTGAACCTATAAAAACAGCCGAAATAGTTGAGGAAATAATAGAAGAAGTGCTTGAGGAAGAAATTATTGAGCCTCCGGTAACAGTAGAAGACGCTGTTGCCCCAATTACTGCTCCTGTTGAAATAGAGACAGAAACAGAAAAAGTAGAACCTGTAGCTATGGCAGCACCACCCGCTCCAGCATCTGCATTTATAGCAACGCCATTTTCAGAAACACTTGAAAGTAACATTGCCGCGCCAAAACTGGATATATCAACGCCTCAGGAATCTATATCAATTCCTGAGCCTGCTATGACAGCACCAGCAGCAAGGATTATTTCTGACGAAGCTTTAACGGCGCCCGCAGTAGATCAGCCAAAAGTTGATCCGGTAAAAAAATCAGCTAATGCAAAGAAAGGTAAAAAATTATTTGGGCTAGGCAAGTCTTTATTTTCTGGAAAAGGCAAAAAAAGTACTAAAAATACACCGCCGGCCACTACTAAGGTTGCGAGCAATACAGCAAAACCAGAGCTCGCTAATGCCGAGCCTACGGTGGCAGCTAAAGAGGAAGAACCGTATAAATTAAAAAAATCGGATTATGGGGAATCTATTGATTTTAAAAGCGCATTTAAAGGTTTATTAGGTAAGGCTAAGAAGAAAAAATAGCACTCCGCTTAAATGAATGGTTTATTGATTGCTTTATTTAAAGGCTTTCGTTATTTGATAATAGCGTCAATAAATCATCTTCATTTAAAATTTCTAGATTTAAATCCTGAGCTTTCTTTAGCTTAGAACCGGCTGACTCACCAGCAACTACATAATCAGTTTTCTTAGATACACTGCCTGAGACTTTTGCCCCTAGGCTTTCTAAGGCTTGTTTAGCCTCTGCTCTGCCCATTTTTACTAAACTACCGGTTAATACAAAAATTTTGTCCTTTAAGGGAGATTCAGTTTGCGATTTTCGTTGTAATTCAGGCCATGAAATTCCTGCATCTAATAGTTTTTGAATTACTTCTTGGTTGTGAGCTTGCTTAAAAAAGCGGCGAATATGCTGAGCAACAATCTCACCGATATCATCTACTTTTAATAAAGTTTCCGTGCTCGCTTCTTGAATTGCAGGCAGTGTTAAAAAATAATTAGCTAAGTTTTTAGCTGTTGCTTCACCAACTTCTCTAATGCCCAATGCGAGTATAAATTTAGCAATCTGTGTTTGCTTGCTTTGTTCTATTGCAGAAATTAAATTTTCCGCTTTTTTAGCGCCCATTCTCTCTAAAGGGATGAGTTGTTCAGCGTTTAACTTAAATAAATCCGCCGGGGTATTAATAAGTTCTGCATCGACTAATTGTTCAGCGACTTTCTCACCTAAGCCATCGATATTCATTGCTTTACGTGATGAGAAGTATTTTATCGCTTCTTTACGTTGTGCTGCGCAATATAGGCCTCCGGTACAGCGTGCAATCGCTTCATCTTCTATGCGTTCAATGTCAGACTGGCAAACAGGACATAAGCTAGGAAAAATAATCGCTTTGCTGACTGCATTATTGCTGGCTTGAACTTTTACAATTTGCGGAATGACATCCGCAGCGCGGCGAATAATAACGGTATCACCAATCTTAATATTTAAACGTTGGATTTCATCTGCGTTATGCAAGCTCGCGCGGCTGACAGTAACGCCGCCCACAAAAACAGGTTTTAAAATAGCGACCGGAGTAATAGCACCGGTTCTACCTACTTGAAACTCGACATCCAGTAAGTCAGTTTGCTCTTCTTGAGCAGGAAATTTATGAGCGGTTGCCCAGCGTGGCGCACGAGCAACAAAACCTAATTCCTCTTGTAGGGCAATATCGTCTATTTTATAAACGATGCCATCAATTTCATAATCAAGCGTATTACGCTTTTCTAATAAGTACTGGTAATACTCAAAACAACCTTCCGCACCTTCCTTTAGTTGCACTTCTTCACTTAAAGGTAATCCCCAGCTTTTTAACTGTTGCAAGCGTTGATAGTGACTATTGGCCAATTCACCTTGCTCAATAATACCGATACCATAGCTATAAAAAGCGAGAGGCCGTGTTGCAGTAATACTTGAGTCTAATTGGCGTAAACTGCCTGCCGCTGCATTGCGAGGGTTAACAAAGGCTTTTGTATCATTAGCCAAGGCTTGTTGATTATATTGCTGAAAATCAGCAATAGGCATCACCACTTCGCCGCGGACTTCTAATCGAAGGGGAATATTTTTCCCAGTTAGTTGATGGGGTATGTTTTTAATGGTTTTAACATTTAAAGTAACATCTTCACCCACGGCCCCATCGCCGCGAGTGGCTGCGCGAACTAAATGACCCTTTTCATAGAGTAAGCTGATTGCTAAGCCATCTAATTTAGGTTCCACGCAAAAAGACAGTGCTAAGCTGCGTTTTAGACGATTATTAATACGTTCAATAAAATCTAAAATATCATCTGTGGAGAAGACGTTATCCAACGATAACATGGGAACTTCATGATTAATCTTATTAAAAGAAGATAGTACCTGTGAGCCAACCGTTTGTGTTGGGGAAGTCGCTAGTGCAAGTTGAGGATTTTCTTCTTCTAATGCGCGCAGTTGTCTTAATTTTCTATCGTATTCGGCATCAGTCACACTAGGCGCATCTAATTGATAATACTGCTGATTATATTTTTCAATTTCGTGACGAAGGCGGGTAATTTGTTGGGCGATCAATTTAGACATGAATAAGCTTACGTTTGTAACAAAAAACTGCTAATCTTAGCAAATGCTGATGTAGCCGTTAATAAATGAATAGGACAATTATATGCTAACTGGGAGTAAAAGATGATAGGTCAGATGGTTAAGCATCATAATATTTTATCTATTATAGGAAATATCATAACCATACAAGTACCTGAGTCAGATGAGGGTATGGATGCTGTTACTCGATTTGATGATTTAGCTATCGTTGAAGATAACGACAATTCTTCCTTAGCTCAAGTGATAAAAATTGAAAGTGACCAAATTGCGTTGCAGGTATTTTCTGGTACACAAGGCATATCTAATGCCGCTTCAGTGCGCTTTTTAGGCTCAGCGATGAAAGTGACTTACTCACCTAATATCTTAGGGCGAGTATTTAATAGTTTAGGGGAGCCTATGGATGGGGGCTCGCAATTGGATCATGATCCTAAATCTGAGATTGATGGCCCTTCGGTAAATCCTGTCAAGCGCATGTTGGCATCTAAGATGATTCGTACTAATGTGCCGATGATCGATGTCTTTAATTGCTTGGTGGAAAGCCAAAAAATACCTATTTTTTCGGTTTCTGGAGAGCCATACAATGCCTTTTTAGCACGTATAGGCATACAAGCCGATGCAGAAATAGTTATTTTTGCAGGATTAGGGCTTATTTTTGATGATTTCCATTACTTCAAAACGCAATTTGAAGAGGCGGGGGTATTTGCTAGAACGGTTATGTTTTGCAATTTAGCCTCTGATCCTATTGTCGAACGTTTATTAGTGTTAGATATGGCTTTAGCGGTTGCTGAACGTTTTGCTGTGGAAGAAGGTAAACGCGTTTTAGTGTTAGCAACGGATATGACGGCTTATGCGGATGCGATGAAAGAAGTCGGTATTTCTATGGAGCGTGTTCCTGCAAACCGTGGCTATATGGGGGATTTATATACGCAACTCGCTCGCCGCTATGAAAAAGCCTGTGATTATAAAGGGGCGGGATCGGTGACTATTTTATCGGTTACCACCATGCCTGGCGGAGATGTAACCCATCCAGTACCCGATAATACTGGGTATATTACTGAAGGGCAGTTTTATTTACATGATGGAATTCTGGACCCTTTTGGATCTTTATCACGATTAAAACAACATGTAATTGGTTCACAAACACGTGAAGATCATGCGCAAATTATGAATACCATGATTCGTTTTTATGCAGGTTCAACGGAAGCAGAGCAAAAACAAGCGATGGCTTTTGATTTATCTTCATTTGATGAAAAATTATTAAAATTCGGTGATTTATTTAAAAACCGCTTTATGCGTTTGGACGTGTCTATCCCGCTAGAAGAAGCCTTAGATTTATGCTGGCAAACCTTAGCAGAATGTTTTGATGAAAGTGAATTATTAATGAAGCAAAATTTAATAGACAAATACTTTTCTAAAGTGAGCCAAAATAATGGCTAGGCTTGCTTATAGTAAATCATCTTTAAGCAAGGAAACGGTAAAGTTAAAGCGCTATAAACAGTATTTACCTTCCTTAGATTTAAAGCGTCAGCAGCTTGCTTTAGAACGTAAAAAAGCACAAGTGGTTGTTGAGCAAGCTAAACAAGAAATTATTGACTGTTACCAGCAGACAGCGGCGATGTTGCCGATGCTTGCTGATACTACGATTGATGTAACAGGATTGGTTAAATTACACACCATTGAAATGGCAGAAGAAAATGTAGTGGGTGTGCATCTACCTGTTATTAAACAGTTAGATATTAGTGTCAAACCGTATTCATTATTTGCAGAACCGCACTGGGTAGATCAATTGGTTATACAGCTAAAAAAAATGATAGCACTCAAAGCGGAGCAAAAAGTAAAAGAGCAGCGCGTGGAAATATTACATTTTGCATTACGTAAAATTACTCAGCGCGTTAATTTGTTTGATAAAGTTTTAATCCCTAAGGCACAGCAAGACATACGCAAAATTCGTATTTATCTTTCGGATATGGAAACGGCGGCAGTGGTACGCGCAAAGAGTACTAAACAAAAACGAATGAAACTTAATAGGGGCAACTAATGAGTATTGTTGCACTAAAAAAGCTAACACTTTGTGGCATTATTACTGATAAATCACGAATTTTAAAAGAATTACAAGACTTAGGTGTGGCTCATCTTATTCCTTTAAATACGGATAAAAAAACACTAGAACAAACTGAAGTACAAGGGATTGATAAAGCTTTAACGGCTTTAAAATATCTGCAAAGCGCTGAGAGAAAACGTCATCAAGTACAACAAGAGGCGGGGTTTAATTTTAATCAAACCATAGATGATATTTTAGCGCTAAAAAATACAATTATTGAGTTATCGCAGCAACGTGATTTCTTGGAAGAACGGATTAATGAAGTCGCTTTATGGGGCGATTTTACGCTAGCAGAAAACGGCGCTTTGCAAGGCTATAAACTTTGGTTTTATATAGTGCCTAAGCGATTAATGCGCCAAGTAGAGCAAAGCCCACTTATTTGGCAACAGGTAAACCAAAGTAATACACTCTCTTATGTGGTGGTAATTGCTAAGGATGAACCTGATGCAAAACAGATGCCGGTCCCTAGAACGCATGTTGGAGAGGTCTCTTTATCCATATTGCAAAATCAATTAGAAAAAGCGAATTTAGATATTGAAGATGCCTATGCTAAACGAGACTATTTAACGCGCTGGATCACGCTTATTTTATTGAATTTAGCAAAATTTAAAACTGAAGCCGAATTAGACGTTGCGCAATCAGTGACGCGTGACGATACTGATTTATTTATTATCCAGGCTTGGGTCGCTAATGATTTAATTGCACAGGTCAAGCAGTTTGCAAGTGCGCATCAATTGGCGTACCTAATAGAAACACCGCATAGAAAAGAATTACCTCCGACTCTATTAAAAAATACCAATACCTTTGCAGGTGGCGAAGAAATCGTTAAGTTTTATCAGATGCCGAATTATTATGGATGGGACCCTTCCATTGTAGTTTTCTTTTCGTTTGCTTTATTTTTTGCCATGATTCTCTCTGATGCAGGTTATGCCGCTGTTTTTTTAAGTATTTTAGCTATTAAGTGGCAGAATATGGGAAAAACAACGAAAGGCTTACGTTTCCGCATGCTAATGTTAGTCACGCTAAGTAGTTCTTTACTCTGGGGTATTTTAGCGGGTAGCTATTTTGGTTTTTCACCCAATGAAATGAGCTTAATAGGGCGCATCAAAATTTTTGATATGAATGATTTTGATACCATGATGAAGATTTCTATTTCTGTGGGTGTCGCCCATATTGCCTTCGCTAATCTAGTACAAGCTTATCAATTCAAAGCCAATACACAACGCTATGCTTCTCTAGGGTGGGCATTATTAGTTATCGGTGGCTTTGTTTTGTGGTTGTCTATGGACCAGGAGGATAAAATTGTCGAGCAGCTTGCTTATGCGCTTTTAACTCTAGCGGCATTGGCCTTGTTACTGTTTAGTAGTGATAGAGCAATTAAACGCCCTCTAGATTTTTTATTTCGGTTATTCGATGGCATTAAAAGTTTAACAGGTATTACCAAAATATTTGGTGATGTACTGAGTTATATGCGCCTATTTGCACTGGGTCTAGCGAGCGCATCTTTAGCTATCACCTTTAATCAATTGGCTATACAAGTGTATGAATCTACACCAGGCTTAGGGGTATTATTTAGCATATTAATTTTATTAATCGGACATAGCTTAAATATACTGTTAGGCATTATGAGTGGTGTGGTACATGGCTTGCGGCTTAACTTTATTGAGTTTTATAACTGGAGTGTCTCAGATGAAGGCTATCCTTTTAACGTATTTTCTAAAAAAGAGGACTATCAATGAATGAATTTTTGCTCGTATTAGGCTGGGTAGGCTTATATGCCCCGATGGCATTAGGTGCCGTAGGTAGTATTATGGGCTGTGCTGTTGCAGGACAAGCGGCGATTGGTGCTATGTTAGATACCGATAGTGGCTATGGGCGTTATGTAGGGGTTTCAGCGATGCCTTCATCACAAGTTATTTATGGCATCGTGGTGATGTTTACTTTAAATAGGCCGGTGACTGCCGAGGTTGCACCGGGGCTATTTGCAATAGGTGTTTTAGCGGGATTAGCGCTAATGTTTAGTGCGATTTATCAAGGTCAATGTTGTGCTTCAGCAATCCAAGCCTCTAAAGCAAAACCGGAAATATTTGGCTTATCCGTTGCGCCTGCTGCGATTGTTGAAGGCTTTGCTGTGTTTGCCTTTATTTTTGCATTAGTGATTAGTAGTAATATTCCACAAGGTTGAACTCATGAAGAATGATGCAATGACCTCATCGGGGGTAGAAAATTTAATTCAACGCCTGCGAGCACAAGGTGTGGAAGCAGGGCAAGAAAGCGCTGAAAAAATTGTTTTAGATGCACAAAAGCGCGCGGCATGGATTGTCGAAGAAGCTGAACTTGAAGCGGCACAATTAATGACAAACGCAAAAACAAACGCGGATGCATTAAAAAAATCAGGTGAAGATGCTTTAAAACTAGCGATGCGCGATGTTTTATTAAAATTACGCGATACGCTGTTGGAATCATTTAGTAATGATGTGCAGCGTGTTGTGGGACAAAAAATGCAGCAAGACGTGTTTTTAGAGCGGCTTATTTTACAATTAGCAGGAAAAGTTCGCGAGCAATTAGATTTAGAGGACCAGCATGAAGTGAATTTGTTTTTACCTCACAGTCCTGTTGGTGTGGACGAGTTAAAAAATAATCCTGAAGAACTAAAGCAAGGGAGTTTAACGCATTTTTCCGCAGCGATAGCGGCAGATATGCTACGTGAAGGGGTGAGTATTTTTGCGGATAATAATGTTAATTCAGGGATATCAATTCGTTTAAAAGAGGAAGGGCTAACCGTTGAATTTACAGACGAAACTATTTCAGCCTTATTACTAGAGCACTTACAGCCACGCTTTAGAGCTCTATTTCAGGGGATTGTGAAATGATCACAGCCCAAACAGATTACGCAATGTTAATGGCAAGTTTACCACCACATGCGTTATCGTTATGGGATATTAAAAATAAAAGGCTATCCTCTGTACAGCTAGAAAGGCATTTAAGCGTTTTAAATGTAAAAGATAGGCAAACATTAAGAGATATAGAAATCGTATTGCATTGGGCAAAGATGCCTACGATAGAAGAAGAGCAGCAGTTAATTAAAAATACAGATCAACTCTTAATGGAGCTGAAAAATTCATTTTTACATGAAGTGATCGTTTGGCGTTTAAATATACGTACCATTATGGCAAGCATACGCCGCCGCAAACTAAACCGTCCAATAGTCGATCATCAAGACTATTTAGGTCATGGCGAAATAGCGGCAGTAATCAAAAAAAACTGGCAAGTCGATGATTTTTCTTTAGCCTTCCGCTTTCCCTGGATTAAAGAAGCGAATCAATTATTTAATAATAACGAAACGCTCGCTTTAGAAAAATTATTGCTTCATTTAAGTTGGCAGCATTATGAGCGACTAGGGCAAGGGCATTATTTTGATTTTGAAGCCGTTGTTATTTATGTTTTACGTTGGGATATTATTAATCGCTGGGCACAGAATGATGAGCAAAAGGCTATGCAGCAGTTTGAATTATTAGTAGAGCAAGCTCTAATCATTTAATCCGGTAATATTTCTATAGAATTTGCTGTTTTTGTTGTAAATACGGTTTCTATCGCTGATAACCAGAGAAATTAAACTTGCGAGGTGAGGGTTTTTAGTCCGAAGCAATCGGGTAGGCGTCTTAGTGATTCCTAAGCTGAGATAGCGAGCCTACCTCTGTTCAAAGGAAAGGTATTAGATTTCTTTAATGTTACGGGAAAGGAGTCTAATGTATAATTACACTTAAAAAGTGTGCGGTTGGTGTTTTTCACTGCTTACCATATTAAATACTCTATTATCCAAGTCTTTAGGAGGCTCTCAATGGCGATAATGCTAAGTAACGGAAAAACAGTAAAAACTCTCACTATTGGACAAGTCAATAAAATCAGTGCCAAATCTGGTGATCACTACCAAGTCCTCCAAAAAACAGCAGACAAACAGCAATTACTAGATGATGTACTTGCCAAGAAAGAAGGCCAAGATCTACATCTAGTTTATGCTGATGGTACAGAGGTGGTATTAGAAAACTATTACGAAGTATGTGCAGATGGCGCTTGTGAAGTCACATTGCCAAGTGAAGCCGTCAGCGGCTATCAAGTCAGTACCAGCGCAGCCGTAGGAGTTAATGCGGGTGACGATGCAAGCCTAGTCTATGCGCACGGAAATCGCGACACGCTCCTTAGTATGGCGCAAGGTAACGAAAGTATGCAGTCCGCGATAAGCGAACTGAATGGCACGCAAATCACCTACCAACCGACAGAAGCAAATGATAACGCCGGACTGTATGCCTTAGGTGCTTTTGGTTTAGCGAGTTTAGGCTTAATTGGTGTAGGTGTAGGGCTTAGCGCAGATGATAATGATACTGCAGTCAACAATACCGTAACAGGTACCATCGTAGGTGGCCCCGTATTAGAAGGCAACGACTTAAAAGTAATTGCTTATCAAGCCGATGGCGTAACTGTGCTGGGCGAAGGCACCGTGGATGCCACAGGGAAATTTACCATTGATGTCGGTAGTTACACCGGCGTTGTGATTGCCAAAGTAATCAACCAAGGCACTAGGGTTGACTACTTAGATGAAGCGACTGGGGTAGGCAAAGACCTTAATGCAGAAATATTTAGTGTGGGCGTTGTTACCTCTGAAAATAGCACGCTAACGCTTAATCTCAATGCGATAACGACCGTTGCTTATCATAAAGCGTTGGAAAGCACAGCAGGTGCTCCCTTAGATGAAGCAACGGTTAACAGTACAAATACGGCCATTGCCGAAGCCTTTGGCTTAAGTGATTTAAACACAACGGTCATTGTTACCACCAATGGCGCAACTACTAGTTTTGATAGCAGCGATGGCTTAAATGCAGGCGAAACGTATGGAACTATCCTTGCTGCGCTTTCAGGTGCTGACCAAAACAATGCAGGAGATAGTCAAGTGACTATCGATAACCTTGTTGCAGGGATCACCATATCAGGTGAAACCGCAACCTTAAGTGCGGCTGTACAAGACGAAATCATTCAAGGCGCGGAAATAGCGGGTGCAAATGACGATGACGAGATCTCTGTTATTGTTGATATCATTGCACCCGCTATTACCTCAACAGTAACTGCCACAGCGATAGATGAAAACTCCGGTGCTGGGCAAGTCATTTACACGGTTACTGCAACAGATAGCAGTAATATTACCTACAATCTAAAAACAGGCAGCGATGCAGGCTTAACCATCAATAGCACCACGGGCGACGTCACCTTAGCCGCTGACCCTGACTTTGAAGCCAAGCCAAGCTACAGCTTTACCGTGGTTGCCACCGATGCCGCGAGCAATGTCAGTGAACAAGCGGTTACGTTAGCGGTTAATAATTTAGATGAAGTTGCACCGAGCACTCCAGCGATCAATACTGTGGCGACGGACGATGTTATTAACAGTACGGAAAAAACAGCCACCGTCACGGTCAATGGCACCAATGAAGCTGGGATGAGTGTCACCTTAAACGGTAGTGCCGCAACAGTCACTGGTACCACTTGGAGTTACACGCTGAGCGCTGCCGCTATTGGAGTATTTGGCGAAGGCGCTGAAAGGCTAACAGTAGTGTCAACTGATGCGGCCGGTAATACCAGTACAGCTACTAAAGAGATTAGTGTAGATACTGCTGCACCAACGATCAGTGCGGTCAGTATCCCTGATGCTGCGATGAATGTGGGTGATGCCGTCACCGTTAGCATTACTGCTAGCGAAGCTGGATTGAGTTTTGTTAGTGGCACCGTGAATGGTGTGGCCGTCACGGGATTTTCCGACAACGGTGGTGGCAGTTACAGCGCGACTTATACTGTGCTTGAAGGCCATACCGATCGGGCGGCAGGTGTAGACATCCCTGTGTCGTTTATTTTATCGGATGCAGCAGACAATAACAGCACAAGCTTTAGCACCGCGATATCACAGGCCGCGGATGCGATTGATGCAAATACCCCAACGATCAGTGCGGTCAGTATTCCTAATACCGCTATGAAAGTTGGCGATGCCGTCACCGTTAGCATTGCTGCCAGCGAAGCCGGTTTGAACTTTATCAGTGGCACCGTGAATGGTGTTGCAGTTACGGGATTTACCGACAACGGCGGTGGCAGCTATAGCGCGACCTATACCGTAGTTGAAGGTAATACTGATCGGGCGGCAGGGGCGGATATTCCTGTTTCCTTGGTATTAGTCGATGCAGCAGGCAATAACAGCACAAGCTTTAGCACCGCGATATTACAGGCCGCGGATGCGATTGATGCAAATTCACCAACTATAACCGTCAGCGGTGTCGATATCAGTGCAGATACCGGTACCAGTGCCACCGACTTTTTAACTAAAACAGCAGCGCAGACGATTACCGGTACGCTGTCAGCGACACTGGCGAGCGGTGACATTCTTTACGGCTCCGTGGATAACGGCAGCAACTGGACAGACATCACCAGTAAAGTCAGCAGCACAGCGATCAGCTGGGATGGTGCGACCTTGTCGGGCAGCAATAATGTGCTATTTAAAATCACCGATGCAGCCGGTAATGACAGTGCTACAACGGGCAGTACCGCTTATGAACTGGATACGACGATACCGACCTTAACCGTCAGTAGTGTGGACATCAGTGCAGATACCGGTACCAGTGCCACCGACTTTTT
>Ga0209825_1000705_pt1 | contig 20287 bp, 14 predicted proteins | sample EN8Hudsemesocosm_FD_184631 | JGI IMG/M metagenome (GOLD analysis project Ga0209825, IMG submission 184631) | Methane-oxidizing microbial communities from mesocosms in the Hudson Canyon - EN8B Hudson Canyon (SPAdes) (version 2) | ecosystem: Environmental > Aquatic > Marine > Cold seeps | place...
ATTGATCGATGGGATGTCGTCGTGGTGGAGTGCAATCCATGGCTATAATCATCCTAAGATTAATGCCGCATTAAATAAACAGATTCAAACGGTGTCGCATGTCATGTTTGGTGGCCTAACGCATCAACCCGCTGTTGATTTAGCCACACAGTTAGTAGCGATAACACCGGCGTCTTTAACGACCGTGTTTTTTTCAGATTCTGGTTCTGTGGCGGTAGAAGTTGCTATGAAAATGGCCATTCAATATTGGTACGCACAAGGCCAGCCGAATAAAAGTAAGATGTTAACCATTCGTCAGGGTTACCACGGCGATACTTTTGGAGCCATGTCAGTCAGTGATCCTGTTAATGGAATGCACGGTTTATTTTCTGATGCCTTAGTTTCACAATTTTATGCCGATGCGCCGCAATGTGGTTTTGATGACACTTATTCAGACCAAGACACAGCATCGGTCGAAGCGATCTTGGAAAAGCATCACGCACAGATTGCCGCTTTTATTTTGGAACCTATTGTTCAGGGGGCAGGTGGCATGCGCTTCTATTCACCCCGCTATTTGTCAGCGGTACGTGCACTGTGTGATCGTTATGAGGTGTTGTTAATATTTGATGAGATTGCTACAGGATTTGGGCGGACCGGTAAATTATTTGCACTTGAACATGGGCCGGTTATTCCAGATATTTTGTGCCTTGGGAAGGCTTTGACAGGGGGTTATTTGACCTTGGCAGCAACGCTGGTTGATCAAAAAATAGCCACAACAATCAGTGCGGGTGATCCCGGTGTGTTTATGCATGGCCCCACGTTTATGGCTAACCCCTTAGCGTGTTGTGCTGGCTTAGCGAGTTTAAAACTATTATTGGATTCGCCTTGGCAGCAACGTATTGAGAGAATTTCAGCAGCATTAGCGGCGGGGTTAGCGCCGTGTAGGCAGTTGCCGCAGGTTAAAGACGTGCGGGTTCTAGGGGCTATTGGCGTGGTGGAAATGCATGAACCTATAGACATGGAAATATTACAGCCATTATTCGTTGAAAACGGTGTTTGGGTGCGACCTTTTAATCGTCTTGTTTATTTAATGCCGCCTTATATTATTAGCGAGACTGATCTTAAAATATTAACCAATGCCGTCGTTACGGTTTTATCATCCTAGTTTGGTGGTTGTAGGGTTAAGTGCAGTGGGTGGGTATTTCATTGGTCGTGACGGACTAATATGTTGATTGGCTGTCATGATTAGATTAAGGCATGGCGTTTGAAGGATGAAATAAATTAAATGAGAAAAAATATCTGGGTTAAAGGGGCGGTGACGGCGATGTTATGGGTTGCGGTCATTTTTAATTACAGTGAAACGATAGATACCATGGGTCAGCATCATATTAATAATTCTTTTAATGTGGCCTCAACTACCTTTGTTGCAGCCCGTGCGCTGAATGCGGTTATTTCAGTGGTGCAAGGGACGGAGTTGGCGATGGTGCCATTAGGTGTAGGCATGACATTGACACCAGGGCAAATTTTGGATCCAGTCAATGATTTGATTGAACAATTTTCTTGGGTGATGTTGGCAAGTACAACGGCCATTGGGATCGAAAAAGTAGCTATGACGATAAGTGTCTGGCCCGTTAGTAAGGTAATTTATAGCGGTTTTTTAGTGTTAACTATTTTGTTAATGTGGTCGGGGAAAGTTTCGATAAAGTGTAGAGTTTTTTGGCTGAAGGCCTCTATTATTGTGATTTTTTTGCGGTTTAGTATTCCTGTCGTATTTATAATGAATGCACAGGTTTATGAACGATTTTTGGGGCCGCAATATAATCAGTCTATTTTAGTTATTAAGCAGACCCATAAAAATCTTGAGCATTTAGAACAAGACTATCAGTCGATAGCTCTTGAAATGCAAAAGCAACAGCAGCCCAGTGATGATTCGACCTTGTGGAACCGTGTTAAGAACACATTAGATATTAAGGCTTATGTGCAACTGCAGTTGGCGAAATTAAAAACACAGATAGAACAACGGTTGATACAGTTAAAGACAGCAGCTAATAATGTTGTGGAACATTTATTAGAACTCATAGTCGTGTTTATTTTACATGCGGTTGTTTTTCCAGTGGTGTTCTTATATGGGTTATATCGATTGACACACTATTTATTGTCACTGAAACTGTCTACTTTATTTGACCGATAGAAGACTGTTTTTGATCAAGGCGTGTGTTTCTTGGTCGAAGAGCAGTCGTTAATACCATAGAGGAGCTTACGATGGCAAAACCGGTAACACCCTTAGTCGCTGCAGATACCATTATTGAACTGATTGACCGCCGGGGTCGACCTTTTGTTCTGATCGAACGTGCTTTTGAGCCGTTGGGGTGGGCTATCCCGGGTGGTTTTGTTGATGTAGGCGAGACCATGGAGGCCGCAGCCACGCGTGAGGCCGCAGAAGAAACAGGGTTGTCTGTGAGATTAACAGCTTTGTTAGGACTGTATTCAGATCCCAGTCGAGACTCAAGGAATCATACTGTGACTGCTGTCTATGTGGCCGAGGCAACAGGGTTGCCGATAGCGGCGGATGATGCAAAAGAATGTGGGGTGTTTACTTTCGAGACCATGCCAAAAATATTAGCCTTTGATCATAACAAGGTACTTGCAGACTATCATGATTTTGTGACCTCTGGGCGCGTTACCCCCTTACGTTAAATACCGGGTTAAGGTGAAGTGCGAACACCGCTCGTTAGTTTAATCAAGTAGAGCTGAGACCAGTTTTTCCCGGTGACCCAAAAGGCATCATCTGATGGACTGTAGGCAATACCATTTAAAACCTCATTATGGTTGCGGGCAGTTAGATCATAGAGGTCGAACAAGTCAATGAAGCTAACAACTTTCCCATTGCTGGGATCGATAATGACAATGATGTCTTGTCCCCAGATGTTGGCATAAATAAGACCCTGAGTGCATTCCAGTTCATTAATAAGAGCTAAGGGTTGGTCATCGAACATAATAGTGAGGGTGCGGGTTATTCGAAAATCGTCGGGATTACGAAAAGTGAGTTGGTCACTGCCATTAGAGGTAACTAAAGACGTTCCGTCATAACAAATCCCCCAGCCTTCTCCGGTATAACGGTGCGAGCCCATTATTTTAAAATCGTTGGTATCTAGTCGTAGTGCTGTTTCAGACTTCCAGGTTAACAGAATTAGGCTGTTGTTAATGTGAGTGAGGCCCTCAGCAAAAAGGGCATCATCCAGTTTGAGTTGTTGACTGATAGCACCCGTGGCAAGACTGATTTTGTTGATCGTAGAATGACCGTAGCGGCCAGCAGATTCATACAAGATACCCGCCTTAACTTCTAAACCTTGGGTAAATAGTTGTTTGTTATGGGGCAGTACTTTAATGATTTTATACGGGGTTTCAGGTGTGGCAGCGCGGAGTGCCGTGCCCGACGTGATAACCACACATAAAGCGATAAACAGGTTTTGACAGGCGCGGTAAAAAATTTGGCGATAGATCCAGTTCATGATGGGTTTGTGTTGGTGGGTAACCTTTGTTTTAATGAATAGTTCAAGGTACAAAATAGCAGAGGTTTAGAGCAGATGGCAGATATATTTTTTTGGTGTTCTAAATTGTTTTGGGGGATCGTTTCGCCAGACGGTTTGCTGGTTATTGTTTTTGCGTTAGGGATGGGGTTGTGGGCTTTGGGTCGTATCAAGGCAGCGAGACGATTATTAACAGTTTTGTTCGGTGTCATGGTTTTTATTACGCTATTTCCCGTAGGCAGTTGGTTGTTGTACCCTCTAGAAAGTCGTTATCCAGCGCACCCTGACTTAGTGGATATTGATGGTATTGTGGTTTTGAGTGGTGCAGAGCAGAGCTTAAAAACGGCGTTATGGGACAGTGTTAATTTAGGAGAATCTGCAGAGAGGAATTTGGCATTTATGGCCTTGGCGCGAAAATTCCCAAAGGCTAAGTTAGTTTTTACGGGTGGGTCTGGAGGATTGCTTACTCAGAATTTTAAGGCGGCAGACGTGGCTCGAAGATTGTTCAGGGAACAAGGTTTGGATTTGAATAGAATCATCTTTGAGTCTAAGTCGCGTAACACCTGGGAGAATGCCCATTTGAGCGCGCAGCAGGTCAAGCCCAAGGCGACTGAAAAGTGGGTGCTGATCACCACAGGTTGGCATATGCCACGAGCAGTCGGGGTTTTTTGTCAGGTTGGATGGGATGTTATTCCCTACCCGGTTGATTTCGCAACGTTGCCCGGGTACTTAGGGGCTGTTGAATGGGATTTTGCAACGCATATTCAATGGTTGAAAACGGCAATTAAAGAATGGATTGGGCTTAGCGCTTATCGGTTTACAGGGAAAAGCTGTTGACTTTTTTTACCGTTAAGCCGAGTGTTAAGTTTTAGCTATGGGCAAGGGTATTTAGGGTGGTATGTTTTTTATGGTAAATGAAGGTAGGTTTGTCAGCAGAGGTCGTTATGAATAAAGTTTATCCAAAAGAGACAATGAGAATAGCGTTATCTTTTTTGGTTTTCATCATGGTGGTCGGGGTGTTGTTTATAGCGGCTATGATATTTTGGATCAAACCTGAGATGGAGGAAAAGTTAAGAAAAAATGCACACAAAGATATTGAGTGGGTCAGTCTAGCCATTCATCAGCATTTAGAGCATGCAAGTACAACAGCTCAAGCACTGGCTAATGCAGCTAAATTAATGCCGATTATGCCTGAACATTCTCAGCTTATTAAGCCGCTATTTAAATCAATACTTACAACGCCCGGATCAGAATATCTAATTGCCGGCGGTGGTATTTGGCCGGAGCCGTTTCAGTTTAATCCTGAAAAAGAACGGGATAGTTATTTTTGGGGCCGAAATAAAGATAACCGATTAATTTTTTATGATGACTATAATTTATTGGCAGGGCCTGGCTATCATCATCAAGAATGGTATGTGCCGGCTCGTTATATGGCATCAGGGGAAGTTTATTGGTCTAAATCTTACATAGACCCCTACTCGTTACAACCTATGGTGACAGCGACAATACCGATAGTTACTGATGGGAGCTTTATTGGGGTTTCTACCGTTGATGTCAAGCTTGAAGGTCTGAGTGAATTATTACAATTAATCAAGGAACGCCACCATAAGAAAGTGTTTTTAGTAGATAGGAATTTGCAACTTATTGCTAAGCCTCATGTTCAGTCTTTGGGGGATGAAGCGTTAGAGGGTGATGATTTCTTTAGTAGTGCGACTGATTTCCAACAGGTTAAAACTGTTTTGAATCAGCGCCGTGAACAACGGATTGTTAAAGCACAAGAGAATTTGCGTGTTAGCCAATTGGCAAAAGAAATAAGTCCTGTCAATGGCGCGATCGATTTTGATGAGGGTCTGCTTATTGCCAGTGGGATCTACCACCAAAAGGGGCATGATTCATCTTTGTTTTTTGAAAATACGCCTGTGACAGCTACAAATTTATCCCCACAAAGAGTTGTCTTTTCTAAAATGATTCCGTCTTTTCAATGGACTATTGCTATAGTCGAAGACCGCGTTGATGAGCCTGTTTTAAAAACCATAAAGAACAATTTTAATCCCTTTAAATTTAGTTTTTTGATTATCTGTTTGGTATTTATTTATGGGTATATTTATCGTTATTTCATTAAGCCATTAAGAATTATAGACCATCAACTTGTTGAATATGAGGTGTTTGATAATGAGTGGTCACAGTATATAGAACATGAAATAGTAACCGATGAAAGCAAGAAAGAAAGAGCGCATGATGTGATTTCGCGCATATCGCAAGAGCTCGTTAAGCGAGATAAATATCTAAAGCATGCACTGGAGTTATTACACAAAGGAGCCTTAGAAAAAGAAGTAGAGGATGAGCTTAATGAGATGCCTAGGGCCGAGACAGAGCAGGGCGTATCCGCCATAACGAACCCAGAAGTAGCCACTTTGGGGAGTGACAAGGCTATCAGTACGGTGAGCGAACAACTTCACGGTTGTAACTTATTATTGGTTGAGGATGATAAAGTCAGTCGTCAGTTATTGCATGCCTTTTGTCAGAGTCATGGATTATCACTGATGAGTGTAGAGACAGGTGAGGAGGTATTGCCGGCATTACAAGGACAGCATTTTGATGCGGTTCTGTTAGATTTGAACTTGCCGGGTATAAGTGGGGTGAGGGTAAAGCAACTTATTAGAGACCAACAAGCATTTAAGCAATTACCGGTAATCATGATCTCAGCAACGATCATAAAAGCCCAAGAAGAGTTCTTAGAAGGAGACTCTTTTTGTGGGTTTTTTCATAAGACCTTACCTTTAGAACAGCTACTGTTTAAACTAGCGACATGGCTTCCTAGCCAGTCAGAATCAACGGCAATTCATTACCCCATTGACGCTGAGTTATCAGAGTCTTCCACGTTTTTTTCAACGGAACAACAGGCACTAAACGTTAAGGTGGGTGTGAGTTACTGTGACGGAGACATAGAGGCTTATCAAGCATTATTGAATTCATTTAAAGATCAATTTAAAGGCTTCTTGAGTAAGACTTATTGGGGTGAGGATGATCAGGGTCAGTTACAGCATCTTTTACGGCGTATGCGAAAAAGTGCCGTTATTATCGGTGCTGAAAAGTTAGCTGATCAAGTCGATGCATTGGTTGTTATTTGTCGACAAGAACCGGTGAAAAAAGCCGCAATAGAATTGGCTATCAGTGCTGTACAGAAAGAATTAGAGGGCGTGTTAATAGCCATCCATACGACGGTAACAACGGGCAGTAGATAGTGTTTTTGTATGGCCTGTTTAGGGTGAGCTAACAGTAGCAAAGAAATTGTCAGCAGGCGTTGCTGGCGTTAATACATTTTTAACTAGCGGGTGAATTATGCTGGCATTTTTTCAATCAATTGTAGATACCAAATCTTTCATGCCACAAGGGCTGTGTTTACAATCACACAGTGATTTTTTATCCCTGCTGGTGATGACAGATATTGTGATTATGCTAGCTAAAATATTGATTGCAGTTTCGTTGCTACTATTTTTTCAAAAGAATAACGAAGGGCCATTGGGTCGGGTAGTATTCTTATTGAGTGTTTTAATGAGTGTAGAAGTTCTGGGGCAGTTGAGCCAGTGGGTAAGCGATTCGGATGCGCACCAGGCTTCTATTTTAGTGGTTATCGTTAAGGGTTTCACCTGTCTTTTAGCCGTGATAACGGCTGTTTTTATGGTCCTAAAAGGACGGGGGATTGTTAAGGGAATTTTTTGGGATTCTTATCATGAGATGATTGCTACGGCTAATGCACCTGTTTTTGGTGTGGATCTAGACGGTCGTATAACGGAATGGAATGCCAGTGCAGAAAGGCTAACAGGCTATTTAAAGCAAGAAGTCTTAGGGAAAAAAATGGTTGAAAATTTTGTCGCTGAAGCTGATCAATCATCAGTCCAGTGTGTTCATGATGGTACATTAAAGGGTGATGAAACAATTTCCTATGAGTTGCCACTGATAACCCAGAAAGGTACTCGTGTCGAAGTGTTATTAAGTTCTTCTTCGCAGCGTAATAGACAAGGAGAAATTATAGGGTGTATTGGTTTTGGTCAGAACGTTACGGAGCTGAAAAAGAAGAGTAGTGACCTGATTCAAGTTAATGAACGCTTACAAGATGAGGTGTTATTTCATGAAGAGACCAAAGAAAAACTGCTCGAATTGACGGCTAATTTAGATCAAGCCGTAGAACAAAGAACCAAAAAGTTAAAAAGGTCAGACCAAGTTAAAAGTGAATTTATTACCCATGTTAGTCATGAGCTTAGGACGCCTTTACATGGTTTGTTAGGGTTCTCACAACTCTTACAAGCTGACCAAGGGTTAACGGCTGAGCATCAAGAAAAATTAGCGATTATTAATGAATGTGGGGAAACATTGTTATTGATGATTAATGATTTGTTGGAAGTAGGCGTACATGATAGAGAGGTTATTGATTTTGTTCTTGAACCCTTTGATTTGTTTGAGTGGTTGATGGGGATAAGGAAAATAGCAGAACAACAATGCGATGGAAAACAAATTGAATTTGAGCTTCAGATTGTCAGTGATGATTTACCCCATTATGTCATCGGTGACGCTAAGTTAATGAGGCAGTTATTGCTCAATTTAATTACTAATGCGATTAAATATACCGAGGAAGGGTCAGTTTGCTTACGAGTCTACCGTGTCGATAACAGATTTAATTTTCAAGTGGAAGATACTGGGCGTGGTATTTCTGGGCAAGAGTTGGAAAATATTTTTGATCCTTATTATCGGACCTTGTCAGCGGAAACATCACAAGGAATGGGCTTAGGGCTAGCTATTTGTAAGAAAATAGCGGTGATTCTAGGTTCAGATGTTGTTGTTAATTCTGTTGTGAATGAAGGCAGTGTCTTCGAATTTACAGTGGAACTTGAGCGGGCTACGATAACCCAATTAAGCCCTTCAGATTTGATGACCCCGGTAAGGTATGACGGGGTAGAAAAAATAATCATGGTGGTTGACGATAACGTAACGAATCGACTTTATATGGAAGAGCTTTTGTTGGGGAAAGGATTTAATGTTTTTTTAGTAGAAAGTGGCGAAGAATGCTTGGAGTCGGTCAATAGTATTAAGCCAGATTTAATAGTAATGGATTTAAAGATGCAGGGATTGAACGGTATTGAGACCACAAAGCAATTAAATAAGCATGATGCGAATTGGACGGTTGTCGCCATGACAGCCAGTCCTTTAGACCAAGATAAAGTGGATTTTTTTGCGGCAGGCGGGGCAGACTTTTTAGAGAAGCCATTAAACATGAAGAATTTTTACTATTGCCTGCAAAAACATTTGGATATTCATTGGCTTGAGGATAATGCGTATCAATCAGAACTGAAAAGAAACGCTGACAGTGGACATAGAATTCTGATTGTTGATGATGTGGTTGTAAATACCCAGTGGTTGAGCGGTGTATTACAAAATAAGGGTTATTGTGTTGATGTTGTGGAGACTGGTCTGTTGGCGATCGAAAGATTAGAAGCCATAGATTATGATTTTATGTTTATAGATTTGGCTATCTGTCAGGGCGATCAAAGAGACCAACTTAAGGCGGTTTTGAATACTAAGACGTTGACTGTGTCAGTTATTGCTTTAGAAAATGATTGTCAGAAAGTACCGTTATCACAACGGCCAACAGGGGGTGAATTCAGCCATTATTTAGATTTGCCGATAGAGTGGAAGAAACTTAATGGGATTATAGCAGCGGTTTAACGCGTGATAATGGTGTCATCAGAAGTTGTGACAGCATCGAATCTAGAAGTTAAATTAAGCGTGTATCAGTTCTGATCTTTTGGCTGGTGCGTGGAAGAACCTTTTTTAGTTAACCGTATTTCTTCAAGGCTGGATGGGTTTAAGTTTTTTTATTTTCAATGGCTGGATTGCTAGCGTTGAGGTTATGAAGAAATCGGTCAAATTGATCAGCTAAAAAAGGTAAAACGGTCATGAGTCGGTGATCAGCATTACAAACGGTTAGATTGGCATGGTATTGTTGGCAAAATCTCCAACTATTTTCAGGCGGGACAACGGTGTCTTGCCAACCGTGGATGACTTCGAGGGTACACACAGGAAATGTAAAGGTAGTTCGCTGGTAGCCCGGTAAGTAAAAAGCTGGGGCGAGCAAGAAAAGCCCTTTGGGTTTTAAGGTTTCAGCAGCAACGGCACAGACATAAGCGCCCATGCTCGACCCGACTAAGACGATTTCATCAAATTCAGACCAATCATTGGCCAGTAATTGTAGAACGCGTGCGTCAGGGTCGTTTTGGTTACGGTAATCAATACTTTGGGTTTCATAGCCATGTTGTTTGGCGACTTGAGTAAATACCTGCGTTTTTTCGGTATAGGGTTGGCTGTCTTTGCCATGGTTATAAAGCATTAATTTGCGCATAGGGTGAATCCTTCGTCGGTAATGGATATGAGTTTGGGGTAGAACGCGTTTTTGTGGGTCTGGGTGTGATTGATTTGATTGCAGAAAGGGTAGGTTATTTTTTGATATAATACGCCTAGTTTTTGTCCAGTGGCCCTATTGGAATGATTTAATTTATAGTTTTTAGGACAATGGTGCCTTAGCAGATGATTTGTCTGTTCTATTTTTTTATAATGAGCACATTTTAAATGTATTTTTATACAGTAGTCTGTGCTGATTTGAGGAGTTTTGAAGTTGGTTAAATCGTATTATAGTGCTTGGGTGTTAGGATTGATGTCGGTCATGTTTTCATTGCCGGTAGCAGCATCTGGGTCGTCGTTAACAAATTTGCATTCAACAGACTCATCTTTAGGCGTGTTGGCGATTGTTATTTTTGTTATCGCTTATGGGTTGGTTATTGCTGAGGAGTTTATTCACCTTAGAAAGTCAAAACCGGTTTTGCTCGCAGCAGGTGCCATTTGGGTGTTGGTTGCTATACTGGGTAAGCAGGTTGAACACGGTCATGAAATTGTAGAGGCAGCACTTAATCATAATCTTTTGGAGTATTCCGCATTATTGCTGTTTTTATTAACAGCCATGATATATGTCAATGCGATGACCGAGCGGGGTATTTTTGAAGCGCTACGGAGTTGGTTAATTAAGAAAGGCTACAGTTACCGAAAATTATTTTGGATTACCGGTTTTCTAGCCTTTTTTATATCGCCGATTGCCGATAACTTAACCACAGCCCTTTTGATGGGCTCAGTGGTGCTGGCAGTAGGTTCTGATAAGCCTAAGTTCGTCTCCCTTTCGTTTATTAATATTGTTGTTGCAGCTAATGCAGGGGGTGCGTTTAGTCCCTTTGGTGATATTACAACCTTAATGGTCTGGCAGTCAGGTCACGTAGACTTTTTTGGTTTTTTTGCGCTTTTTATTCCTAGCGTGGTCAATTTCTTGGTGCCTGCTTTGATTATGGTTTTTGCGATTCCTACCGGTTTACCTGAGACCAGTGGTGCAGCGGTAGCGGTTAAGAAAGGCGGCTTTGTTGTGTGCGGGTTATTTGTTGTGACCATTGCCACGGCGGTTTGTTTTGAGCAGTTATTACATCTGCCGCCATTTTTAGGAATGATGACCGGTTTATCCTATTTATTTTTCTTTTCTTATTATCTTAAATTACACGATAAAAAAGAGAATCCTGAAATTAGTGAATTCAATATTTTTAATAAAGTAGCTCAGGCCGAGTGGGACACCTTGTTTTTCTTTTTTGGGGTAATCTTTTGTGTTGGTGGTTTAGGCACCATGGGTTATTTAGCCGAAGTATCTGAAATGGTTTATGGTGGTTGGGGGCCGACGGTAGCCAATATTGTGGCCGGTTTATTTTCTGCTGTGGTCGATAATATTCCGGTGATGTTCGCTATTTTATCGATGTCACCTGAAATGGATGTTTCACAATGGTTATTGGTGACGTTAACGGCTGGAGTGGGCGGTAGTTTATTGTCAGTCGGGTCTGCAGCAGGTGTAGCCTTAATGGGACAATCTAAAGGAAACTATACTTTCTTTGGCCATATGCGCTGGAGTTGGGCAATTGCTTTAGGGTACATAGCCAGTATTTATACCCATCTTTTGATCAACGGATAACGCACACGGTGATTTAAACCGAGGGTTAACCGCGGTGATTAGCAACAGTCTGCGTTGCTTTTGCGGCGTTAGCCTGAAGATCAATGGCTTCCGGGTTGTTTTGATAATGACAACGGACAGTCGTAGCAATCATTTTTTTAGTGTGATCGTCTATAGGACAGTGGCTCTGTTCGGGTAAAACGGCGAGAATGTTAGCTAATAGCTGGTTTTGAGGCGGTGGTAGTTTTTTTTGCCACATTGTCAGCAAGGGTCTATTAATGTTGGCAGGAAGTGACGCTAAAATGCCGATATCATTTTGGTCATGGATGAGTAATCCTGAGGTTGTGCCGCGATCCAGTGTTAAGACTTGCAGAAAATATAAGGTGTGATAATCCAGTTGTTGTTGGTAGTGTGCTTCGGTGATAACGGTCGATTGTGTGACGGCTTGTTTGAGTAGCGTTAAGTAACAGCGAATGACCGCTTGCCCGAAAGCACCGGCAAACTGGCTATCCGCTTCGGGGCGTTCTGTTTGATAACCTTCAAGGTAAAAATGCGCAACGCCGCGGTGGCGTTTGAGTACCGGAATATAAAAATACCGGTCGCCTTGTAAACCAGCCTCTAAATAACTTTTGGAAGCGACGGTTTTAAGGCAGTTATTAAAGGTCTGTGTCGCATGATTATCTTCAATCGCCGGATTTAAATCGGCCATCAACCGCCAAAACCCCGTTTTGTTTTTAAATTCAGTCCAACTAAGGTGTAAATGTAAAGAAGGGGCCAATGGATGGTGGGGGTGAATAATCGTTGAAAGGGCCGTTGCTGAACCGAGTTTTTTGCCGGGTAAATCATCATAATGTACTTGGGAAATATTGACAGAACTTCGATTAAAAAGCGGGCCGGTTAAACCAAAGCGGTTGCCGCCGCCGTGGCGACCTTGGTCACGAAACCATTCAGAATGATGCGTTTCACATGGCATTCCAACAGACCGAGCGACAGTTTCAAGGCCGTTTGCAAAAGTTAATTGTAGCCGTGAAACGAGACGATAAGCATCGCCTGCAGCACGAGAATTTGAGTAGACTAGTTCAGACATAAGTTGGATCGAAATTATTTCCTGTCAGGGTAAAGCGTTATTTTATCAGTGATTGATAGTGTGCTGGCTAACAAATCAAACGGGCATTGCGTTTGCTGGTTAGGTTTTAACCCCGAAAATAAAATCAGCTCAGGAAACGATTATTTGTCAGGTGACCCTTTTAGGTCTTATTATGGCGGGCATGAAATTATTATTAATGACACCGCCGATGACCCAACTGAATACGCCATATCCGGCAACGGCGTATTTAACGGGTTTTTTAAAGGCACAGAACTATCAAGTCGCCCAACGTGATATAGCCATTGAGCTATTATTAAAGGTATTAACGCGATCCGGGCTATTGACGATTTATGCGCTTATTGAGCAGCGCTTTGAAGCGGTTGATGATGACGAATTGCCAGACGTTATTTATGCTTTTTTAGCTGATTTTCAGCGTTATGTGAATGGTGTTGAGCCCGTTGTTCGTTTTTTACAAGGCCAAGACCCGAGTTTAGCGATACGTATTGCATCCAGAACCTTTTTACCCGAAGGACCTCGATTCGATGTCATAGGAGATATGGAGTCTACGCAAGGCGATGTTCTAGGGGCCGCATTTGGTCAACTGGGTGTTCAAGATAGAGCTAAGTTCTTAGCAACGTTATTTATTGATGATTTATGTGCCGTTATTCAAGAGGGCGTAGACCCCTTTTTTGAGGTGACGCGTTACGGTGAACAACTGGCCGCCTCTAATCCGCAGTTCGATGATCTTTATCGTGAGTTGCAGAATGGTTCCGGTTATTTAGATCGTCTGATGGAAGGGTTAGTTAATGAGGCCCTAGAGCAAGAGCAGCCCAGTGTCGTGGGTATTACCGTACCTTTTCCGGGGAATATGTTGGGGGCATTAAAAATCGCTCATTTTTGTCGATTAAAAGACCCTGCGATTAAAATTGTTTTAGGCGGTGGTTTTGTCAATACGGAACTGCGGCAGCTCAAGGAGCCGCGGCTTTTTGAATATGTCGATTATATTTGTTTAGATGACGGCGAGCGGCCGTTATTAACCTTGTTAGAGCATCTACAAGGCGATCGCCAACAATCTGAGTTAGTGCGCACTTTTTATTTAAAAAACGCACAAGTCCATTTTAATCAGAACCTAAGTTTGCATGATATTCCCCATAAATCAGTGGGAACGCCGAGTTATGAGGGCTTACCCTTAAAGCGTTATTTATCCTTGTGTGAAATGTTAAATCCGATGCACAGGATCTGGAGTGATGGACGTTGGAATAAACTAACCCTAGCGCATGGCTGTTATTGGGCACAATGTAGTTTTTGTGATATTAGTTTAAATTATATTGGCCAATACGATGAAGCCGGTGCCGATATTATTATTGAACGTATTGAGGCCTTGATTGCTGAAACCGGAGTAACCGGGTTTCATTTTGTCGATGAAGCCGCTCCGCCTAAAGTGATGTTTGCTTTAGCCAAGCGGTTGATTGAGAAGAATTTAGTGATTAGTTGGTGGGGTAATATCCGATTTGAAAAAACATTTACGCCGGAAAAATGTCAGTTACTAGCAGACTCGGGGTGTATTGCGATTAGTGGCGGTCTTGAAGTGGCTTCAGATCGTTTATTAACCTTAATGAAAAAAGGCGTCACCGTAGAACAGGTTGCACGAGTGACCAAAGGTTTTGCCAATGCCGGTATTTTGGTTCATGCGTATTTGATGTATGGCTTTCCAACACAAACAGAACAAGAAACCGTAGATTCATTAGAGCGCGTTAGGCAATTAATGGCGCAAAATTGTATTCATTCTGCCTATTGGCATCGTTTTGCTGCAACAATTCACAGTCCTGTGGGGCAGCAACCAGAAGACTATCAAATCACCTTAATCCCTAATGAGAATGTGTTGTTTGCTGAAAATGATATTCAGTATCAGGATTCGGTTAATACCGATCATGCCCGTTTAGGCTTGGGTTTGAAAAAAGCCCTTTATAACTATATGCACGGAATAGGCTTTGATTATCCGGTCGAAACGTGGTTTGAAACACCGGTCAATAAGACCACGGTACCCTCCGATTTGATTGAGAAGGCGATTGCATTGATTGAACCGATACAAAATTCCTATGAAAATGATTAAAACTTTAATGGAAAATGATGCCAAGGCAGGCGCTGTTAGTTGGGTGGGTATTCGCCCGGGCAAAAAAAAACCGTTGCAAAGTTGTTCGGTGGTTCAGGTTAATCCAGAGCACGGTTTAGTCGGGGATCATTACAGTGCCAACAGTAAGAAGCGCCAAGTCACTTTGATTCAAGCCGAACATATTGCTGCACTTAATTCTTTTCTAGATCGTGACATTACCCCTGAACAATTACGTAGGAATATCGTTATTGAAGGCTTTAATTTATTGTCGTTAGCCAAAAAGCGCTTTGAAATTGACGGGGTGGTTTTACAAATGACCGGCTTGTGCCATCCCTGTTCGCGTATGGAAGAAGTCTTAGGGTACGGTGGTTATAATGCCATGCGTGGTCACGGTGGAATTACCGCCACGGTGATAACGGCGGGTGAGATAAAACGTGGTGCTAAAATCGTCAGCCTTGCTGACTGATAGCGAAGAGTAAGAAAAGGGTATAACAGTGATACCCAGCACATTATTTAAGTCAGTTTATTATGCGCCGGATAATTGTAACGCCACAGGAGCCATCTAGACTAACAACTAGTTGATAGGATGGCTGTATCGTTTTGAAGGTCGTACAAATAGTCAGCATTCATTAGAAATAGACACTACCGTTAGCGATTATTCCAGGGATGGTGGCAACGGTGGATATTATTACCGGCAAGAAAACCATTATGGACTATTTATTAAAACCGGTGTTAAGGGCAAAATAACGGGCATTAAGAGAGCGGTAGCGGCTTTTAGCTTAAATACTCAAAACTTTCAAAGGTATTAAAAAAGCACCTTCTTGGTGCTATGCGGGTGTGTGCGTGTTTTTTACCTGGCTCACGAAAATTCTTCCCTTTGGGTAATTTAAAGGAGTAGTCTAACTGATTGTCTTGATTGAAAAAGTTGGCAGTTAAAGCCTTGGAGGCGTTATATATTTACCACAATGGAGAAAACTAACTTTACTGCTGTAAATTTAAATTAACCCTTAATTTGTGAGGAAAGTAGCGATGACTGAATTTCCAATAGATCTTGATGCCTATCAACCCATAGCGCTGGATGCGAATAATCCGGTACTGTCTGATGACCAACGAACGGCCCTAAACGCGAATATACAACTTTGCCGAGACGCTTTAGTGTTTTTTACCGCCACAGGGGCAGCGCGAGGCGTTGGCGGTCATTCGGGAGGGCCGTTTGATACGGTACCCGAAGTCATGATTATGGATGCGCTGTTTCGTGGTGCTAGCGACCAATACGTGCCCATTTTCTTTGATGAAGCAGGGCACCGAGTGGGCACCCAGTATTTAATGGCGGCACTGCACGGTGAACTCCCGGTAGAGAACTTAATGCAGTACCGTGCCGCTCATTCACATTTACCCGGACATCCGGAATTAGGCTATACCCCAGGGGTTAAATTCAGTTCGGGTCGGTTGGGGCATATGTGGCCTTATGTGAATGGGGTGGCTATGGCGAACCCGCGTAAAGTGCTTTTTTGTTTAGGTTCAGACGGCTCGCAACAAGAAGGTAACGATGCAGAAGCGGCGCGTTTGGCTGTGGCGCAAAATTTAAATGTAAAATTAATCATTGATGACAACGATGTCACGATAGCCGGTCACCCGTCTGACTATTTAACCGGGTGTACTGTCGCGAAAACATTAAGAGGCCATGGGGTAACCGTTTTAGAAGGCGACGGTGAAGATATTGACGATTTATATCAACGAATTTGTACCGCGGTGACCACCGATGGTCCGGTTGCTGTGGTTAATAAACGGCCCATGTGTCCGGGTATTGAAGGCCTTGAGGGCTCAACCCATGGGCATGATGTCATTTCGGTTAAATTGGCGGTAGATTATTTAGAAGCCAATAACCAGCAAGCTTCAGCGGATTTGTTAAAAACTATAGAGGCGCCTAAACAAGAGAAAGACTTTTTAGGTTCGGGCGATATTTGGGATGCGAACCGGGGCATTTTTGGCGATGCGGTGGTCGATATTTTAGATCGTATGACAGAGTCTGAAAGAATAGATTCGGTGCGGGTGATTGACAGCGATCTTGAAGGCTCGTGTGGACTCATTAAAATCCACAAAGCATTTCCTGAGGTTTTTATTTCTTCAGGGATTATGGAGCGGGGTAATTTTTCTGCAGCGGCAGGCTTTGGTATGGAAGCCGGGAAACAAGGCATTTTTGGCACCTTTAGTGCCTTTTTGGAAATGTGTATTTCTGAAATTACCATGGCACGACTGAATCGTTCCAATGTGTTGAGCCATTATTCTCATTCGGGCATTGACGATATGGCCGATAACACCTGTCATTTTGGCTTAAACAATATGTTTGCCGATAATGGCTTGAGTGATGCCTATGATACCGGCTTGTATTTTCCGGCCGACCCGAACCAGATGCGTGCTTGTGTTGAAACGATTTTCTTTCAACCCGGCGTTCGTTTTATTTTTTCAACCCGCTCAAAGGTACCTAATATTTTAGATACCGAAGGCAATGACTATTTTGGCTCAGGGTATCGTTTTATTGTCGGGCAAGACGAAGTCATTCGAGAAGGCACCCAAGGCTATATCGTTAGTTTTGGCGAGGCCTTATACCGTTCTTTAGATGCAGTTGAGCGTTTAAAAGCCGAAGGCATTGATGTCGGGTTAATCAACAAGCCGACATTGAATATGATCGATGAGGACATGATGGCTAAAATTGGCGCCTCGCCGATGGTGTTAGTGGTTGAGTCATTTAACCGTAAAACCGGCTTAGGCAGTCGTTTTGGGTCGTGGTTGTTAGAACGTGGCCATGCACCGGCTTATGCGCACTTAGGGACGCACCAGGAAGGCTGTGGTGGTCTGTGGGAGCAGTTCCCGCATCAGGGTATTGATCCAAAAGGCATTATCGCTAAGGTGAAAGAATTGCTTTAAAGCGCTTTTCGTTTAACGTTTAAAAAAGGGCACGTACAGTGCCCTTTTTTTATGTCTGAGAATAAGTGGCAAGAAGGTGCGGGTAAATAAAGAAACTTAGCTTGGGTGAGTCTTTATCTGGTGTTGGCTAAGTATGGTCAGTCTAAATAATTCCGGTTAACGGCGACAACTGATCTCTAATGCCTCGCCGGGTCATCATTTTAGAAAGCACAGGTTTAGGGAAATCAGTAATGGCAATAATCTTCTTTTTAAGAGAACTTCAATTAAATCATCAATCACCCGAATAAATTCTAAATCCGATTGCAATAAGTCCAAATAATTAGGTGCAGTACTCTCAAGGTTTTTTTAAAAACGCAATGACCTCATCAGAGGAAATGGGCAGGTTAAAACAGGCCTTTTAATAGCTCACCCGCCACACCTTTTAATTTCTCGTTTATTTTTTTCTTTAGCGCTTCTTTCTGTTCGTCTATTTTTGCTTTCTGCGTGTTCATGACCATGGCTTTGACATCAAGACTAACGCTTGGCTCAGCAAATGTTCCGTTTATATTCACTGGAATCAAGGTGTTTTTTATGTCCTTTGAATCCACTACTTTCGCATCGCTGCTTTTAGATCTTTGCAAGGTTAACTGGTAATCAATCCGCTCATTAACCAGGTTAGCGGTGCCCATTCCCGCCACATTAACCAAGGGTGTTGTAACGATAAGATCCTGATTATTGACGAGGCCGTCGTTAATTTGAGCCGTACCAGAAGCCTTTGAAAAGGGTGTTTTTCCAACACCCTTGATAAACGCAGCTACAAAGTCACCATCGAGTATTGCTTGTGCTTGCTTCATCAGTGCACTCACATCCACACCTGTGACGGCGCCATCATTAAAACTAAATTCAGCCGTGCCATTTAACGCCGATTTAAACGCGGGCACCGTATTGCCGCGAGTTGTTAAAGCCGCTGTAATATTAGTAACACCCGCTATTGGAGATTCACCTAGCAAGTCAATTAATAAGGGCTCAATGTTAATGTTTGTTACCTGCTCTTTTACGATAATTTTTGGCGTGTTCTGACGTGCATCAACAATGGTTTCACCGATATAACGACCGTTATAAAATTTCTTTACCCCCTGTTCCGACTTAAGTACGCCATTTTTTGCCACTAGTTTTACGCTAACCTCTTCGGCAGTTAAACCCTTTAGGATTAATGACTGCACTTTAAATACACCCTCTATATTGAGATCACGAAGTGTTTGCACTGGAAGTAAAGCTAGTGCTGGAGGAGGTGGCGCTACAGAAGTTGTCTGAGCGCCACTCTCAGTGTCTGCTGGTTTCGGTAGGTAACGGTCTAGGTTTATTGCATCGACGGCCAAATCAAACTGAATGGAAGGCTTTGCAAAGTGATTAACAGCCGCATTGCCCGATAACGTTGAATCATCAAATTTGATGGTGAGCGGGTCCAACGTCAAGCTTCCCTCAGCTGCCAAATCGGCAATTAAATGGGTAGCCATATCAATTTTCATCGCACCTCCTGGCACAGGGTCACCCGCCGCGTTAATCACCAGCGTCATGCCTTGGAAGTCGAATTTATTAAATGCGGAATTAATAACCAAATCGCCATTAAGCTTCAAACCTACACTGGCTTTAGGTTTACTGCTATTCACCGTTAGTGCTAATTCAACGCCCATTGGGCTCCCCAACGAAAGGGCTTAAATCTAAACCGGCAAGGCTATAACGCTCGCCTTTACTGGCATCGTCCCATGTAATATTGGCATCGACTATTTGCAAGCCCCCTATTGCAATAGGGGCCATTGCTAGGGTCACTGACTGTTCTGTGGGTTTACCTTTGGTAGCGTCTGGCTCAGTTGATGATTGCACCATATCATCCCAATTGGTTTTCCCCGCTTGGTTTTTTTCAAGATTCAGGCTCATCCCTTTTAAAACAACGGTACTGACTTCAACTTGTTGGGACAACAAAGGCAACAGCTTAACTTTCACATTTGCTTCTTGGATCTTCGCAAATGGCGCTGCTTTAAAACCGACAGCGTTACTCAAGATAACCTCATTAAGACCAATACCAATCCATGGGAAAAGGGACACACTTAAATCACCGTTAATCGCTAAGTCACGCCCCGTCTTTTCTTTAACAACGGTTTGGATCTGTTCTCGATAATCATTCGGGTCAATCATCATAGGCGCAACGATGGCCGCTACGACAATTAATAAAACCAATCCACTGACTATTTTTAAAAGTTTTCTCATTAGTTTATCGTCTTAGTTAATGGTTATTTGGCTACCTAAAAATGGCACTGGTTGTATAAAACTTTAGCTATCTATTCCCTAGATTAGGCTAATCAAGCTCAACTTAGGGATAAATTAGCTATAAAATTAACTGATTTGAGGTATTGGGTTCAAGCGCTAAAAAAGAATAGGCAGGCCAAGCCACAAATCAAGTTTTTTATCAGGTTGTTTACGACCATCAATCTATTAACTGTAGGTAAAAAACTACCAAGGGTGAGATTAAATCCACCCATCCCACACGCTTGAGAAAATTATGATGAATAGCGCTAAATCTTTCGCTTTATCAGGTTTTGATGCACATAGAAACCGGTTACCTGCTCTGGTAGTCGGTG